>Ga0206980_1001_pt1 | contig 182030 bp, 159 predicted proteins | sample Alteio_BWMinCont_20_FD_153494 | JGI IMG/M metagenome (GOLD analysis project Ga0206980, IMG submission 153494) | Enriched cells from forest soil in Barre Woods Harvard Forest LTER site, Petersham, Massachusetts, United States -... | ecosystem: Environmental > Terrestrial > Soil > Temperate forest...
TGCACCATAGTTATCTTCTTCAATGGCTTTACCTAATTCATCATATATCGTCACCTTCACATTCTGCTGTTTATCAAGGTTAAGGCTCATGGTAAACAAGCCTCTTGTTGGGTTAGGATACACAGTTAATGAATTTACCGAAGATACAGTTGGAATACCAGTAGTATTCTTTATGATTACGTTACCGGTATTCGATTTTGCAGCGTTATAGTTAATCGCATCCACTTGGTGTGGCATAATTGCAGTCAATGAACAGCCAAATGTTCCCCCTATACCAATGTGGTAGTACCAAGTTGATTTAGTGGTAGGAGGTGTATCTATATATCCAAAAGTATTCGTATCTACTGAGCCAATACTATCCTTAACAATACCCGGAACGCTGTCGCGGTAAATAATGTACCGTTGAAAGGTAGCACCCTCAAAGTTATCCCAAACCAAACTAACCTTATTGGTTGTAGTTAGAGTTGCAGTTAAGTGAATTGTTTTAAACAAAACACTCTCACCAATAGGTGAGGCCTGCCCGCACGAATCAAGTTCTGATAGTTCATACCACCAACTGCGTTTACCTGAATTTGAAAGAGTATCTACATAACTACCTGCACTACCTGCAGAATGGCCTATTACTGTATATACACCAGGGGTTGTAGTTTGCCTGTATATTAGGTATTCAGATATCCTGTTCGGATTAACTGAATCCCAGGTTATAGTGTTGTAACTTGTTATTGGGTTAACGGTTACCATACATATTGGCATACCCGGAGGTAATGCAGTAGCAATGGTGGCGTTATTGTCTCCCTTACATCCTGATGCATCGGTAACGGTTACAGCGTAATTGCCTGCACCAAGGCCGCTCACATTTTGTGTAGTAGCGCTGTTACTCCATAAGTAAGTATAAGGAGGAGTACCACCAGCTGCAGTTATTAAAATTTTACCCATTGTTTTAGTAGCGCAATTCATATCAATAACAGAATCTATTGTAACCATCGGGCCCGATGTATTATTAACCGAAGCCTCGCTTGTCGATTGGCATCCGTTGTTATCGGTTACAGTAATGCTATATGTTCCTGCTGTTACACCAACGGTATAGTAATTAGTAGAACCTGTGCTCCATAAATAAGTATACGGGGAAGTACCGCCGGATACAGTTACACCTGCACCACCGTTAGCACTACCACAGCTTGCTGCAGTTGGGCTAACACTCAGACTCATAGCGGTTGGTTCATTAACATTGATAGTATTTACCGCCAAACAACCACTAACATCCGTTACGGTAATAAGGTATGGTGCAGCCGTTAGGCCTGTAATGCTTGCAGTTGTTGCTCCATTCGACCATTTATACTTATATCCGCCTGCACCGCCGGTTGCATTAACCGTAATAGCTCCATTAGCACCGCCACCACAGCTTACATTGGTAAGCAAGCTTGTAGTAAGCGTAGGGCCACTGGCATCATTAATATTTATCGGTTCAAAAGTTAAACAGCCTGCTGCATCGGTTACGGTTATTACATAAGTTGCGGCGGCCATATTGCTATCGGTTGATAATGTATCGCCATTGTTCCATGAATAACGATACGGTGGTGTACCACCGCTAATTACTACTTTGGCTTTGCCATTGGTTAAACCGCAAGAACTATTGGTAATAGTAGGGGTTATTAAAGGAGTATTTGAAGCACCTACAGTTGCTTTACCAGTTGCAGTACATCCCGATTTATCGGTAAGTGTTACGCTATAGGTTCCTGCATTAAGGCCATTTATAGAACTACCCGTTTCAGCAGGTGTAGTTGTCCATGAATAATTAAACGGTGCCACACCGCCATTAGGTGTTGCAGTAACAGTTCCGTTTGTCCTGCCACAACTGGTATTAGTTGCGCTTGCAGTTACAGTTAACGCCGCAGGTTGGGTTATGGTAGCGGTAGCCGAATCTTTACAACCTATAGAATCTTTTACTAATACGGAATAGGTTCCGGTAGGCAAGTTATATATCAGCTGTGTTGTTGCAGCATTGCTCCAGGTATATTTATAAGGATTAGTACCATTACTAACTACAGCAGTAATATTTCCGTTGGTAGAACCATTACATGATTCATTAACTGTGTTCATATTAATTGACAGAACTTCAACTTTTACGGTAGTTGTTCCAATGGCAGTACAACCTCCATTCGCGCTTGTACCTGTTACACTATACGTAGTGGTTGCCGTAGGCGTTGCTGTAGCATAACCCATACTAATATTACTTAAACTGGTTGCCGCTGTCCAAACATAACTACTTGCACCAGTTGCCGTTAATGAGCTATTACCACCGGGACAAATAGATGGGTTGCTTGATGTTATTACAACAGTGGGTGTAGCATATACCACAACACTTAGTGTACCAACCGGGCTACTGCAACCTGCAGGGGTACTGGCTGTAACACTGTAGGTTCCCGCTGCTGCAGCAGGTGTAGTTGCAATGGTTGGATTTTGAGTTGCAGAAGTAAAACTGTTTGGACCAGCCCATGTATATTTAGTAGCTCCTGATGAAGTTGCCGTAAGGTTTAATGCTGCACCCGAACATATTGGACCATTGCTACCCAAAGTTGGTGTTGGAGGATTTGGATTAACAGTAACTGTTACCGGGGTTGTTGAGGTACATCCATTTGAACCGCTTCCGTTAACGGTATAGGTAATTGTAGCAGTTGGTGATGCAACAACTGTTCCACCCGATGGTGTATTTAAGTTTGTTGTTGGGCTCCATGTATAATTAGTAGCACCTGATGCATTCAGCGTTGCCTGCCCGCCGGTACAAATAGAAGGAGTACCGGGAGTAACAACAATAGTTGGTGATGCGTTTACGGTTACCATAACAGTTGCTGTACTTGTACAGCCTACCGTAGTAGAACCCGTTACAGTATATGTTGTTGTAACCGTAGGGCTCGCATTTATATAATTACCGGTAGTAACTGTTAAGCCTGCTAAAGGGGTCCATGTGTAATTACTTGCACCACTAGCCGATATAGGGCTGCTTCCGCCCGGACAAATAGTACTAACACTTGCCGTAGCAACCACTGTAGGCGTTTGATTTACGGTGATGTTTTGCGCTCCATTAGCAGCACAAGAATTTGCATCGGTAACAGATACGCTATAAATAGTGGTAGTGCTGGGGCTAACGGTAATGTTTGAAGTCGTTCCACCTTGTGTCCATGAATAGGTATACGGAGCCGTTCCACCAGTTACATTAGCCGATATGGTTGCAGATGTGCCACTACAAATGGTAGATGATGGAGTAGTTGAAGTTGTAGCGCCTAAAACCGCCGGTTGGGTAATAGTAAAGGTATATGTACCTGTACATGAATTATAGTCAGTTACAGTAACTGTATATGTACCCGGGCTAAGCTTTGATACGCTGGTAGATGTTTGACCGCCGGGCGACCATAAGTAGGTATATGGAGAAGCACCACCACTTGCTGATACCGATGCAGTACCATTAGCATAACCATTACAGGTTACATTAGTAATAGTAGGGGTAATAGTTATAGTCGGGCAACCTGCTTGGGTAGTTTTAATGTTCCACCAATCATCACCACCGCCATAAACAGTATTAGTTTTAGCATTGGAAAATGAATTAAAAAGGATTCCGGCTAAAAGAATAAGAGTAATTTTTTTCATGACAGATTTTAGTATTTAATTACAACAATTATTTCAGTTTTATTGGGGTCTATCGCGCAATTTGAATGAGCGCAGACAAAATTATAAATCCAAACTTAGGCATATATCTTGAATATTGGTAGGTTAATCGTATTATTTTTATTTTACAGCTAAAACGTTATTGGTGCAACCTTTATCCCTGGAAAATCATCGCAAGCTTAATTTCATTTATAATAAACTTCTTTAGCCAAACGAATAAGCTATTTTTGCTGCCTTATGAATCAAACTAAAGCAATAAAGAGTTTCAGTCAATTAGGCGATGAGATAAGGGCATTTTTAAAGAACCCTAATGCCGTTGAGCACGAAGAATGGAACACAGCCCTTACGTTAGCCGAGCAGCAAAATGGTTGGTTTACAAGCGATAGCATAGTAAACTCACTGAAAGGAATTGAACCCTGGTTAACCACAGCATCCCTCACCAGTTGGTTAGCACATTACACCCAACTGCCACAAGAAAATACTAACCCTATAACTGTAAGTGTAGTTATGGCAGGTAACATTCCTTTAGTTGGTTTCCACGATTTTTTATGCGTATTAATAACGGGTAATATTATTGATGCAAAGCAATCGAGCACAGATAATGTTTTGTTAAAATTTCTGGCCAAAAGACTGATTGCAATTGAACCCGTATTTGAAAAGCACATTCATTTTATTGAAAAACTTTCAGCAACAGCTAATGCTGTTATTGCAACCGGCAGTAATAATACGGCACGTCATTTTGAGTATTACTTCCGGAATGTGCCACACATCATTCGTAAAAACAGGAATGGTGTTGCCATATTAACGGGTGAAGAAACAACGGAAGACCTAAGCAAACTGGGAGAAGATATCTTCAGTTATTATGGCTTGGGGTGCAGAAATATTTCGAAGATGTATATACCGGAAGGATACGATCTGGGAAACTTCTTTAGAGGTATTGAAAAATATAGCGCGGTGGTTAACCACAATAAATATGCCAACAACTATACTTATAACCGCACCATTTTTTTAATGGATGGTAAAATATTTAACGATAATAATTTCCTGGCTGTTATAGAAGATAAGGCCATCCCCTCGCCTATTGCAGTATTGCATTACGAAAGGTATAACAACCTTAATTCACTTACAGAAAAACTTGCTGCACAAAAGGAACTGATTCAGTGCATTGCAACTACCGAGAAGGTAAAACAACAATTGGGAAACATACCTATACCCGTTGTTAAACTGGGAGAAGCACAATCGCCGGGGCTGATGGATTATGCCGATGGAGTAGATGTGATAAAGTTTATAGTAGAGCAAAGCAAATAACAAATAGCTTTTGTTATTTTTGATACTTATCATGGGCACAACAACTATACATACTGCAAACAGGTTACTACCATTAAAGCTTTTAAACGGCAGGGAATTGTCGTTTGATATGCCTTTGGTAATGGGTATTGTAAACATTACCCCTGATTCTTTTTACGATGGCGGCAAGTATGAGTCGCCTGAAGATGCAGTTGCACAAGCCAACAAACTAGTAGCCGAAGGCGCAGCAATTATAGATGTGGGTGCAGCATCTACAAGGCCCAACGCAGTTTTCCTCAAACCCGAAGAAGAATTAAAAAGATTACTACCCGTATTAGATGCTTTGATTAAAAGCAATCCTGAAATAATTATTTCGGTAGATACGTTTCATGCCGAGGTTGCTAAAAAAGTAGTGGAACATGGTGCTTCCATAATAAACGACGTATCGGGCGGCACCATGGATGATACGATGTTTAAAACTGTCGGCAAGCTTAAAGCACCCTATATACTTATGCATATGCAAGGCACACCCGAGACCATGCAGCATAACCCTACCTATGAAGATGTAACCAAAGAGGTTTACAACTTTCTATCGGCACAGGTTGATAAGGCACGTTATTTCGGAGTAAAACAAATAATAGTTGATACTGGCTTTGGCTTTGGCAAAACTGTCGAACATAACTACACCTTATTGCACAACCTGGGTACGTTCCGTAGGCTTGGGCTGCCGATATTAGCAGGCGTATCACGTAAATCGATGGTAAACAAAGTACTTAAAACAAAAGCACAAAATGCCTTGACCGGCACTATTGCACTCAATACCATTGCATTATTACAAGGCGCTAATATTTTGCGTGTGCACGATGCTAAAGAAGCCAAAGAAGTGATTAAAATAGTTAACCAGTACTTATACCCATCAACTGAAGTATGATCAGTTTGTTCATCACATTCCGCTGGTTAGATGCAGTAGATATTTTACTGGTAGCAGTTTTGCTATATGAACTTTACAACCTGGTAAGAGGCACTGCTGCCATTAACATTCTAACGGGTATAGTATTACTTTATATTATCTGGTTAATTGTGCGTGCGCTCGATATGCAGCTGTTCAGCAGTATACTCAGCCGCTTTATTGATGTAGGTGTTATTGCCATTATTATTGTGTTCCAGCAGGAGCTTAGAAGATTTTTACTCATCATCGGCAAAACAGAATTATTCAACCGTAAGAATTTCACCAAGAATTTTTTAATGTTACAATTAGATAAAAACCAGGAACTCGACCTCCACCCTATTTTAAAAGCGTGTCGCAATTTGGCCGATAAACAAACAGGTGCACTCATTGTTATTCAAAAAGATACGGATCTGGACTTTTATGCCCAAACGGGAGATATTATTGATAGCAACATTACCGAGGCCATGTTGGAAAGCATCTTTTTCAAGAACAATCCACTACACGATGGAGCAGTAATTATTAAGGACAATAAGATACATGCTGCACGTTGCGTATTACCAAGTACCGAAAAGACGGACTTCCCTACAAATCTGGGTATGCGTCACAGAGCTGCGGTCGGCATTACTGAAAAATCAGATGCAATAGCCATATCAGTATCTGAACAAACAGGCTCTATTTCGGTTGCACACCTGGGTAAACTCTATCACAACCTAACCCCAGAAAAATTCACTTCACTTCTGCACGAGAAGATGCAATAGCATTCTTAACCTCGACACTAATTTCACTAATTAATAGTAGCTTTAATTTAATTCGTGCAATGCGTGTCTACCCATTTTAGAATTTCAAATTAACCCCTACTAAAAAATTTGCAGGTGCCTGCGCGGAATAATAGTTCTGGCTGTATACCACACCACCCTGAATATATTCGTAGTTTGTATAGCCGTTCGATACATATTTTAAACTGGTAATGTTGTTCACTAAAAGTGTCAAATCTATTTCTTTCATCCATTTAGGAAAGAAAGCGTAATTAACCCTGATATCATTTGTTAAATAAGCAGGTATGGCCCTATCCGCACTTTGTGTGTTATCTAAATATTGTTTGCCAACATATTTCGTAAGCAAGCTTACTTCAAGGTGTTTCACCGGAATAAAACTAAGTATACTACCAACTATCCACGAAGGAGAGAATGAAATATCCGTTAATGGATGCGTTTGATAGAGTACAGTTTTGTTACTATCGTTCGAATAAATGTATTCGTTAAAATTTTTGATCTTATTAGCACTGTAGGTTGCATTAGCATCCCATCGTAGCCATTTAACTGGCTGGTAAACCAATTGTGCTTCAATACCTGTGCGGTAACTTTCGGGCACATTAATACGGTTATATGCCCCAACATCATTCACCTGGCCGTTAAGTACCAATTGATTCTTATAATCCATGTAGTACACATTCGCTTGTATGGCAACATTTTTCCAATGTTGCTTATACCCAGCCTCCCAATCGACCAGATGCTCGGGCATCGGCCGACTGGATGGGGTCGACTGAGTATAATCATCTCGCGACGGCTCTTTATTGCCAACCGCTACCGATGCATACAAGTTTTGTGTTGTAGAAAGATCATAGCTAACACCACCTTTAGGATTAAAAAAATCGAGTTTAACATCTTGCGTCACATTCTGTAAGGAATCATTAAAACCCAGGAAAGAATAATTGACATGCCTGTACTGCATATCGGCAAACAAATACAGGTTATTAATTATTTGGTAGTTGGCGCGTGCAAAAAAATTGACATCGGTCTTTAATGCTGTATTACTTACATACTGGTAACTATTGCTTGGCAAGCCATATTGGGCCCAGGTTACATTATCGTAATGCTCACCAAAGTATTGATCCCATGCTCCACCAAAATCAACATCCAAACGACTATGATTGGTGTACTTAACATTATAGGTAGCACCATAAAATTTATTGTTCAGCCACAGGTCTTCTACAAAATTGCCGGTGTCTTTTCCGGCACCCGGGCTTTGTAAGCCATAATATTCATACCGATATTGCGCATCAAAATCTTCGTAATAACCCCAACCATTCGTTTGGAACAAAGCTGCATTAACCTGCCAGTCGTGGCCAAGTTGTTGTGATATGTGTAATTGAAAATAATCCTGTTCGTAGTTGTCGGTTTCATTAGGATAATACTGCACCTGCCCTGCTGAATTGTAATACATACCCGCCGGGTTAAAGGTGCGGTTAGTAACTAATGAATCTTGCGGAGTGCCATACCATGCCTGGTAGGTTTTTTCTTTACCGGTAAACACTACTGCTTTTATCATGGTGTTCTTGCTATAATAACCCGCATCTAAAAATGCTGATTGAAAACTTGAAGTTGCTCTATCAACATATCCGTTTGATGTTATTTCAGATCCTCTTCCATCAAAAGCCCAGTGGCCGTTAATTAAACCTGTACCAAACTGAAATGTATTTTTAAATGTATTGTATGAACCCGCCGAGCTACTGTATTCAGCATACGGTTGGGTAGCCAGCTTAGTGGTTTCAATATTTATACTCGCGCCAAAAGCACCTGCACCATTAGTTGAGGTACCTACCCCACGCTGTATTTGTATATTATCAGTACTCGAAACAATGTCCGGCATATCTACCCAATACACGCCCTGATCTTCTGCATCGTTAATAGGTACACCATCAATAGTAACATTCACGCGTGTTGCATCGCTACCACGTATATGTATGTAGGTATAGCCTACACCGGCACCTGCATCACTCTGCACCACCATAGAAGGAGTAAAATTCAGAAGGAACGGCATATCCTGCCCTACATTACTTTTCTCTAAATAATCTTTATCAATATTATTATAGGTAGTAGGTGTTTTATCTCCTGCACGTGTCGCGCTTACCACCACCTCGTTTGAGTATAATGTTTGTGCAGCCCATGAAAGATTCATAACAGAATCTTTAGGCAATGAAATTTTTACCGTCTTCACTCCATAACCCACATACTTAAACTGAACTGTGTAATCGCCATCCTTTAACTGCAACTTAAACTTACCATCCAAATCAGTGAACGTAGATAATAAGGTAGAGTTTATGGTTATTGCTACCATGGGCAATTTTTCTCCGGTAGCCGAATCGGTAATGGTACCACTAAAAAAATGCTGGGCCGAAGCCACCATGGGCAAAAACATACTAGCAACAAGCAATCTCTTGCACAAACCTTTAATGAAGTTTATCATTATACGGGTATAAACACTGCCGGATAAATCAAAGGGTGGAATATTCACCGGCTAACTATTTTCCTTGTCTCCTCCCTCCGCAAGCATTACCTTGTTCAGGTTCCAAAACATATTTCTATGTCTAATGGGTATGATCTCAGCCTTTATATTGGGCACCCCTTAAAAAGAGACGGAGCAAATGTATATTTTTTTTGGTTAGACAACCAATTTCATTTTACCCGCTGATCTGTCCATGGTAATAAGCGATTTATTTCTAATGATATAAACTTATTATAGATCCTAGAGGACCGCCGCTGAGAGTCGGCAGGCAAAACAAAAAAATCAAAATTTCCTTGATATTCGGTATGTATTGATTTTTCAATAGTATTAAAAATCACAATTAATCCATGCTTACCTGGTAATAATGGAGGAGAAGTAAACATTAAAGAATCTTTAAACTTAAATGGAACTTCTTGTGGCAACGTATTAATAAGGTTCTTTTTTCTTTCCTCTTCCCCGTAATAAGAAATCAAAGTCTTAAAAATTCTTTGAGTACTATCTAATGGGCCAAACAGCCTTAATCTTGCTTCAAATTTATCACCTTCCTTAAGTGTGTCCCTGCATTCTATTGAAATATTCCTGAAAATTGATTTTAATCCATGTGAAATAGAATCATACTGTTTAGAGTATTCCTTTATGCCATCTTTAAATATAGTATACGATGCTAATGAGCCATCAATATAATTTGTCCATACTTCACCATCATATTGGTCATTTTTGTAATGCGCCAACTGGTCAATTTTTCCATTGGAGTAATAGTAAATTACAATACCCTCTTTCTTTTTGTTCACAAAAAAACCTGTAGTGTATATATGCTGGTTAGGAAAGTAAGTTTTAAAAACACCATTGGGTATATCATTTTCATACCAATAGGTTATTTTACACACTCCATTTTCATCATAAGAACTAGCTATCCCTTCTTTTTTATTATTTTCATAATAACATGTGGCACCCAATTGTCCATTAGGGTAATAAGCTTTATATAGCCCATTCTTCTTCCCATCGACAATTTCTATCACTTCACGAATACTGCCGTTGGGGTAATAGTTCTTTTCAGTTTTCACTGAACATCCTGTAAAACCATAACCTATTAAAATCAAAAATAGATATCTATGCTTATTCATAATTCAATATGAAATTCATTAATTATTATTTCCTACATTCTCTTATACACCCTTCTCAACAACTCCTCCAGCTCACTTAACATCATGGCGGTTGCACCCCAAACGGTGTGCCCTTCTATATTATAGTACGGCGTTTTTATTTCGCTTGCCGTGTTCGAATGCAAAATGAGTTTCTCTTCTTTAATTATAGGGTCAATCAGCAAACGTACATTCACTTCAATAGCATATTGCACTTCTGTTACTTGTATTATGGCAGGCATAGTATGCTCGCTCATTCCTATATAAGGTTGCACCCAAAAATTACTGGGTGGTATATAAACAGGGCTCAGTTCTCCCACATAATTAACTTCATTAGGTAATATCCCAACCTCCTCATGCGCTTCTCGTAAGGCCGTTTGCCATAGGTCAGTATCATATTCTTCCTTTGTTCCACCGGGGAAAGCAACCTGGGCGCTATGCACCCCTTTATAGGCCGTCCGTAATATAAGCCGGGTATATATTTCATCGCCCTGTGGGTAAAGCCATACCAATACACTGCTTTGTCGCGGGTTCTTTTTGGCGATAGCATCCATATCTATTTTAGGCCGGCCCGATATCATACGCTGTTGAGCCTCCCAACCGGGTAATCCGAGCTTCATTTCGCTCTTTAAAACATCTATAAACCGAAGAAACATAGGCACTTGGGGCTAAAAGTGAAACGAAAATGCATTTTCACCGTAAAATTAGTAAGAATGCGGTAAACATGGAGGTTAACAATGTGGAAAAAGTACAAAATATTATTCAGTCTCATATTCCTTTTAGCATCTCTTCTCGAAGTAAAGAACTGTTCTTTGCCTCACTCTAAGAATCAAGCTGCTGATAGTTCTGTTTATACGGAACACCGCGATTTGGACCAGATTAAAAAAAGCAAAAAACTGGTACTGCTTACCGAAAACAGTTCGACCACCTACTTTATATATAAGGGTCAGCCTATGGGCTATGAATATGAAATGATGAATGCCTTTGCTAAGTCAATAGGATGTGAGCTTGATGTGGTGGTGGTACGTAACGTAGATAACATATTTGAAATGCTGGATAGTTGCGATGGCGATATTGCCGCCGATAACCTGACCATTACCAGCAACCGGAAAAAAGACGTAGAGTTTACCAGTCCGCTTTATACCACCCGCCAGGTATTGGTACAACGTAAGCCCGATAACTGGCCAAAGCTTAACACCTTGCAACTGGAAAGTCTGTTGGTAAAGAATCCGTTGCAGCTAGCCGAAAGGCAGGTTTATGTACGTAAAGGTTCTTCGTTCTATGAACGGTTAAAAGACTTATCGAACGAAATAGGCGGGAAAATAGAAGTACTTGAAACTGCAGGTACCGAAACCACGGAGGAATTAATAGGTGATGTAGCTAAAGGCAAAATTGATTTTACCATTGCCGACGAGAATGTGGCGCACATAATTGCATCGTATTACGATAATATAGATATAAGTACACCCATAAGTTTTCCGCAAAAAATAGCCTGGGCCACACGGCGCGAATCGCCGGAACTACTCGTCGCCATTAACGACTGGTTGCTCAAACAAAAGAAAAAAGGATATAACGATGTAGTTTTTGGTAAATACTTTACCGATAAAAAATCGGCGTGGAACAGGCAGAACAGCGAATACTTCTCGCTATCGGGTGGTAAAATATCGCCTTACGATGACCTGATAAAGAAGTATAGTAAAAAACTGGGCTGGGATTGGAAGTTGCTTGCAGCACAGATATACCAGGAATCGCAATTTAACTCTGAAGCCAAATCGTGGTCGGGTGCGTTTGGATTAATGCAGTTATTGCCAAGTACTGCTGCTAAGTATAATATAGATACAACAAACATGTCGCCTGAAGCGAGTATAGCCGCAGGTGTATCGTACCTGAAAGAAGTAGATAACTATTTTGCAAAATTTATACCCGACAAAGATGCCCGCATAGCATTCGACCTAGCTTCGTATGATGTAGGCGCTGGACACATAATAGATGCACGGAACCTGGCCAGCAAATATGGCCTCGACCCCAACAAGTGGGAGAACAATGTGGCTTATTATTTGCTTAACGAATCGTTACCACAGTACTATAACGACCCTATTGTAACTTTTGGTTACTGCCGCGGGCAGGAACCATACCAATACGTGCGCGAAATAATGAACCGTTATAGTATGTACAGCGACCAGATAGCCTACCAGGGCCTTGCAAAAAACTAACCTTTCCTATTTTATATGCAATCCTTAATTCCTGAAATCATGAACACGAACGACAAAACAATTGATGTGCTGGGCTGGCTGCAAGACCAGGTCAGGAGCATTAGCCAGGCAATAACCGACCTGGAAAAAAGCCATAATTATGGCAAAGCAGCTATGTGCGAAGGGATGCGCGAAGCTTACATGAAGTGCATCGAAAAATTAAGAACCTGACCCGATTTAGTTTTTAATTTAAGCTCAGTTATTGTTGTGATATTCATACTATTCCGCTCCATTTACAATATTTTCCCTGCTGTAAATTACTACAGCCGGTTCAATTTTGTGTACTAATATCAGGTTCTTTGGAAGTATCTCCAAAAAAAATCCAGAATTAATACAATAATACTTCTCATTATAAATAATTATATATATTTTTGCTGCAAATTATATGGCTTTGTCGATTAATACAAGGTTTTAAGCGACCAACTACTATATATTATTACCATATTTTAATTATTAATGGAGCCCACCAGGGGGATTAAGTTGCAGGTTACAAAATAACAGCTACTTGTCCGGGCTCCATTTCTTTTTTCTGCCCGTTTCCCGCACCATTTCAACCAATTATATGGTTGGCTATGAGTAATATTAGCGAGGCATATTTTGTCATTATTTTATTTATAACTTTGGTGCTTACCAATTTATATTTTATCGGTTTATGAGTTTTATAGCAAGCATCCAGGCAAGGCAAATTCTTGACTCGAGAGGAAATCCAACTGTTGAAGTAGATGTAATAACTGATAGCGGCACATTGGGCCGTGCTGCTGTGCCATCGGGTGCATCAACCGGCATACACGAAGCTGTTGAATTGCGTGATGGTGATAAAGGCGTATATCTGGGTAAAGGTGTGTTGAAAGCAGTGGGCAACGTAGTTGGCACCATGCAGGAAGAATTGAAGGGCATGTACATATTTGACCAACGCCTTATTGATAATAAGATGCTGGAGATGGATGGCACACCAAACAAAGCCAACCTGGGCGCTAATGCCATATTGGGTGTATCACTTGCAGTAGCTAAAGCAGCAGCCGAAGAATCAAGGTTGCCTTTGTATAAATATATTGGCGGAGTAAATGCCAATGTGCTTCCTGTGCCAATGATGAACATATTGAATGGTGGTGCACATGCCGATAACAATATCGATTTCCAGGAATTTATGATCATGCCTGTAAATGCAGTTTCGTTTGCAGAAGCATTGCGCATGGGTGCCGAAGTTTTTCATCACCTTAAAAAATTATTGCACGATAAACATTATTCAACCAGCGTTGGTGATGAAGGTGGCTTTGCTCCTAACCTTAAATCGACTGAAGAAGCGCTTGACTTTATATTAAAAGCTATTGAGAAAGCAGGATACGAACCGGGCAAAGATATTTACCTGGCGCTTGATGTGGCTTCTTCTTCTTTCTACCTTGAAAAAGAACACAAATATCATTTTGCAAAATCATCGGGCGAGAAATTAGATTCGAAAGATATGATTGCTCTTTATCAATCACTGGTAAAGAAATATCCAATAGTATCAATTGAAGACGGGCTTGCAGAAGATGATTGGGATGGCTGGAAAGACATGACCGATAAGCTTGGCAAAAAAATACAGTTAGTAGGTGACGATTTATTTGTAACCAACGTAAGCCGCCTGCAACAAGGTATTGATAAAGGTGTTGCAAATTCAATTTTGGTTAAGGTAAACCAAATTGGTTCGTTAAGCGAAACCATTGATGCAGTACAATTAGCCGATCGTAATTCATACACAGCAGTAATCAGTCACCGTTCGGGCGAAACAGAAGATACTACCATTGCCGATATTGCTGTGGCATTAAACGCAGGACAAATTAAAACAGGTTCAGCTTGCCGTTCAGAACGTATTGCAAAATACAACCAGTTATTGCGTATTGAAGAAGGACTGGGCACATCGGCACGTTACGGAGGAAAGACATTTAAATACACACTGTAGAAAAACTTATATACTATATACCCTATGGACAAGCTCAAAGAAGCATTCGCAAAAAAAGCAGCAGCAGAAGCTGTTAACGTAAAACAATTTATTGCAGAGCATGGCGATGCAGTAGTTGGAGAGTATACCGTTGCCCAGGTTTACCAGGGTATGCGCGGTATGACCGGCCTTGTTACTGAAACATCTAAACTCGATCCGGAAGAAGGTATCCGTTTCCGCGGTTACAGTATTCCTGAACTGAGAGATAAGCTACCAAAGGCACCGGGCGGCTCTGAGCCATTGCCTGAAGGTATATTTTACCTTATGCTTATGGGCGAACTTCCTACACAGGAAGATGTGAATGAACTCACCAACAATTGGGCAAGGCGCAGTATTGTTCCGCGCCACGTGTTCGATACATTAGATTCATTGCCTGCCAATACACACCCTATGACTGAGTTCAGCATTGGTGTTATGGCTATGCAAACCGAATCGCTTTTTGCTGCTGCTTACAAAAAAGGTATCAACAAAAAAGATTATTGGGATTATGTTTACGAAGATTCAATGAACCTTATTGCCCGCTTACCACGTGTGGCAGCATACATATATCGCAGAAAATATAAGAACAACGAACATATTGAACCAGATCCTAAGTTGGATTGGGCTGCAAACCTTGCTCACATGCTTGGCTACGACGTGTATGATGTTCAACGTTTAATGCGCCTTTATTTAACCATACATTGCGATCACGAAGGTGGAAACGTATCGGCACACACAACGCACCTTGTAGGTTCTACACTTAGCGATCCTTACCTGGCTTTCGCAGCTGGTATGAATGGCCTTGCAGGACCATTGCATGGCTTGGCTAACCAGGAAGTAGTATCGTGGATACTGGAACTGCGTAAAGAATTAGGCGGTGGCTTACCAACAAAAGAACAAATTGCCGATTACATTAAAAAGACATTGGCAGAAGGACGTGTAGTACCTGGTTATGGACACGCTGTATTACGTAAGACAGATCCTCGTTTTACTGCACAACAAGATTTTTACAAGAAACACATCAAGCACGATGACCTTTGCGAAATTGTGCAGATGATATATGAAGTAGCTCCTCCTATTTTAGAGAGCACCGGAAAGATCAAGAATCCTTGGCCAAATGTGGATGCGCACTCAGGTGCATTATTGATTCACTATGGTATTGTAGAATACGATTTTTATACTGTATTATTTGGTGTTTCAAGAGCATTAGGTGTTCTTGCATCATTAATATGGGATAGGTCTCTCGGTTCGCCAATTGAGCGTCCGGGTTCTAACACTACAGAAGGATTGAAGAAAAAATTCGGTACCGTTAAGCAGAAATAAAAAATGCAAAGTATAGCTATCTATATTATTCTTGCCGCTGCTGTAGTATATATGGCACGGAAAGGATATTTAGCAATTAAGCGAAAGAATACCGGTGGGTGCGCACATTGCGATCCGGCTGATATTACCAAGCTTAAGAAAAGTACACCGTCGAAATAGCTCTGCATTTTTTTATAGCGTTTTATAAACCCTGTTTACGCCAGCATGAAGGTACGTAGCTCCATACTATTTATTTTTCTGTGCACACTGTTCACCCAGGCCATTGGTCAGTCAAAACTTATTGACTCGTTAAAGAACAAGCTTAACAACGAAAAGCAGGATACATCAAAGGTCTTCATAGAAATATCGATTTGCAAAGCCTTCAATAGTAAAGGAGATTTTTTGCAAGCGCTAGATTATGGGATACGCGCCTTAAGGCGTTCTAAGAGTCTTGAAATTTCTACCAACGATGCTATTTTATTAGCGGCCCGCAAAGGCGAAGGACAAGCCCTACTTAACATTGGTAATGCTTATAACAACCAGGGCAATTATGGCCAGGCTGCAATTTATTATACCAAGGCACTGAAAGCAAAAGAAGCATTAGGCGATAAACGCGGTATTGCCAGCGCTAATAATAACCTTGGACTTGTTTACTGGAGCCAAAGCAACTACCCTGTGGCGCTCGATTATTTTTTAAGGAGCCAGAATATGTATGAGGAATTAGACTACAAACCCGGCATAGCGCTTACGTATAATAATATTGGCTTGCTTTATATGGATGAGGAGAACAACGACTCTGCACTTACATATTTTAAAAAGAGCCTCTTCATTGAAAAAGAAAGAAACAACAGGGAAGGTATCGATCGTGGGTATAATAACATTGCCATTATATATCGTAACCAGAAAAGATACCCTGATGCCATTAACTACTATATGAAAAGCCTGGCTATACGAAAGGATGAGGGTAATATGGCCGACATTGGTGTAACCTATACAAACCTTGCTAACGCTTACAATGCGCTTGCAAAAGAATCTGATAGTATACGCGACAACTACATCGATATTTTTTATCCGGATAAGGTCAAATCGCCAACTATTTACCAGGTAAGCCAAATACTAACAGACAGCGCCCTGATATTATACAAGAAGGGATTAGGCATTAGCAAAGGTGTGGGTGATATGAGCAATATTGCCGAATCTACTGAAGGTATTGGTGAGATATCCAGAGATAAAGGAAATTACAAAGAGGCTCTTGATTATTTCAGGGAAGCTTTAGGTATTTATAAAAGCATAAACAGCCGTAAGGACTACCTATTTGTACTCTTAGACATATCTACCAGTTATGAAAAAATGAAACAACCTGACAGCGCACTTTATTACTACAAAAGGGCCTCTGCCATACATGATAGTGTTTTTAATGAAGATAAACAAAAGGCAATAGGCCGTGAAGAAGTCCGCTATTCATACGAAAAGAAACAAGCCCTTGAAGAAGCGGATCATAAAAAGCAACATGAGCTTGAAGAAGAGCAACGTAAACGACAACAGCTAATTATTTACGCAGGTTCAGCCGGAGTATTACTACTTGCTGCGTTTTTAATATTTGTAGTACAACGTTTACGAATTACAAACAGGCAAAAGAATATTATAGGCGAGCAAAAAGAAAGGATCGACGAGGCCTTTGCACAATTGGGGGATGCTAAAAAACTTTTGGAAGAGCGGCACAAAGACCTTACCGATAGCATACAATACGCTAGCCGTATACAAACCGCATTACTCACCAGCGAGAAGTATTTATCAGAATACCTGCAGGACTACTTCATATTTTTTAAACCTAAGGATATTGTAAGTGGCGATTTTTATTGGGCGTTGCACCGTAAGGGCAAATTTTACATTGCATGTTGCGATTGTACCGGGCACGGTGTACCGGGTGCATTTATGTCGTTATTGAACATAAACTTTTTGCACCAGGCCGTTATTGAAAAGAACATTACCCACCCTAACGAGATATTCAACACGGTGCGTAATAATGTGGTGGAAGCATTGAACCCTGACGGTACCACCGATACCAAAGATGGCATGGATGCTTCGCTTTGTTCGATTGATTTTGAAAAGCATTTATTAATGGCTGCTTGTGCCAACAATGGTATATGGATAGTGAGAGGCGGTGAGCTAATGGAATTTAAACCCGATAAAATGCCTATAGGTATTAGCGGTGGTGAAGCCAAGCCATTTACACTACACGAGATAAACCTGCAAAAAGGTGATTGCATTTATATGTTCAGCGATGGATTTGCTGACCAATTCGGCGGAACAAATGGTAAGAAATTTAAATCGAGCCAGTTGAAAGAAATTGTATTGGGTATGGCCGCGAAGCCAATGAAAGACCAAAAAGCATTACTCGATAAAACCCTCAGCGACTGGAAGGGCACACAAGAACAGGTTGATGACGTTTGTATTATAGGGATTAGAATATAAATAGTCGTTAGTGGCTAGTCATTAGTCGTTAGCCCACTATTTATCTTTATTTCTTCTTAAACTTTCTAAATGCTTGTTCTAAGTCAGCAATAATATCATCGGCATGCTCAAGCCCGACTGATATACGAATAAGTCCGGGTAGTACTCCTGTTTCTAAACGCTGCTGTTCGGTAAGCTTAGCGTGTGTAGTTGATGCAGGATGAGAAACAATAGTGCGTGTATCACCAAGGTTAGCAGTTAGGGAACTCATCTCTAACGCATCTAAAAATTTACTTCCTCTTTTTAATCCGCCTTTAATAAGGAATGCAAGTACTCCTCCACCTTGGGTCATTTGCTTTTTTGCAATTTTATATTGCGGATGAGATTTCAAGAAAGGATATTTCACTGATTCTACATCAGCATGCTTTTCTAAATACTGAGCAACTTTAAGAGCATTGCTGCTATGTCGTTCCATACGTATAGGCAACGTTTCAATACTCTTGGATAATAGCCAGGAATTGAAGGGAGAAATGGCAGGACCCGAACTACGTGCAAAGGTTCTTATTTCATCTATCAAGTTTTTTTTACCAACCACAATGCCGCCCATTACACGGCCTTGGCCATCTATATACTTGGTTGCAGAGTGTATTACCAGGTCGGCACCATATTGAATAGGTTGTTGCAGAATAGGCGTAGCAAAACAATTATCTACTATTAATATCGCTTTATGCTTTTTAGCAAACTTGCCCAGCCATGCCAAATCAATTAAATCAATTGCAGGGTTCGACGGAGTTTCAACAAAAATAATTTTGGTATTGGGTTGAATAGCTTTAGCCCAATCGTCCGTTTTAAGTATATCGGTATACGTATGTGTTATTCCAAACTTCGACAGTTGCTTTTCTAATATCGTATGTGTTGAACCAAATACCGAATTGCAACAGAGAATATGATCACCACTCCTCAGCAAGGCCATAAAGGTGGTGAACACTGCCGCCATACCCGATGCAAGAGCAAAACCTGCTTCAGCCTCTTCTAACTGGCACATTTTATCTATCAACTCAGTAGCATTCGGATTTGAAAAGCGACTGTATATATAACCTTGCTTTTCATCAGCGAACATAGCACGCATGGTTTCAGCATCATCGTAAACAAAGCTCGATGTTAAATACAACGGCACCGAATGCTCATTAAACTCCGTTTTCGGAAGTTGAGTTCGAACAGCAATAGTATCCTTATGCTTTTTACCGGCCATGCTTAGTTCAGTTGGTATGAATAAGTTATAGCTGCTGTCTTCTCCAGCATTTTTGATACTGTACAATATTTATCAAGACTTAATTCAATAGCCTTCTTCAATTTATCTTCATCCACTTTACCTTTTACAATAAATTTGATGTGTATCTTGGTTATCAACGCAGGTTCTAAAGTTTGGTCACGCTCATATTCTATTTCAACATCATAGTCGTCTATCTGCTGCCTTTGTTTCTTTAATATCATTATCACATCCATACTGCTGCACCCACCCAGCGATGCAATCATAGTCTCCAATGGGCGGAAGCCAAGGTCGTGCCCACCAATTTCAGGATTGCCATCCATGCTGAATTTTGCACCAACTACGTTTCGAGCTTCCAAATGAAAGTCATTATCTACACGGTGTAAGGTTACTTTAGGCATAATTATACTTATTATTTGTTCAAATTACTTGTCATGCTGGGCCTGTCGAAGCATCTAATTTCATTACTCAAATGTAGCTCTTTTTAAGTCTTGTTTCAACTCCAGCCCTCTCGTTAGTTGCAATGCTAAAAGGCAACGATGCTAAAAACACTTTCTCATTAGTCAGCAATGGTTTCAGGTCTATTAGTTGAGCAAGACTTAGTTTGCCAGTTGCATAGTCAGTACCCTTGGCATGTTTTTTATCTTTCAAATTAATTTCACTCAATACCCTTTCACTTGCTCTAACATACACTTCAACCTCAATTGCATTTGAAAGACTCAACTCTTTATTCGTTTTGTATTTCTCGTAACGATATTTAAATCCATCGAGTGAAGCATGCACATCTGCTAACACCGCTGCACCGGTTGGGTAGCTTCCGGCACCTTTACCTGAAAAGAATTGGGTCCCCGAATGCTCCGCTTCAACAGTCAAGCCGTTAAACTCATTCTCTACATTATACAGCGGATCGTTAGCTGCAACAAACTGTGGCACCACCCATAAGCCTACTTTATTGTTGGCTAGCTTATACACTTGTGCCACTTGCCTAATTTTATATCCATGTCCCTTGGCATATTGTATATCATCAACGCTAATGTTCGATATACCGTAATTAAATACCTGCTCAGGCTTTACTATCAAACCAAAACCATGCAGGGCAAGTATAATGAGCTTGTACAGTGCATCGTAACTTTCCACATCCAATGTTGGGTCGGCTTCGGCAAAGCCCAGTTTTTGAGATTCTTTTAGTGCCGTTGCATAATCCCATCCCTTATTATATAACTGCGACAGAATATAATTAGATGTGCCGTTGCATAAACCTCGAATAGCGCTTATCGGTTCCTTATAGAAATAGCTATCTATTGCGCGAACGATTGGAATACTGGCACACACACCTGCTTCATAAAGCAGTGAGGTATTATTCTTTTCCTGCAAGGTCAATAACTCCGCAAGATTTTCCACCACCATTTTTTTATTGGCTGTAACAACTTTCTTACCTGCTTTCAATGCAGTACGAACGATCTCAAAAGCTTCTTTTGAATTATCTATCACCTCCACCACAAGGTCAGTTGCGGCATCTTGCAGTACCTCCTGCTTATCAAAGCTTATGCGGTGTGTATCAACCTTACGTGCTTTCAATGCATCCTTTACCACAATCTTATCAGGAGTAATGGATGGATTTTGCTTTTGAGCAAGTTCATAAAAACCTTGCCCAACGCAGCCAAGGCCAAATAACCCAACCTTAGGTTTGTTTGTAGTTCTATTATAAAAGTTTTGAATAGCCAGGGTTAGCTTGGGCACTTCAATTAAAAATCCATCATGACCGTACAGAGAATTTATTTCTTCATAAGTAGCACCTGGCACATGTTCCGCAGTGTACTTCGATTCGCTTGCAGGGAACAACAGATCGGATGTAATACCAACCGCCAACGTTTTGGCTTTAATTCCTGCAAGTGCTTGTTCAACTCCACCACGGCCACGGCCCACGTTATGCGAATCCATTATTTTAGAGAGCGTGTAATACGAGAATGCATTAAAACGCTTTACCAATTTATCGCCCTGGTAACGCTGATACGATGCTGCTTTGAAATCATCTGTTTTCTCATCACCGGTTTCTTTTTGCGTTTGCGAATAGGTAGTGTAATTGCGATAGCTCAGTAATGCAATGGCACGTGCAGCTTTCAAACCCTCGGTACCGGCACTGGGCCTTGGCTCTTTCCAGGTTGGGTCAGCTTCAATGGCAAGGCGTTGGCTCTCGCGGAAGGCAATACCCCATGGCGAGCTCACCGAATTGGATGCAACCACTATGAGGTGTTTGATAAGATCAGGAGCGCTTACAGTCCATTCTATTGCCTGTTGGCCGCCTAATGAACCACCAATCAGGGTGTGTATTTGTTCCACTCCTAAATCCTTCCGCAGCAAATCGAGTGAACCTACAAGATCTCGCACAGTAAGCTTTGGAAAACTATGAAAGAATGGTTTTCCCGTTGCCGGATTAATAGATAAAGGCCCTGTTGAACCATAGCAAGAACCTAAAATATTGGCACATACTATAAAGTGTTTTGCAGGGTCGAATATTTTACCGCTGCCAATAATACCCGGCCACCATTCTTCAGCATCGGCATTTGCTGTAAGCGCATGGCATATCCATATCACATTATCTTTTTCTTTATTCAGCGTACCCCATGTTTGGTAAGCAAGTGTAAACCCTTGCAGACTTTGGCCAGATTCTAATTGGTAGTTGTTGCTGTATTGAAATGTTTTTGTACTCATGTTGTATTTACTCACCCCCTGGCCCTCTCTAGCAGTAGAGAGGGGACAAGGACCGAGATTTATTTAGTGTTTTATGTTCATGAATTATTTATTAGTTTTCGTCTTCCCCTTCTCTGTTTTACAGAGAGGGGTTGGGGGTGAGTCTTACCCTTTCGGGCTGCACATCCTGACTATTAAAATGAAATAGCGGATGTGTTACATGACTTGCATGCACATACACATACAGCAACAATTGTTGGAATTGTTGAAACTAATCCGCTTGGCGGATTTACTAAAAGGACTGTGTCTTTTGTTTTTCATGGTCTATGTCGTTTTTATATGTCCCGCGTTGCCTTGGGCAGGAGTTGGCACCTTTTCTAAACTTAGACGGTTGCCAGAGGGTCTTAGAGCCTGATCTCTCACCTCTTCTGTATAACAACTACACCATGCTAAAAAATGCAGAGAGTAATTATTTGCGATGCAAATGTATGAAAGAATTTTGTTACGAATTACAAGTAAGAAAAATAAAATATCGTAATAATTTGAATACCAGAGAATTATAATCAAACTTACACTTTCATGTTTTCGATAAATTTCACGATTTACTTCCGTCAACATGCTATATAATTACCTCCTGAAGATCTTTCTTGCAAACATCCACTTCAAAAAAACTCTTTGCTCCTCAAATCATAATCGTTCATTTCTTATGGCTGACAAGCTTCTAGATTTTTAAATATGGCAAGCCTTCTACCTCTTCATTTATTATGTCAGGAACCCCACTTATTGTTTGTTAACACGTATTTAAAGTAAACTCGCTACCTTTCCGTCTGCTTAAGTTGTTAACCTTAAATATTAAATACTTGAAACTATTATTCTCTTACCTTAAAGCATATAAATGGATGTTGCTCCTGGCATTGGGCCTTGCAACCATCAACCAGGTATTCTCTTTATTCGATCCTATGATATTTCAGCGGATCGTAGACAGATACCTGTCGAAAATTGGAACGGTAAATTTTGCAACATCTGACTACGTGAAAGGTGTAATGACACTTATTGGTATGTCGATGGGTGTTGCAATGGTATCGCGTATTGCAAAGAATTTTCAGGATTATTTTACCAACGTAGTAACCCAAAAAGTGGGTGTGCAAATATATACTGATGGCTTACGTCATTCTTTGGGACTACCCTATTCAGTATTCGAGGACCAACGTAGCGGAGAAACATTGGGCGTTCTGCAAAAAGTACGTTCAGATGTTGAGAAGCTCGTACTTTCGGCTATAAGTATATTATTCACAACCCTTGTGGGTATTGTGTTTGTGTTCGTTTACGCTATGCGTATTTACTGGCTCATTGCTCCCGTATATTTTTCACTGGTGCCAATATTGGGTTTTGTAAGTTCTTATTTAAGCAAGAGAATTAAAACCGTACAGAAGAAGATAGTAAGCGAAACGACTGCATTGGCTGGTTCTACTACAGAATCGTTACGTAATATCGAGTTAGTAAAGAGCCTTGGCCTTACTGACCAGGAAGTGAACCGGCTAAACGCTACTACCACAAAAATTTTAGGATTAGAATTAAGGAAGCTCCGCTTCATCCGTTTCATCAGCTTTATACAGGGCACTACAATCAACTTCTTGCGTAGTTGTTTGTTATTTATGTTCTGCTTCCTAATATTCAGGCATAGGCTAACACTCGGGCAAATGTTTGCTCTACAGTTTTACTCCTTCTTTATTTTCGGGCCATTGCAAGAATTGGGTAACATCATTAACACATTCAGGGAAACGCAGGTATCACTTGATAACTTCTCGAAGATACTCAGCACACCTAAAGAACCTAAACCGGCTAACCCTATTAATGTTAACACCATTGAAAAATTAGAGTTTGAAGACGTAAGCTTTAAACACCAAACTGCTAAAACACCTGCACTTCAAAATATTTCATTCAAGGTAGAACGTGGGCAAACCATTGCTTTTGCAGGACCGTCTGGCTCAGGTAAAACTACATTGGTGAAATTATTGGTAGGCTTATACACCCCACCAAGCGGAACCGTTTTATATAACGGCACATCAGGTAAAGATATTGACCTTGATAAGTTACGTGAACAGATAGGATTAGTAACACAAGATTCACAATTGTTCTCAGGTTCTATAAAAGAGAATTTACTATTTGTTGCGCCCAATGCAACCGATGAAGAATGCCTGGATGTATTAAGGAAAGCAGCTTGTGATAATTTATTAGCACGCGCTGATAAGGGATTAGATACTGTAATTGGTGAAGGTGGTGTAAAAGTATCGGGTGGAGAGAAGCAAAGATTATCAATTGCGCGTGCCTTGTTGCGTAAGCCGTCGTTGCTTGTATTTGATGAAGCAACCTCAGCGCTTGATTCACTTACCGAAGAAGAAATAAGCAAGACCATACGTGATGTATCGCAAAATAGCAGCCTTATAACCATATTAATTGCACACAGGTTGTCTACCATTATGCATGCCGATAAAATATTTGTACTCGAAAAAGGGCATGTAATAGAATCGGGTAAGCATGAGGAATTGCTTGCGCTTAAAGGCTTGTATTACGCTATGTGGCGCCAGCAAATTGGCGAATGGCGTGGCAAAGCTGCTACTAAGGAGATGGCATAAATCTGACTTGGAAAAGTGAAAAAGATTTGATACATTTGGTTTAATGTATTAATAACACTGCATGAAGAAAATTACACTTATTGTATGTTTAGTATTGGCGTTTGCAAGTTTTAGCAATGCTCAATTGGCCTACCAGAGAGGAACCATCCAAGCTGATGTTACCGAAGGCAATACATTCAGCAACTACACAACAGGAATTAATACTACAGCCCATGAAGTTGGGTGGGGTCATTTTGTAGGTTGCCGTGATCCGCTTTCAATTGAATATGGTATCAGCTCTCGCTTTGGCATTGGCCTTAGTTCGGGCAGCGATTATTATATGATAGCCCCAAGCCAGTTCTATGGTTTTAGTGTGCCATACGATCAGGTAAAAGCACTTGCATCTGAATTTACTATTGATGGTAGCTACCATTTTTATGTAACTCGTCATTGGGATATTGCAGCTGTGCTCTCCCTAGGTTTTACTACAGTTACGTTCAATGGGTACTATGGCTACCAACCTAATTCAGATACTTATAAAGCTACTGGCATTTTAGCCAGCGATGGTACATACAACTACACTGCAAAAGGCAACATAATCCGCACAGGTGCTCATGTTCGTTATTTCATCGGGCATTTGGGTTTTGTGGCTATGTTCACTGCTTTTAGCGAAGCTGCACAAGTGCCTAAAACAACAGGGCAATACGCTACCAACATTACGGGCTTTGCCAAGGAATTTGGTTTGTGCTGGCGCTTTAAGAAATAGTTTTTATGGAACAAATAGCCTGGAAAGATTTTGAGAAGGTAGAACTGCGTGCAGGTACCATTCTCGAAGTACACGATTTTCCAGAGGCAAGGAAGCCTGCTTACAAACTTAAAATTGACTTTGGTGAATTTGGAATTAAGTGGAGCAGTGCACAAATAACCACGCTCTACACAAAAGAAGAATTACCCGGCAGGCAAGTTGTTGCCGTTATTAATTTCCCAGAAAAGCAAATAGCTAATTTCATATCGCAGTGCCTGGTAACTGGCTTTCCTGATAAAGATGGAAATGTGGTGCTGACATCATTATCGCACCCTGTACCGAATGGGGCAAAGATGTATTAAGCGCTACGCAGGGTAATTACCGTAATCTCTGGCCATATACCTACCCTGCCCGGGAAACCAATAAAACCAAGGCCGCGGTTAACGTATAGATACTTTCCATTCTCTTCATAAAGGCCGGCCCAACGATCGTAACTTAAACGTGCAGGAGATATTTTAACGTCACCTATTTCAACACCGAATTGCGCACCATGGGTGTGGCCTGCAAGTGTTAAGTGAATGTGGTGTTCTGCATTATTCATTACCTGCGCTTCCCAATGCGTAGGGTCGTGCGACATAAGTATTTTAAAAGAATCAGGTTCGGTGCCTTGCAATGTTTTATTCAGGTCGCCATATTTGCTAAACCCGCCCTTGCCCCAATTTTCTAATCCTAGTAATTCAATATGCGAACCATTGCGTTCGATCTTCATATTCTCGTTACGCAATAATTTAAAACCTAACTGTTTGTGTATGTCAAAAAGCTTTTCGAGGTTGGCTTGCTTAGCTTCTGCCGATGGCCATTCGGCATAGTCGCCATAATCGTGGTTACCTAATGATGAATAAACACCCATAGGCGCTTTCAGCTTGCCGAATACATCCATCCAGTTTGCCATTTCATCAGAACGGTTGTTTACCAGATCACCGGTAAAGAACATAATATCCGACTTCTGTTCGTTCGCCAGGTCAACTGCATGCTGCACGGCTTCTTTATTATCAAAGCTTCCGCTATGAATGTCTGACAACTGTGTCATCTGTATTCCGTCAAATCCTTTAGGCAGATCTTTATATGTAATTTCAACTTTGTGAACTTTGAAATTGTATTTGCCTTTGGTTATGCCATATACCATTCCGGTGAAAGGTATAGCAGCCACAATAGTACCGGTGTTAGCAATAAACTTACGGCGCGACTGAAATAATTCTACCGAAGATGCTTCTTCTTTCTTTATTAATTTGTATGGAGCAACTGCAATGAATCTAATCAAGCGGTATATATCCTCTATCAATAAAAAGATGATGTAGAATATTTTAGGAATGTAGGAAATGAATAACACTGCCGCCATGAATTTAAACCAGCCACCCGCAAAGCCATACTTAGGTGATTGCAACCAGGCCGTGTACAGCACTAATATGTAAACCGCAAAATTAATTGCCCAGAATGCACGGAACACTATCTTCCTCATTCTTGAAGAAGAAGAACGGAGGGATGCCCTAAGGCCTGTATACGTGTACAAGTCGATAAGAGTGAAAACGAGAAGTATACTGAATAAGGCCTTGTATATTTTGGCCGCCGTTAACATCATAGCTATTAGTTTTTGTTTACCCATGTGGCTATATCATCAATTACGTACATTGGTATATGACTCTGTTTATCGTATTCGGCAGGTGTGCTTTTTTTGCCTTCACCTTCCATAAATAAATGATTCAATTTCGGATAACTCTTCAGTGTTACGTTCTTCTTTTTGTGCAGTTTATCTTTCCAAATGTTGTAATCATCCATAGTAACCTGGTAATCGCGTTCGCCTTGCATAATAAATATAGGCAGTGTTAAAGCCTCAGCAGTTTTCACTTGGTTGTAATTATTTATATCTATCCAATACGGGGCAGGCACACCTAACGGCAATAAGCTATCCGGTGCATCGGGCTTTAAATTAGGGCTCTCGGCATATTTAGCTTGCTTAATCGCATCATCTATTCTTTGTTTGTTCTTTCGTGCCGAAGCAGTATCAAGCGAAGCGAGGTATTTGTATTGGTCTATCATCACATCTTCCAGCAAACGAGAATCACCTGCCATCATAATTATGCCACGTATCTTTTTACTTTGGTTAGCAATGCGCGGTGCTAACATAGCACCAAGACTATGGCCCAGTACATATATTCTATTCGTATCGCAACCTAATGCCCCGGCCATATTAACTGCTGATATCACATCCTCAATCACTTCATCGTTAACAGTAGCCTTGTGAATATCAACGGCCATGTGAATACCATAGAGACGAGAACGCTTATCGTAACGTATAGTTGCGATGCCTTTACGCACGAGGCCTATAGCAAGGTCTTTAAAAGGTTTATTAGAACCAATACTCTCATCCATATCGTTAGGGCCCGAGCCTTGCACCATAATAACTACCGGAGGATTCTTTACTGTATTAGGCACAGTAAGTATGCCGGGCAGTTTATATATACCGGTATTTATAGTGATCTTAATTTCAGTATAGCCTGCTGCGCTATCGTATGAAGGAGGGCTATATTTTGATGCTTCAACCTGTGCAGGATCTACAAAGTGGAAACCATCAATGCGGCCATTTGCGCTAAAAGCCAATTCAATATCGAGGGTATTATTTTTAAACTGGCACTTAGTAAAGGTACGGTCATGCTCTTTGCCTTTTTCCCCAAACTCATAAGTATAACTTTCAATATCGCCTAACTGTTTGTTTGCGCCTTGCATAGCATTTACAAATGCCTCTTCCGTTATCTTTTTCAGTACTGCCGAATCGAACATAACATAGGCCTCATGGTATTGAGCCATCTTTATATGTTCAACAAATTCGAGTGATGACTGCTTTTCATCTTTTTGTGCAAAAACTGTTGCAGTGAAGAGAGAAAGAAAAAGCGCGAGTGAAATTTTAAATTTCATACAAGTAAATTAGGGTGCAAATGTACTTAAACCTTGGCAAAAGGCACCAACAGAATATGCTGGCAGGTGGTATGCGTATCTCTCCATATTTGGTTAATGGTTGCACCTTCCATCATAGCCCCCATCCCTAAATACGGAATTACGGAATCCATACAATCTAATACAATGCGCGATGTCTTTTTGCTGACCTTGCTTATTTCCGTCTGAACCCTGGCATTTAACTTGCCCGTCTTCACAATCTCTTTCCAGGATGAGTCTGCAATTTTATAGAACTTACCAGATGCAGTATTGAAAGCCTTTTCTTTTTCGCTTATTAATTTGGTAACAAATGCCATGCGCCCTTCAGTACGCGACCAAGTTTTTTTGTTGGCCTTAAGCAGAGCATGTGCCTCAGTAAAAAAATGGCGGCACAGGCCCAATGATAAAGCACCAAAATTCAGTTCAGCAAATTGCAGAAAAGGGAATTGATATAACGCATGCTTATATAATGGTTCTTTAATGGCGAGGTCAAATGTCATTGCCTCCGGCACAAAAGCATCTTCTATAATCATGGTGTGGCCCTCAGTAGCTTTCAGGCCAAAGGCATCCCAGTTCTTAATGATCTTTATTTGCGATGGCTCGAAAGTAAATGCCTTGTATGCTTTGGTGCGTTCGTTAATTATAACGTTTGCAGTAAATGATGTTGCATAGTTGGCGCCACTAGCATATTTCCAGCTACCGCTTACCATATATCCACCCTTAACTGCTTTGGCTACACCCGTTGGTGCACCACTGCCCGCAATTACCGATTCGGGTTTATTGAATACCTTGTTAGCATTAGCAGGTTGCATGTACGCATAAAAGTACGCACCGCCCGTTCCAATAGCAAGCGCCCAGCCCAGGTTACCATCAATACTACCGGCCTCATCAAAAAGCCGAAGTGCATCAGGCAAGGGCAACATTAATCCCCCAATTTGCTTGGGAACGAATATTCTGAAATAATTCTTCTTGTAAATTATGTTGAGCCAGTCTGCAGGTATTTGCCCTGCTTGCTCAGCTTGTACCGATTGACTTTGTATTAAGTCAATACTCTTCTTATCGAAATAACGCATATAGGGGTTAAGGTTGGGGTTACCATTTTTCCATTTCGTTGGGTTCAACATGCACCAGCACATCGCTAATAACAGGCATTTGGTGCAGCACGGCATCTTTTACATGGTGAGCAATAGCATGGCCGTCTTTCACACTTATTTTGGCATCTACCACCACGTGCATATCTACCAAATAGCGCATACCCATTTTGCGCAAAAAACATTTTTCAACTTCTATAACACCGGCCACTCCCGCCGATACCCTTCTTACTTCCACCTCCAACTCAGCAGGCGGAGCGGCATCCATCAGTTCATCTAACGCAGGTTTAAATATGCGTATGGCATTAAATGCAATAATGCACGAAGCTACTATAGATGCATAGGCATCGGCTGCAACCAGTTTAGGGCCACCTACCACAGCCATTAATATACCGATGAAAGCCATCAGCGAAGTAATAGCATCGCTGCGGTTATGCAAAGCTTCAGCTAATAATGCCGTGCTGCCAAAGCGCTTTGCCTTGCGGCGCATATAGCGGTATACTACTTCTTTTACAATTATTACTGCTATCAATACATATAATGTAAATGTTTCGGGTACTGCAGGCGGGTGCCATAAGCGGGTGAGCGCCCTGCTTGCAATGGCAATAGCCGTTATCAATAAAAATATAACTACAGCGATGGATGCCATAGGCTCTGCTTTACCATGCCCGTAAGGATGGTCAGCATCGGGTTCTTTAACGGCAGTCTTAATACCTATCCATACAATAGCAGAACTCATCACATCTGAGAATGATTCTGCTGCATCGGCCATTAACGCATTTGAATTACCAAAGAAAGCAGCCACACCTTTTACGGCAGCCAATACCAGGTTTATAAACATAGATACCAATACCGGCCTGCTGGCCTTAGTGGAAGTAACATCTACATTTTCTACGCTGTCATTCATTAGTCGAACTATTCATATCAAAAGTATGAATAAAATACATAGAACGCTGATGACGCTGATGGTTATAATTAATAATGGTCTCCGACACGAATTCCACTAATTAATAATATTATTTATTTGAGTAATGACTCAGTTTGCATTTGTCTGCCCCAAACCCCTAAAGGGGCTTTGAACTAAGTAGCTTGTCTTTAAAGCCCCTTTAGGGGTTTGGGGCAAAGTGCGGTAACAAATCAATCTGATTAATTCGTGAAATTCGTGTCCCTGCTATTTGTTTTAAAAGTTTTCCTACTTTTGCAGCCGTAACCAAAACATTCACTAACCAACGATGGATAGTGGGCCGAGTGCACAAACATATTTAGTTATCTCCGTTTAACACGGCTGGCTCTTTTAGGCTAACCGTGCCACACGGAATAAAAACAGCTTAAAAGATGGAATTAAAACAACATCTTATATACGAAAGCATAAAGCAACCTGTATTGCCTTGTGCCATTGTTAATTTTTAAAGGAGGGAGAGCCTATGGAAACAACCGAAAAAGAAAGGAAACTGAAAATGCCAAGCTTAAGCTTTGGTAAATCGGGTAACTCGCAAAACAGTTTCGACCCTGTAATTGCAGGCAAGCTAAAGAGTGCTGCTAAGGCCACTAAAGAAGAATTATTTACCAACCTGGAAACCTGTGAAACCGGACTTACCGAAGAGCAGCTGCAGGAGAAGAAAGAAAAATTCGGGCCAAATGAAATAGCCAGCGAAAAGGCACCACCTTGGTTCATACAGTTTATGCAGGCATGGATCACTCCGTTTAACGGCATACTTATTGTTATTGCAGCCATATCGTTTGTTACCGACGTTACCATGGCTAAAACCCCGGCCGAGCGCGATTATTCGACCGTAGCGCTTGTAATGAGCATGGTATTACTAAGTACCATCATACGTTTTTGGCAGGAGTTCCGCAGCAATATAGCTGCCGAAGAACTGAAGAGCATGGTAAAGACCACCGCTACCGTTATGCGCCAGGGTACAGGCAAAAAGGAAATTGATATTAAAGAACTGGTACCCGGCGATATGATTTTTTTAACCGCGGGCGATATGATACCCGGCGATTGCCGCGTTATATATAGTAAGGACTTGTTCGTGAGCCAGGCCATGCTTACGGGCGAAGCGTTACCGGTAGAAAAAAGAGATACACCTATAGAAGAAGCCGACAAAAAGCAACCACTCGACCTAGATAACATTTGCTTTATGGGCACCAACGTGGTGAGTGGCGCGGCAGTGGGCATTATTGTTACCACAGGCAGCCAAACATTGTTTGGTTCCATCAGCAAATCGTTAACGGGCAAACGCCCTGAAACCAGCTTCGATAAAGGTGTTAACAGCGTGGCATGGTTATTGGTACGGTTTATGTTGGTAATGGTGCCGCTGGTGTTTTTAATAAACGGGCTCACCAAGCACGATTGGATGGAGGCCCTGCTCTTTTCTATTGCCGTGGCAGTGGGACTTACACCCGAAATGTTGCCAATGGTGGTTACAGCAACCCTTGCTAAGGGCGCTATAAACATGAGTAAGAAAAAGGTTATTGTAAAACGTTTGAACGCGATACAGAACATTGGCGCAATGGATATACTCTGCACCGACAAGACCGGTACACTTACCTTAGATAAGATAGTATTAGAACGCCACTTGAATGTAGAAGGCGAAGAAGATGATGAAGTATTGAAATGGGCCTACCTGAACAGCTTGCACCAAACGGGGTTACGAAGCCTGTTGGATGTTGCTGTATTAGAACATGGCGAGGTAAAGAAAGTATTAGAAGCGCAAGGCGAGTTTAAAAAGATAGACGAAATACCATTCGATTCGAAGCGCAGGCGCATGTCGGTAATATTGCAACAGGGCGATAAGCACTTGCTTATTTGCAAGGGCGCGGTTGAAGAGATGATTGACATTTGCACACAGGCATTCGATCCGGGTGAGAACATGCAATTGCATGCCGAGCGCGATAAGATCATCCCTATGGATGCCAAGCTGAAGGAGAACGTGCTGAAGATGTCGCGCAAGATGAACGAAGAAGGTTTGCGCGTGCTTATTGTAGCTATTAAGGAATTAGATGCTACCCACCCTATTAACTATGCGGTTGCCGACGAAAGCAATATGATATTAACGGGCTTCATCGGGTTCTTAGATCCGGCAAAGCCATCGGCTAAGCCTGCTATTAAAGCATTGCAACGCCTGGGTATTGAACTGAAAGTGCTTACCGGTGATAATGAAATTGTAACTAAAAAGATTTGCCAGGATGTGGGCATACCGGTTACCAGCATATTGTTGGGTAACGAAATTGAAACCCTGAGCGACCCTGAACTGTTAGATAAACTGGAACATACCAGCATTTACGCCAAGCTTAGCCCTATGCAAAAAAGCCGCGTAATAAAAGTGCTGCAAAGCAAAGGGCACACCGTTGGCTTTATGGGCGATGGTATAAACGATGCGGGCGCATTGCGCGATGCCGACGTTGGTATATCGGTTGATACAGCTGTGGATATTGCTAAAGAAAGCGCCGACATTATTTTGCTGGAGAAAGATTTGATGGTATTACGCAAAGGTGTTATTTATGGCCGACGCACATTTGGTAATATTATTAAGTACCTAAAAATGGCTGCCAGCAGCAACTTTGGTAATATGTTCAGCATGTTGGGTGCCAGCGCGCTGTTGCCTTTTTTACCTATGTTACCGGTGCAGGTGCTTACGCAAAACCTGCTGTACGATATAAGCCAGATATCACTACCATGGGACCGTATGGATGCCGAATACCTGGTTAAGCCACGCCGTTGGGAAACAGGCAGCATTGCCAAATTCATGTTCTACATCGGGCCAATCAGTTCCATATTCGATTATGCAACCTTTGCCATAATGTGGTTTGTGTTTAAAGCACAAACACCCGAAACACAAAGCTTGTTCCAATCGGGGTGGTTTGTTGAAGGGCTGTTATCGCAAACACTTATTGTGCATATGATACGTACTAAAAAAATACCATTTATACAAAGTAGCGCTTCTACTCCGCTAACTATTATGACGGTACTTATTATGATTGCCGGTATCTACCTGCCATTCTCTCCGTTTGCATCGGGCTTTAAGTTTATGCCTTTGCCTCCTGTTTACTTTGCTTACCTGTTTGCTGTGCTATTGGGCTACTGCCTACTTACACAAGTGGTTAAGGTTTGGTTTATTAAGAAGTTTAACACATGGTTATAAACCAATTTTGAATTTTGAATTCTAAATTTTAAATGAATTGCGAGGCATCACGAGCACAATTAAAATACAATAAGATAAAGCGAGTAAAACCCTGGTCGAAAGACTGGGGTTTTTCGTTATTCCTTTATCATTTCTATTGCAAGTCCACAATTAATATACAGTTTAGAATAAAATGCTGATGCTCTTCCAGTGCGATGAAGGTCTTCCTTTTCAACATCTTTTGGTAAATTTTTTATTCTATCAAAAGTATTTTTTTGCAGAACGCTAAGAGCATTCTTAATTGATTTATTGCTGATTTCTCCTATCTGCTCTTTCTGAATAACACAGCAAAGTATTCTATTTGCAAAATTCTCGAGTGACGATTTAATTACCAGCGGTTCACTTTCCATATTAAATAAAGATTTCGCGCTAATTGAATCTAGAACAAGAAAACCATGATCTTCTATTTTTTCTCCATGAGGAAGTAACATATCTTCAACCAGAATAATAAAGCCATTAGTTTTTAAGGACTTCCGTAGGTTTGCAATAATATTAGGCCATTTCAGAATAGGTAATTCATGTAACACATTGCATACAAAAATAAAATCAAAACTACTCTCTTTTAACTCGTTAGAATCCTTATATACCTCCTTAATACCCAGTTTTTTTAATTCTATCCGATTAGTTTCACTAATATCTAGTGCAGAAAAAGAAAGTTTATTTTGTAGTTTATTATCCTTCATCAAATTTTTCAAAACTCGGCCAGTACCTGCACCAAAATCAAGGAAAGAAGACCCTTCTGGGCATTCCATAATAGCTTTTTTAAGGACTTCGACTTGAGGATCATTTGGTTTTGCGCTTTCAATCACTTCTGGATTAATAAAGCATTGACTCACGAAATTTTCATATGACCAGTTCGAAATATTATGAAGAAATGTAGAAAGTGTATGCTTGTATTCGCCAAGTCCCATCAATTCATCAATTGCATTTGGCGGATTAGAACTAATAGGTGGAATGATAGCATTATCCTTAACAATAAATATTTCCTCATATTTTAAATGAGCTAGAATATTCAAAGAATGGGTAGCAATCCATAATTGCCCATTTTCTTCAACAACTTCTCTTAGCCCATTTACTAAAGCAATTTCTGATTCTGGGTGCAAGTGCAATTCTGGTTCGTCAATAACCAAAATGCAATCTTTAATTTGTATTTCCGGGTTCCGTTCTATGAGAAAAAACAATAAACAATACGTAAATAGTGTTTTTTCTCCTTCAGAAAAATCGTCATAATTAAATGGTCTACCCCCTATTTTAAAAAGCCCCATATATGACAGGCTTCCTCCAGCAACTCCAGGACTATCTGTAGGTTCTGGCATTTCCCATTCAAGGTCCTTTTTTAAGAATTTTTTCACAAAATTTTGTAAAGAAGAAAACCTTCTAAATGACTCTGTTTGCGTTCTGTCCGTTTTTTTAAGTGTCGATACAACATATTCGCTAGCTAGTTTATTCGCTAATGTTGACAAGAAAGTTAGCCCAGTTGCTTTAATTGATGCAAATTCATTATAATTATGCTCTTCCGATTTATTATTCATTAATCCCTCAAATGGTTGAATAGGTATAGCCTGATTGGGAACGTTTTGAGGAATACTTTTTTGTAAGTTTTTAACGTCGGTATTCCTTATCTTTATAATATATTTTTTTAGTGTCTCTCTAACCTTAAAATCTAACGCGGGTATTTGACCTTGTATATTTTGTAAATCTGCACGAAGAGAATTATTACTACTGTACTCATTCATCTTATCGTTTAGAAATTTAGCTTCTTTTTGGAGTTTTTCATTTTGTGGCTCCTCATTCACTAATTTACTAATCTCTTTTAGCTTATGAACATTATAAACTAAGTCACCAATTGGCTGACTTGATTTAACGCTTCTCACTATACTTGCAAGATTCTGAGGCAAGTGGGTTAAACTCTCGTCAAATATTTTTATAGCTGCTGCTTCACCGTCAACGTATCTATCAGAAATAAGGTCTAAAACCCGTGTTTTACCAGCACCGTTTCTTCCAATTAATGCAACCACTGACCCAAGACGTTCAAGACTAGTAGGTTTAATCCCAGCTTCTAGTACAAGAGATTTTGTAAAATTGATTCTTTCTATCCTCATAGTGGTAAATTATTTCCCAAATATAATTCTTATTACACATAAAAAAACAACCAAGCTGTTCAAAAATTATTCGCTATTTTATTTAATATAGTAAATATAAAGCGTATATTTGTATGTAAGTGACCTCACCCTGCCTTCTCCTGCGAGGAGAGGGTTATACGTTCTCTTGAAACAATGAGCTAATTTTTGCTTTTGGTAGGGTAAGCCTTAAAAAAAAACTATATACCGACTGAAACCGACATAAAATGACATGGGGGGGGGGTGGGTAGCAAAATTTTCGGGTAACACTAAACCACACAGACTGATAATCAATATGTTTAACGGTCACGTTTTTACAAAAGTGGGTACCCACAATTCAGTTAAAAGTGAAAAGTTTTGAAGCCCCTTTAGGGGTTGGGGGTGATAAAATGAAACAGAATAGAAAAATGCGACACATTTTTTTAATCCGTGTGTAAAAGTGTCGCAAAAGCAATTGTGAATGGCGAAGCCCTAATGAGTTCAATAAAGAATAAACAGAGTACGAATAATTGTAAATGGTGAATGGCGAACGAAACTCTGAGATTATTCACAGCTTTCATTTGCTCTTTAACGGTGTTCATGAGCCCTATGGGATTGCCACACCCTTCGCAAAGCCTCAGGGTTCGCAATGACGGGAACGCCCAAAGAAAATGAAAAGTGAAAAGCTAAAGGTGAAAAGTAAATCCTCCCCCAACCCCCTCCAGCGGGGGATATTATAGCACGTGAAGGTAGTTTGCGTTAGGGATAGCAGCGGTTACCCCGCATCCGCCAGCTGGCGGAGAGGAGTATGAGCGGATAGCCCGACCCGAGGAACGAGGGGAACGCCCTAAATATATGGAAGAGATTCTTTGCGCTGCTCAGAATGACAAAAATAAAGAAGCACTTCGATAAGCTCAGTGTGACGAAAAACTTTGCGACTTAGTTCCCGATAGCTATCGGGATTAGTGGTGAAAAAACGGCTTGCCTTTTAGGGCAAAAATGATGAAAACACAATACTATGAAAACCAATAATTTAACTCACCCCACCTCCCCGAAAAAGGGAAAAAAGATGAAAGAAAGGGCAAATAGTTATGAGTTACAAATTATGAGATATGAATGAAAAACTTTGCGTCTTAGCGTCTCTGCGGTAAAATCAAAAATTATCAATGGCGATCTTTAACCAAGCAGTATATAAATTAGGATGAAGAAGGATATCAGCTTTAAGATTGGGAATAGAGAGCCACTTATATTCCGAGGCCTCAGCAGGATTGATATGAGGCTCGCCGTTAAACACACCTACATACACATGGTCGAATTCATATTCAATAAGGTTATTATCAAGCTCAGCACGGTAAACAAACTCAAACTTCTTTTCGAGTGTAATGTCGATACCCATTTCTTCCTTCAGTCGGCGACGGGCAGCATCAAGGGTATATTCCTCGGGGTATGGGTGGCTGCAACAGGTATTGCTCCAAAGGTTAGCAGAGTGGTACTTACCGGTAGCGCGGCGTTGCAAAAGCAGTTGGCCGGCATTGTTAAACACAAATACAGAAAAGGCACGATGCAACAAGCCTTTTTGGTGCGCCTCGAGCTTATCCATAGTACCTATGTGCTCATCCTTTTCGTTCACTAAAACAACATGATCGTTCATTTTTTATTATTAAAAAGGTTTGCCATGGGTTTGTTTAATTACACCTTTTGCCAAAGCGGGGAACACGTTGAACAGATCGATAGTGCGCCGGGTTAAAAACGAATACTCAGAAAGCTTTTGCAGGTAACGGCTCAGTTTTATACGCGATGAGAATTCCTTTTTCCAAAAGCGTGTGTAATTATCGGTTAACTGTTGCCTGGTAATTGTACCGCCAAAGTACTTATCGATATTAGCTGCCAGTACCCATGCCGACCTAAGCCCCATGCTCATACCGTTACCCACTATGGGCGCCATGCTCCCTGCTGAATCGCCAAGGAAGAAGGATTGGTCGGTAACAGGTTCTTTGATGAGGAAGTTGATACCGCTGACCGTTACGGGTTCGCTAAACAGAAACTCTGCGGTGGTGAATATCTGCTCCAGGTTCTTGTTCTTATACAAATAGGCCTTTTGCAGTTCGGGTATTGAATTGTTAACGCTATTTAAGTTCTTTGAATTAACTATATAACAGAGGCAGGCCTTATCGTCCTCAACATTAGATATGCCGCAGTAGCCACCGGGGAAGTTGTGTATCTCAATAGTATCGGGCTTGCGGTTGAGCTTTACGTGATACTTAACACCAACGTAATTAACGCCGCTGGTATCAGGTTTCACAGTTTTAAGGTTCGACTTGCGGCCGGTTGCATTGCAAATGAGTGTTGCAGTAACGTTGCCTTTGTTGGTCTTTACGGTGCATTCGGTATCGCCACCTGCAACATCTTGCGCTTTGGTATTGATCATAAAAACAACACCTTGCTTTTCGGCTTCTTTATACAACAAGTCTTCGAGCAAATACCTACTAACACCAAAGCCACCGAGGTCTAGCATCGTAGTAAACTCTTTAGTACTACCAGATGTAAGTTTGAATTGACTGATGAGAGGAAGCTTGTGTGATACTAAATCAGGGCAAAGGCTCATTACATAGTTGTACGATTCCATAGATATGTATTCGCCACAGACCTTATGGCGTGGGTAATCGCCCTTCTCAATAACGGAAACGGTGCGCCCGCGTTTCTTAAGGTCGATAGCGAGGCCAAGTCCCGCAAGGCCACCGCCAATTATGGCTACGTCGTACTTCATTCGGTGGCAATTACAATATAACGGAAGGCCCAGCTCCACTTAACCGAGTATTTTGTGTAACCTGACCTTTGCAATAATGATAACAGTTCGTTCTTTCTAAATCCGCGCTTTACAGAAAGCGGCGCATCGTTCTTTACCAAATATGATTTTGAAAACATAGCAGTAAGCCACTTGATGCTGTAATAGGCAAACCAGTTGCGGTGAAGGTCGTTAGCCAATACAATACAGTTGTGCGCCTTGCCAAACTTAAACAGGTTAACTATCTCATCATCCGTCAAGTGATGTAAAAACAAACTGCAATGCATCACATCAACCTGTTTGAGAAGGTCGGCCGATATGTTGCGGTAGTCGTCGCAAATAAGTTGTTTGTTGGGTATATCGGCCAGGTTCTTTTCGGCATAGTTTACACAGTCTTGCTTCAAATCGACTCCGTAGAAGAATATGTTGGCTTTCTTTTTAGCAGCAAGTCTTGCAAGCTGCTTAATAGAATCGCCGCCGCCAAAGCCAATATCCATCAACGTCTTGACAGGCCTTTCAGATAGAATTGTTGACAGCCCATTTAACGAAGCATTGTAACCACCCAGTTGTTTGTTTATTATATCGAGTTCAACCAGGTTACGGTAAAGGTCGGGCGTTGCAATAGAGTCGCCGTCGAGGTATTCCTTTTCGTACGATCTAAACCTCAACTGCATAGTTACTGTTTGTGTGGTTGTGCTCAGGCAAGGCACCTGTATTAACCAATGAAAGACGGATCATTTCAATATTTAACCCCGGACCAAATGCACAGGCAAATACATTCTTATTCTCTTCACTTTTAAGAACCTTTACTTTATTGAATATGCGATTTAATATAAACAGTATAGTTGGCGATGACATATTACCATATTGCTGCAAGATGCTCATTGAGTCGGCGATGTTATCGTCAGTAAGATGCAGGCTTTCTTTCACAGCCTCTATTATTTTAACTCCGCCCGGATGAATGGCCCAATGATCTGTCTCGGCAATAGCATTACCCATAAAATTAGTGACAGACTCATTAATATTATCCTTAATGGCGTTTACAACTTGCGAGCTCAAATGCATACGGAAAGCCGATGAGCTAAGGTTCCAGGTCATAAGGTCGGCCGTGTTGGGTATAAAGCCGGTACCTATATCATCAATTTGTAAAACCACATTATTTTGAACATGCTTATTCTTATTACCACAGATGAACAAAGCCGCAGCGCCATCGGCAAACAAGAGGTTGGCTATAATGTCTTCTTCATCTGCCGAAGGGTAAAAGTGCAAGGAACAAAGTTCAGCACTCACTATCAACACACAAGCCTCCTGGTTCGATTGAGCGATATAGTGAGCCTGTTTAATAGCTTTTAATGCAGCATAACAACCCAAAAAGTTAACAGCAGATTTCTCCGTATGTTGAAGACCATATTGTTCAGCAACCAAAAACTCAAGGCCCGGAGCCATAAGTCCGGTGCAGCTTACCGTAATAAGGTGCGTTACATCAGCAGGTTTAACGGTAGATTCTTTGAAAAGTTTATCAATAGCGCTTGTTGCCAATGGCATGATCTTCTCTTTGTAAAGCTCCATGCGTTTTTCTACCGGTTGCTTAAAATCGTTGTTGGTGTAAAGCTCGTAGTGGTCGCCTTTATAATCGGGTATGCAGCTGTAGCGGGTATTAATTTTTGTGCGCCTGCTCAACAGGTTCAGTTTTTGCACAAAACGGCTGCCTTCGCCAGGCTCAAAGGCCTGCGAGTAGAAACGCACCAGGTCATCGCTCTCTATCTTAAAATCGGGCACAGTGGTTGATATATTAAGTATGTAAGACATGGGGTATTATTTTAAAAGTAAAATGACGAAGAAACAATTATTAAGCAATGATGAAAGCACCAGCATGATCATGGTATTTTTAAAGTTGACGTGAACCTCATCTTTAAATGACCGCAATGCCCATAAGAAGAAATAGACAGTAGATGGGAACATAACAATATTAAAGAGCCAGAAGTTGTTAATGGTTTCACTTTTAAGAAATGATACATAAACAAATAGCGTAGCAATGGTGAACATTAACGCAGAAAACATGAAGGTGCCTTTTATACCCAACAACATACTGAGTGTTTTAACACCGTCTTTTTGGTCCGACTCGTGTTGGTATATCTGTGTAAGCGGATATACAGTAGCAATAAAGAAGGAAGAAGCAATAGCGGAGAACAGTACTGATGGATTTTCAAACAAGTGAAAAGAAGATAAGCCATAAATATTAGCGGCAAATACCCAAGCCCCTTGAAAAACAATGACAACAAAAAAACCAATGACAGGTAATTTTTTAAGACGTATACTCCTGTTACTGTAAAGACGCGACGCAACAATGTATATGGCAACAAAAAATGCGAAATACAAATTCACTAAAAAAGATAATGCAATGGCTGCGCCATCCATAATGTTTGATAAATGCAGGAGCAGTTTTGTTGGCTTAGGTGGTGCCGCCAGACCACCAATAGGGCCATCATCCTGATCGTTATAACTATTATATCCGTTACTGGAAGGGAAAACCAATAAATGCCAAATGCCTATAACCAGGATAAGTTGATAATTGATTGCAGGATGAATATAGAAAAATGAAAACAGAGAAACCGGCAACAGAAATATAGAAAACGGAAACCGAAGGAGCTTTATCGTGTCTTTCACTTTACAGGTAATTGGCTTAAATATACTCTAATATTCATTAAACCAATTGGGCAATTCGGTCAAAACCGATAATAATCAGGTAAGTATAAATATGCAGATAGGAACTAAACTTAACACAAAAAGAAAACCCCGCCTAGGGCGAGGTCCTCCTTATTCAGCCTTTGAGTGGTGGCTTTATCTTAATTAGCGTGTAATTACCTTATTTTCTGAAACAAAGATATTACGGAACCCAGGGCAAGCCAAGTTACTTTTAGCGGATGGTACGTTTGGTTGAGTGGATGGTATAAAGTAAATGGTGAATGGTACACTAGTGGTGAATGTTAATTGGTAAATGGTGAACGAAGGGCTTCATTTAATAGGAATTTCCTCCCATACGTGAGGTGAAGAGGGATGATAACAGGAATAGACACATAGATGCATAGGATTGTGCCAAAGCCAAGCCTTAAAATTGCACTACTACCTAGACAAACTCAGTGCGACAAAACTACAACTCAGTAAGCGGAAAGGTCTTATCCAGGGCAATGGAACCGCGATCGGTCTTAATAAGGGACCCACACTCAGCCGAAGGATCATGTTCGAAGTAAAGGATGGTCTTTTCGGCAGGGAACTGGGAGAAAATGGCTTCCTTATCTTTCATAGAATCGAGCGGACGAACATCGTAAGCCATGATGTAAGGCATAGCAATATGCCAGCGCGATGGAAAGAGATCGGCACAATACACAATAGTATGACCCTTATAACTAATAACAGGCAACATCATCGATTCGGTATGGCCCTTGCAGGTAAATATTTTAAACGGCATTTGGGTAGAACCATCTCCTTCAATCATTTTAAGATGGCCGCTTTCCTTTATTGGCAAAATGTTCTCTTTCAAAAAGCTGGCCTTTTCGCGGGCATTAGGGTTAGTTGCCCAGTCCCAGTGTGCGGGGTGGCTCCAGTAAGTAGCATTTTTAAAAGCGGGTTCGTAACCCGTTCTATCCTTGTTCCATTGTATGCTACCACCGCAATGGTCGAAATGCAAATGGGTAAGGAACACATCTGTAATATCATCTCGTTTAAAACCATGCTTTGCCAACGATTTATCAAGGGTATCATCACCATGCAAATAATAATGCCCGAAGAATTTAGCATCTTGCTTATCGCCCATGCCGTTATCAATAAGTATAAGGCGATTGCCGTCTTTAACCAATAGGCAGCGCATGGCCCAGCTGCACATGTTGTTGTCATCGGCTGTATTCAACTTGTTCCACATCGATTTTGGCACCACACCAAACATAGCGCCGCCATCTAACTTAAAACTGCCTGCATGTATAGTATATAGTTCCATAACAATAGGTTGTCAATATCTAATTAGTATACTCAATTAATATGCCCAAAGTTAGATTTATTTTTGTGAGAAGAACAGGACACGAATTTCACGAATTAAGACAGAGAAAATCAGTTGAATTCAAAATTTAAAACTCAACATTCATAATTATATATCATGAAGGTTCATTTAATTGCCATTGGCGGAAGCGCTATGCATAACCTGGCCATTGCATTGCATAAAAAGGGAATAACCGTAACCGGATCAGATGACGAAATAGTTGACCCGGCCAAAAGCAACCTGCAACGCAATGGTATACTACCTTCTACCGAAGGATGGGATGTGAACCGCATTACGCCTGATATTGATGCTGTAATTTTAGGGATGCATGCCACGGGCGATAATCCTGAACTGAAACGCGCACAAGAACTGAAACTGAAAATATATTCGTATCCAGAATATTTATACGAACAAACCAAAGATAAAACCCGTGTAATTATTGGTGGCAGCCATGGCAAAACAACCATCACTGCTATGGTGTTGCACGCCATGCGTTACAACAATAAAAAGTTCGACTACCTGGTTGGTGCAGCACTGGAAGGATTTGAAACAAGCTTGCATCTCTCGCACGAAGCACCGGTAGCTATCTTTGAAGGTGATGAATACTTGGCATCTACATTAGATAAACGTCCTAAGTTTCTTTTATATAAGCCACAGATCGCTTTGATATCGGGCATTGCATGGGATCACGTGAATGTGTTCCCAACCTACCGAAGCTATTTAGAACAGTTCGAAAATTTTGTAAAACAAATGCCTATTGGTGGCACACTTGTTTATTGCAACGACGATGAAGAAGTGCGCAAACTTGCCGAACTTATACCAGCAGGTGTAAACAAAGTACCTTACTCCCTACCCCAATATACAGTCGATAATGGTATTACCACATGGAAAGAAAGTTGGGGCGATACACAACTTGAAATATTTGGCAAGCATAACTTGCTTAACCTGAATGGCGCCAAACAAATATGCCAATTGCTTGGCCTTACCGACAAACAATTTTTAGAAGCATCGGCAAGTTTTAAAGGTGCAGCACGCCGTTTGCAAACAGTGGCACGTACAGCGCAAACTACCGTCTATTGGGACTTTGCACACTCGCCATCGAAACTACACGCTACTATACAAGCTGTTAAAGAGCAGTTTCCTAACCGCAAACTGGTTGCTTGTATGGAGTTGCATACCTTCAGCAGCCTTACCAAGGATTTCTTGAAAGAGTACAAAGGCACTATGGATATGGCTTATATACGTAAAGTCTATTTTAACCCGCATGTTATAGAACATAAGCGCCTTGCACCTATTAACCCCGACGAGGTAAAGCAAGCCTTCGGTGGTAATGTGGAAGTATATACTGATTCAGCCAGAATGATTGCTGACCTGAAAGGTATGCAATGGAAAGATTACAACTTGCTTATGATGAGTTCCGGTAACTTCGATGGGGTTAACATCAAGTCGTTTGCGGAGGAGTTGGTGAAAATCAATTAAGAATTAAAAATTAGGAATTAAGAATCGAAAGCCACACCCGCACAGAATTCCAGGTGATGTTAGTTTGCGTTAGGGATTGGAGCGGATAGCCTGGAGCGCAGCGAGGATCTCGCAGCGCAAAGCCCGACCCGAGGTACGAGGGGAACGCCGAAGATAAAATTGAATAGATTCTTCACTCCGTTCAGAATGACAGCCAATAAAAAAGGGGACTAAAAGCCCCCTTTCTTAAACTACTTATTATAAGACTACGCCTGTTGCGGCTTAGGCATAAGAACCTTCTTCGAAAGCCTGTATTTGCCGGTCTTAGGATCGATAGCGATAAGTTTAACCTTAACGATATCACCTTCCTTAATAACACCTTGCAATGAATCCAGACGTTTCCAATCTATTTCAGAGATGTGTAACAGTCCTTCTTTACCAGGCAGGAATTCAACAAAAGCGCCAAACTCAACAACCGATTTTACTTTACCATCGAATACTTCACCTACTTCAGGAACAGAAACAATGCCTTTAACTCTCGCTAAAGCTGCATCAAGTTTTGTTTTGTCGGTAGCCGAAATATCAATTACGCCTTGTCCGTCAATTTCTTCAATAACTAGGGTAGCACCGGTATCAGCTTGTATGCCTTGTATGATCTTACCGCCGGGACCGATTACGGCACCAATCATTTCTTTAGGGATACGTAATTGTACAATTCGCGGAGCGTGTGGTTTCAATTCAGTTCTTGGTTTATCAAGGGTCTTAGCCATTTCGCCAAGAATATGTAAACGGCCTTTACGCGCTTGTTCCAATGCTTGTGCAAGTACTTCGTATGATAGTCCGTCGATCTTAATATCCATTTGGCAAGCAGTAATACCTGCTGTTGTTCCGGTAACCTTAAAGTCCATATCACCTAAGTGATCCTCGTCGCCAAGGATATCAGACAATACTGCATAACGCTTGGTCTTAGGATCGGTAATAAGGCCCATTGCAATACCTGCAACAGGCTTGCTTATTTGAATACCGGCATCCATCAGTGCAAGGCATCCTGCGCAAACAGTGGCCATTGATGATGAACCGTTCGATTCTAAAATATCAGATACAATACGTATGGTATATGGATTTTCAGCTGGCATAACAGGCTTTAAAGCCCTTAATGCTAAGTTACCGTGTCCTATTTCCCTACGGCCTGTGCTGCGCATCATCTTTGCTTCGCCTGTTGAGAACGGAGGGAAGTTATAATGCAACATAAAGTTGTTCTTACCTTCTAATACAGCACCATCAATTAACTGTGCATCAAGCTTGCTGCCTAATGTAACAGTGGTAAGCGATTGGGTTTCGCCACGGGTAAATACCGCTGAACCGTGTGGTGCAGGCAGGTAATCAACTTCTGACCAGATAGGACGAATTTCTTCCATCTTACGGCCATCCAAGCGAACTTTCTTATCTAACATGCACTGGCAAACAGCTTCCTTCTCTAATTCAAAGAAGTAGCGTTTAAGCATGGTTTTCTTTTCTGCTTTTTCATCGTCAGTTAAAGTAGCAACAAACTCTTCACGCACTGCTTCAAATTTCTCACCGCGTAAATGTTTGCTTGCTGTACCTTCTCCGGCAATAGCATAAAACTTATCGTAACAAGCCTTGCGCATATTCGCTTTCAAGGTCTCATCATTGGTCTCGTGGCTGTATTCTCTCTTCGTAGTAGCGCCTGCTCCTACTTTACCTGCTAATTCAAGTTGAGCTTTACATAAAGTCTTAATAGCATCGTGTGCAAGCTTTAATGCTTCTACCATTTCAGCTTCGCTGCATTCTTTCATTTCGCCTTCCACCATGTTAATGTCATGCTGGGTACCGGCAACCATAATATCAATGGTAGCCTTTGCGTTTTCTTCGAATGTTGGATTAATAACAAATTTGCCATCTATCTTAGATACTCTTACTTCAGCAATTGGGCCGTTGAATGGTATGTTAGATACTGCAATAGCAGCCGAAGCCGCTAAACCCGCAAGTGAATCAGGCATAATTTTAAGGTCAGATGAAATAAGGTAAACCAATACCTGTACATCAGCATGGTAATCGTCCGGGAACAATGGACGAAGTGCGCGGTCAATTAAACGCGATACTAAAATTTCATATTCCGATGGACGCGCTTCTCTCTTAAAGAAACCACCTGGTATGCGACCTGCAGATGCATACTTTTCTTGATAATCAACCGACAATGGAAGGTAATCCATATCGTCTTTAGCAGTTTTGCTCGAAACTACAGTAGCCAAAAGCATGGTATCACCCATTCTTACAACTACCGATCCATCGGCTTGTTTAGCCAGTTTACCTGTTTCAATGGTAATAAAGCGATCTCCCTCTCCGGGTAGAGCTATCTTAATGTTTTGTATGTTCATATGGTAAGTTTATAAAGTTTATAAAGTTCCTAAAGTGAATAAAGTCTGTAAGTATTTGTTATTCTACTTTACAGACTTTACAAACTTTTTACTTTACAAACTAATAATTATCTGCGGATCTCTAATTTCTTGATGAGTGCCCTGTATGCGGCAATATCTTTAGCCTTTAGGTATTCTAAAAGAGCTTTACGTTTACCTACCAAATTTACAAGCGACCTTTTGGTGCTCAAATCTTTTGGATTTTCTTGCATGTGCTTGGTAAGAAAGTTAATACGGTGTGTGAAAATTGCGATTTGTCCTTCCGATGAGCCGGTGTTCTTTTCAGTTCCTCCGTGCTCTTTGAACATTGCTTTTTTTGTTTCAGCTGTAAGATACATGATTGCTTTTTTTGTTGTTTTTCGTTTATTAGGGTGGCAAATGTAGGAAAAATAATGAATTGTATATATTAAATTATAACTATTTACCTGTTTTTGGGGCAGAAACAGTCCGCAATGAAATTACATAAGCAACTGATAACATGAATATTACACAATCCGGCACGTAAACTACTGTTTTCCTTCGTACCTTTGTATTTTATGGCTCAAACCTTCAAAAAACTCGAATTAGACTCTACCTGGGTAGGGGTAGTAACAGGTATGGTGCTGCCAATAGCTACTTTCTATATTAATTACCTTATACACTTTAATGGTATGCATTTATATAAAGTGTTTATAGCCATGAAACGTGGGCAAATGGAATTCCCCCTTTATACTTTTTGCCTTTTACCAAGTCTTTGCATGTTTTTTCTTTTTCTGTGGCTTAATAAGGAACGCGCAGCCAGGGGAGTACTCATAACCGTGCTGCCTTATGTGATATTTATGGTGTGGAAATTCTCAACTGAATAATGAAAGCAACACATGGAACGCAGATAACGCAGATATGTATGATAAACGCAGATTTTTATAAACACCCTAAAACAGCAAATATCTTATTGTATCATAAGCAATCCGTGTCATCTGCGTTCAATCCTTCATTTATGTTCAATCTATGAGGTACTATATAATTGCCGGCGAGGCCTCGGGCGACCTGCATGGCTCGAACCTGGTAAAACAGCTTAAGCTAAATGATGCCAATGCCATTATACGTGGCTGGGGTGGCGACCTGATGCAAAAACAGGGAGTCGACCTGGTAAAACATTACCGCGATTTGGCTTTTATGGGTTTTGCCGAAGTAGTTAAGCACTTACCTACCATTTTCCGCAACATAGATTTTTGCAAAAAAGATATTCTTGACTTTAATCCGGATGTACTTATACTTATAGATTATCCGGGCTTTAACCTGCGTATTGCCAAATTTGCAAAAGCAGCAGGCTTTAAAGTTGTCTATTATATATCGCCACAAGTGTGGGCATGGAAATCATCCAGGGTTCATTCTATAAAAAAAGTGGTTGACCGTATGATGGTGATATTACCTTTCGAAAAAGCATTTTATGCCAAGTACGATTATAAGGTAGATTTTGTGGGCCATCCATTATTAGATGTTATTGGCCAGGCAAAACCTGACAGAAGATTGTTTCTATCGTCACACAACTTATCAGACAAGCCAATTATTGCCTTATTACCCGGTAGCCGCAAGCAGGAAATATTGACCATGTTGCCTATGATGGCACAAACGGCTAAAAATTTCCCACACTACCAGTTTGTTATTGGTGCGGCACCATCTGCATTGGGTGAATGGTTCATTGATTTTTTATCGCAGAGCAATATTAAAATTGTCTACGACAAAACATATCCTCTTCTGCAAAACTCAGTAGCAGCCTTAGTAGCGTCGGGCACTGCAACATTAGAAGCCGCTTTGTGGGGCGTACCCGAAGTGTTGTGCTATCGCACACAAGGCATAAGCGGTACTATTTCATACCACATAGCTAAGCAATTAGTGGGTAAAAGGTTAAAATTTATTGGCCTGGTAAATCTTATTATGGAACGTGAAGTAACCCGCGAGCTTATACAAAATGACCTGACCATTGAAAACATGACAATGGAGCTAACCAAAATATTAGATGACCCTGCCTATATAGCACGCATGAAAGAGGATTATAAACTTGTGCGTGAGAAATTAGGTGGCGAAGGCGCATCAGCCAGAGCAGCACAAATAATAATGGAAGTAATTGCGCCTTTGCAAAAAACAGCATAATGAAAAAAATCGGGCTGTTAGTTTTACTTTCCTTTTTTACAATTTTTACACGGGCTACTACAGTCAGCATTCATATTTACAGCGACAGAACATTTTCTTCGGTTATAATGGCACCTGCTGCGGGCAATTATATTTTAGAGGGTAATTACAGAATTATTGATTCATGTTCATTAACCAACGTTTATGAAATAACTGTTTTTAACGATTCACTGATTCAAGTAAAGAACCTCGATAGAGTAATTGGCAACTTTACCCGCTTGCACTTCCGTGGTTACGGGCCAACAAATCAGTATTATTTAAAACCATCTTCAGAAAAGAACAAACATCTTTTTAATGATGATATTGTAATTACAGCAGAAAAAGGCAGTTTGAAATTACTCAGCCAGATTGATATTGAACATTACGTTGCAGGGGTTGTGCAGTGCGAAGCAGGGCTTCGGAAACCAAAAGAATATTACAAAGTGCAGGCTATTATATGCCGCACATACGCATTAAACAATTTAGCCCGACATATAGTTGATGGCTTCGAACTTTGCGACCTTGTTCATTGCCAGGTTTACCAGGGCGAAACCCATAACCCGGATATTTTACAAGCCGTGGAAGAAACTAAAGGTATTGTGTTGGTAGATGGAAACAACCAATTAATAAATGCAGCATTCCACTCAAACTGCGGTGGCCAAACCATAAATTCAGAAGATGTATGGAACAAGGCCCTACCCTATTTACAGGCCCGGCAAGATACTTTTTGTATCCATCAACCCGCTGCAAACTGGAAGAAACAATTAACCCTAAAAGATTGGCAAACGTATTTAACCAAGAAAGAAACCAATTTAAAGAAAAGCCCTATACCTTCTTCTCACTGGGATTCGATACCTGATGGCAGAAAAATTTATTACTACGACAATGGGTATTTGATTCCACTAAAAGATATGCGAACAGAACTAAATCTCCACTCTACATTTTTTACCGTTAATAGCGATGGAGATAATGTAACACTTATCGGCAGAGGATATGGGCACCGTGTGGGCCTTTGCCAGGAAGGCGCCATACACATGTCGCAAACGGGCTATAATTACGAACAGATATTGCATTACTATTATGCTAATGTGCAACTGATAAACTACTCCATTCTGTTTAATTAATGGATATTAAAAAGGGACAAATACCACTCGCCCGGCTTTTTGTACCATTTGCCTGTGGAATAACTGCCGCACTTTATTTTGGAGGATTTAGGTATTCTATTTATATCACTTCGGCACTTTTACTTCTTCTTTTCCTTTATAATTGGTTAAGCAATAAATACGACACAGGCTATAGCAAACGCTGGATATTCGGAACATTAGTTGCACTATTCCTGTTTAGTGCAGGATACTCATTTACCTTATTACATACTCCATCTGAAAAGGTTTCTGATATAAGTAAGTATGAAGAAAATGGTATGCGTAGCTTTTTAGTTTCCATAGTATCAGAACCAAAGGAGAAAGAAAAAACAGTAAAGGCAGTTGCAGAAATAAAAGGAATAATAAACAACAAAAAGATCTTAAAAGTTACGGGCAAGGTAATGCTATCTTTTCAGAAAGATACCGTTGGTGATACCATACGCTACGGAGACCTGTTGGTAATTAAAACCCAGTTAAGTCGCACTAAGCCACCCATGAATCCGGATGAGTTCGACTACCAACATTACCTGGAAATGAATGGCATTTATTATGAAGGTTTTGTACCCAAACATTCCTTTCACAATACTAACGCTATAGATGTACCTTGGCTTTTATACTTTACGGACAGATGCAGGCACAGACTGATCACTCTTTTAAACAAACAAATAAAAGGCACCGAGGCCAATCTTGCATCTGCAATTCTTCTTGGATATAGAAATGACCTTTCTCCTTCGGTAGTGCAGCAATTTACCGATAGCGGAACAGTGCATGTAATTTGTGTTGCGGGTTTGCATGTGGGTATATTCTTTTGGGTACTCAGTTTATTACTAACTCCACTTGATAGATTCAAACATGGTAAAACAATTAGAACCATTCTTCTGCTAATACTATTATGGGGTTATGCATTATTAACCGGAATGGCAACACCTGTTATGCGAGCAACAGTTATGTTGAGCTTTTTAATTGTTGGCAGGCAGTTTAGCAGATACACGAACTCTGTTAACACATTGGCAGCCTCCGCTCTTTTCATGCTTTTACTCAACCCCTTTTCACTTGCCGATACTGGGTTTCAACTTTCCTACTTATCAGTACTGGGTATATTAACTATCTATCCTATTTTAAATGGAATTATAGAACCGGCTAATTTCATTCTTCGCAAAACATGGGAATTGGCTTGCCTTTCAGCATCTGCACAATTGGCTATACTTCCTTTATCATTGCTTTATTTTCATCAGTTCCCTAATTACTTCGTATTTACTAACCTGTTAATTGTTCCATTGCTTTCTGTAGTAATCTATTCAGGTATCCTATTCTTCATTACGGCCAAAATTCCTCTTCTGTCTACCATAATCACTTGGCTGTTCCACTCAAGCTTACAGTTAATGAGCATGCTAATCAGTCATTCCAGGCATCTTCCGCTATATGTAACAAAAGGCATATTTATATACCCCATTGAGGCCCTATTATTGTTTACATTTATTCTTGGCCTATTCATTTACCATATCAATAGAAAATATGTGGTATTAGTTTCAACGTTATCGGTCTTAGTATTATTTCTGGGCATCCAGATATATGAAACCAATGCACACAGCAAGCAACAAATCTTTGCGGTCTATCACGTATCAAAAAAGCAGGCGGCTATATTTATATCGGGCAAACAAGGTGTAATACCTTTCAGCAATATCGATTCATCAGACTTTAGTTACCACGTTCAGTATCACCTATGGGAAAGGGGAGTAAAAGACACTATGGCTTTACATACCGACACTACAGCCCAATTACTATCGGGCCGACTTGCGGTACAACATAATTTCATTCAGTTCAATGGTAAGAAGTATGTCTTCGTTCGCAACAATGATGATGTACCCGATAGTTTGAATAAATTCCCTGTACATTGTATTGTAATATCTGCCGCTTATAAATTAGGTATGGAAGCCATACAAAATGCATTTACCTTTGACACCTTAATATTTGATTCGTCAATTGCCCCCATGCGGTTAAAGAAATGGAAAAGAGAATGCGATGAGCTTAACATTAAGTATTACGATGTGAGCAAGCAGGGTGCATATATTGAGAACAGTTAGTTTTACGTATTACTATGGATAAAAAACAATTAGCAGAAAAAGTGGTTGATACCATGTTCGGTAACGACCACTATAGCCAATGGCTAGGTATTGAAAGAGTTAAAATTGAACCGGGCTACTGCATACTAAAATTGAAAGTGCGAAAAGATATGTTGAATGGATTTGGCATTGCACACGGAGGCATAACCTATTCGTTAGCCGATAGTGCATTGGCGTTTGCATCTAACTCTCATGGCCGTAAGGCAGTCTCTATTGAAACTTCAATTTCTCATACTGAACAAGTAAAGGAAGGCGATATTATTACTGCTACGGCTGAAGAGACCAAGCTATCTAACAAAATTGGCATCTACCATATTAATGTTACAAACCAAAATGGCGACAAAGTGGCTTTATTTAAAGGCACTGTTTACCGCACTTCAGGCGAATGGTTCCCTGCCTAAATTAATCATGCAAGTTTTAAATTAAAAGAACGTCTAACTAACAAGCTCCATCATTTGAACTTTACAATGCAAACAAAAAAGAAGTACATATTAATTCTATCGGGAATACTATTGTCATTATTTATGAGCTGCGGTCCTTCATTTATTTACAAAAGTTACTGGCAAAAAACACCGGTTGTAATTGATGGAAAAACCAATGACTGGGATGTTCCATTAAGATTCTTTGACCCAAAAACAAGGCTTAATTATTCTGTTTCGAACGATGGAGAAAATTTATACATATGTATAAGGGCTACTGACGATGATAATGTATCTGCTATTACGCATGATGGATTACAAATATGGATAGACACTACCGGAAAAAAAGGACACCAGGTGGGTATATTATGCCCCATACCATTAACCAAAGAACAGACAGAAAAGATTAAGAGCAGGGATGAAATGCAAGGTACAACAGATTATAATGGCATGCCTGATACTTCAAGGATGAATCGCATCCATCAACGTTTTTTAGAATATGCCAGGCAAATGCGTGTTTCGGGCTTTAAAATTGTACCCAATGGATTACTTGCACTACCTAATGTTTACAATATAAACCTAGGCATGAGCTGGAACAATTCCAACGTACTTGTTTATGAGGCATCTATACCTTTTAAGTCATTCTTAAAATATCCTTTATCACTTTCCGATAGTACCAGATCGCTTGGCATTACATTTAATTACACCATAACTCACAGAAGAATGAGTATGGGCAACTCGGGCGGAGGCGGAATGAACAGAGGAGGCATGGGTGCGGGTGGCATGAATGCCGGTGCTGGCACTGGTGGCAGCCACAGTGGTGGTACTGAAACAGTAGGAGAACCTGAAACTATTTGGACACCTTTTCGTCTTTCTACTAAATGAGAATTTTGATATTACATAACAATAAATGAAACATAAGTGGTTACTAACATCCATATTATTTTTTTTGTGTTATAGTTTCTCAAACGCACAAAGTGGTTCATCTATATATGGCAAAGTAGTTAACGATTCCAACAAGGCACCTTTATCTGGTGTAGGAGTTACATTATTCACTCGCGATAGTGTACGCCAATATGCTGCAACAACTGGCAATAATGGGGTTTTTGCTTTTAACAATATTCCGCCGGGCAAATACAGAATCCAAGCCACTTTTATAGGTTTTCAACCTATTGTTACTGATGTAAATGTTTCCACAACAACGGTTAATGCAGGCGTTTTAAAATTAAGATGGATGCCGACTACCATGCAAACTGCAGTGATAGTTGGCAAAGTAATACCAGTTGAGCAAAAAGGAGACACCACGGAATTTAATGCGGAAGCGTACAAAACTCATCCTGATGCTACTACCGAAGATCTGGTAAACAAAATGCCCGGACTAAGTTCACAGAATGGTTCGGTAACGGTAAACGGAGAAAATGTAGCGCAAGTAACAGTTGATGGGGAGCCATTCTTTGGCAACGATGCTACTATTGCACTAAAGAACTTGCCTGCAGAAGTTGTAGATAAAATACAAGTGTTTGATAAATCAAGCGATCAGTCCCAATTTACAGGATTTGATGATGGTAATTCGCAAAAAACAATAAACATAGTAACCAAAAAGAATAGGCGCAACGGAACATTCGGTAAAGGATATGCAGGTTACGGAACCGATGGACGGTACCTTGCAGGTGGTAACCTTAACCAGTTTAACGGCACAAGCAGGTTTTCAATAATTGGATTGGCCAATAACGTTAACCAACAAAACTTTGCTACCGAAGATATTCTGGGTGCATTGGGCGGCGGTGGTGGACAGGGCCGTAGTGGCGGCGGCGGTGGCCGTGGAGGATTTGGTGGTGGCAATGGTGGCGGTGCTGGTAATGGCACTGGTTATTCGGCAGGGGCAAATAATTTTTTGGTTGGGCAACAGGGTGGTATTACAACAACAAATTCAATTGGCTTAAACTATACCAACGCTTGGAATAATAATAAGGTAAGATTAACCACAAGTTATTTCTTTAACAATGCATCTAACACAAACAATACTATATCATCAACTGCCTATACCAATGGCTCACAGATAAGCAATGTTATTAATGACACCAACAATTCAAAGAATTCGAATTACGACCAACGATTAAATGGGCGTTTCCAGTGGAACATGGATTCCATAAACTCATTAATTGTAACTTTTAAGGGCACTATACAGCAGACACAGGCATCATCGGGTTCTTTTGAAAATTCCATACTCGGCGATATTGTTCAAAGTATTTCAAATAATATTAATTCTTCTAGCAATAAGGGATACGACTTTTCTGAGAATGTTTTGTTTATGCACAAATTCCATAAAAAAGGAAGAACAATATCAATTAACCTCAGTGATGATGTTAACCATAAGAACACTCCCGGTAATTTGTATGCATATAACCAATACATAATGGATACAACTGTATTGAACCAGCAATACAATCAAACCACACAGGGTACCACTATATCCTCAAGCATATCATATACTGAACCCGTAGATTCAGTCAGTCAGTTTCAGTTTAACTATACACCATCGGTGGTATTTAACAACACTGATAAAGTCACCGATTCAATTCTTAATAATTATCCATACCTGGATACATCCCTGTCTAATAAATACGAGAGCACTTACCTAACTCAACTTGGTGGCATTAGTTATCGATTAAATAAAGGCAAGAAATTATTCCTGACCTTAAGTGGCAATCTTCAGTATTCTACATTAAGTTCACAGGAACAATATCCTGAAGCCGGGCTCGATATACACCGTTACTATACCGCATTTGTGCCGCGGGTGATATTTAACTACCGCTTTACCCAGAATAAGAATATCAGGTTCATGTATCAAACTTCTATCACTCCCCCAAGCATATCGCAATTGCAAAATGTGGTAAACAACAGCAACCCGTTATTATTAAATACAGGCAACCCCAACCTTAACCAAAGCTATACGCAAACAGCAACTATCCGTTATGGGGCAACCAACTCAAAACAAGGGAGCACTTTTCTTGTCTACCTGAATGGAAGTTATATTGAAAACTACGTAGGTAATTCAAATTATATACCAAATAGCGACACTACTATTTCTGGTATATCAGTTCCTAAAGGCTCTCAACTTTCAATGCCGGTAAACCTGCAAGGGTATGAAAGTGCAAAAACATTTATAACCTATGGCAGAGCAATAGCCCCACTTAAAATAAATGTAAACCTTAACGGGGGCGAATCATACGTACATACACCTGCACTTATAAACGGAGCAACAAATTACTCAACCAATTATACAACCAGCGGAGGCATTGTTATTAGCAGCAACATAAGCCAGAATGTAGATTTTACTTTATCGTACACCGATAACTACAGCCAGGTTAAAAACACATTAGAAAACCAGGCTGACGACAATTACTTAAGCCAGGTGTATAGCGGAAAAATAAATCTGATACTACTTAAGGGTATTGTCTTCAATACAGGAATGAGCCAAACCGTATATACCGGCCTTACTCAATCATACAACCAATCTGTATTGCTTTGGAGCGGTTCTATTGGCTATAAATTCTTAAAACAACAGGCACTGTTATTATCAATAAGTGCATTTGATATACTTAACCACAACAAAAGTATTTCGCGTACGGTTACCGATACCTACATACAAGATAGTCAAACACAGGTATTGCAACGGTATTTCATGTTCAACATACAATATAATATCCGCAACTATAAAAAGCCTAAACCGGACGGTTCTGCTCCTGCAGATTCACCGCCATCGGGAAAGTAATGTTAACAAGTGTTAAATACAGAAGGTGTTTAACAACTATTAACAAGAGGCATTAAACCATTCACCTTCAAGGGTAATACATTTGGTACATAATACACCTGATTATAGGTTAAATGACTACCAAGCTCTGTCCCTACTGCAATAGTGCAAAATCGATGTTAATGGGTAACGTGTATTGTTCCCATTCCGGAGACACGATGGCCAAACTTGATAACGGAGCCATGATGATACGCTCGGACGAGTTAGAGGAAACAGCAGATCATATTTCACGACTTACTATACGCCTATCGCTTAACGGCCAGCAATACTATCGCGTTGGTAGCCACGACCACGTAATAAACCCCAATAGTTATGTAGTTATAAACCAGGGGCAGCATTACCGCACTGCATTTAACGGCACTAAAGATCAGGAGATGATTTTGGTAGCATTCAAGCCAAGCTTTGCTTCAGATGTATTACAATCGTTGGTTACTAATGAAGATAAATTATTAGACGACCCTTTTAAACCAGCCGACCAGCCTGTGGCATTCTTTGAGAAAAGTTACGAAATGGATACCGAAATACAAACCATATTCTTTAAGTTACGCAGCCTAATGGAGGAAGAGAATTTGACCTGGAAGAAGGAGTTCGACTTACAAGCGCTATATGCCAGCCTGCTTATAAGGTTATTAGGCGTACATAAAAACCTGAAACAGGATATAGATAAATTAAAGAGTGCCAAATTATCTACCCGAACTGAATTATTCCGAAGGCTTACCATAGCGAAAGATTATATGGACGCCCATACCGAAAAGCGCATAAGTATTGATGAGGTATCAAATGTCGCGTTCTTATCACCACACCATTTTAAAAGAGCTTTTAAAGAATTATTCAATACCACTCCACACCAATACCATGTAGAGAAACGATTGGAGTTCTCTCGTCAACTGCTTAACGAGAAATCGAACAGGATTGAAGACGTTTGTAGAAAAACCGGCTTCGAGAATTCCAGTTCATTCATTCGCCTCTTCCGCGAGCATTATGGATGCACCCCTCGCGCATACCCTACCAGCGGATTTTAGCCTTACGCCACTAACAGCTGCTCCTTCAATGGCTTGCTTGTTTCTTCGTGCTTCACTTGCGCAATAGCTTTCTTACACAAATATTCAAACATCTCATTAACAGGAATCCTTTCCTCGCTTGTTGGAAGCAACTTCTTAATATCCTGGTACATTTGCCATGCAGTAGTGTACGATACATTTATATCGCGCTGCAATTGACGGATAGAGAACCTGCCTGTTGATTTGCTTACCGATGCAAATGCATACAGCCACCCTTTTAAAGGAATTTTAGAGCCATGCAAAAAAGTGCCGGCTGTAACAGAAAATGTTCGACGGCATGAACTGCAATGAAAACGATTATCAAGCTGCCTTGCACTTATCTTGTGCGAACCGCAATACGCGCAAGAGTTCTTACCTCCCCACCTAAGAGTTTCAAAATAGGCAAATGCTTCTACATCGTTTGAAAACCTGAGCTTAATTTCTTCGATACTCATTTTGTCTTTGTTTTTTGTTACTTCCTATGGAGAAAGAAATAATTGTTGTTGTTATTTATCCTTGATGATTTGATGCCCTGTTCTTTTCATCTTCTGCCCCGCCTTTACTATGCAATGATTGTGAAGATGTATTTCCGCCAAAATGGTAGGTAAATGAAACGCCTACCGTTCTGGTATCTCTTTTAACGTAGATCAACTCATTATATCCAGTAAAGGATGTAGTGCCATTGGTAATCTGCGTCCATAATATGTCTGTACAATTGATCCTTATAGTTCCCCTGTTATTTAAAACCTTCTTTTGCAAGCCCAATGACAGAGAACCCGTTGGTTTAATTATCAGATACCCTAAATCATATCCTGAAGCGTAATATGCATTAATATCAAACGTCCACTTTTTGCTGATGGTAAATATGTTATCTGAATTAAAGTCGCCCAACAACCTGGTTGAGTTTAAAGGAGAAGAAGAAAGATTCGCCATAAAATGGTTATAAAAAACATCTACAAAGGTGGTAGTGGTATACCATGGTGTAATTGGTGTGGCAACTGTTGCATTTAGCCCATAATAATCTGATGAGGTCAGGTTATCATCTGTCTGCTGAATGATGTTATGATCTCCAGCAATTGGGAGAATAACTGTAATAATGGGATTTATAGTATGTGTGTAGGTAAATGAGAGTGTATAATTATCCTTATAAGTATCCGACAATTGGAAGTTGTAAGCGCTTTGCGGCACTAGGAAAGGATTACCCTGCAAATAGAAAGTAGGGTTTATATAAATACTAAATGGATTCAATTGCTGGTAGGTAGGCCTGTCAATTCTTCGTGTGGCGGAGAAACCCAGCAAGTTATTTTTTGAAATAGAATCATTGATGGAGATATTTGGGAACAACTGCAAATAATTGCGAGAGAAGGTTTGCCCCGTTGTAACCTGGTCGCCATTAGCGACTGTTTGCTCGGCACGTAAGCCCGCTTGTATGCTGGCTTTACTAACATTCACACCGTAAGTTACATAACCTGCATTAATATTTTCAGAATATATGAAGTGATTGGTTTGGTTTAAATCAATAGGCGCAGAACTATTTGCTCCATCGTAAAAGTTCACACTGTTATCTGTTCTTACGTAACTCGATTTTACACCGGCTTGCAATGTGCTGTTCTTTCCTAACTGTCCATCATAATCAGCCTTAAAAGAATATATATCAAGCATTCCGGGTACAGTTCCATAAATGGCTGTTGGGTTACCCATTTCAGTATTATCTAAATTATAGTAATTGGTATTTATAGTTTGCTGTCCTACGGTACGGTAATTCGCATAATCAAGGTTCAGCAACAGTTCTCTTCCGGTAGAATCGAACTTATGTTTTAAATTAAGGTTACCTGCATAGTTATATGTAGTGGTAGGAGAATAACTCGAGGTTTTATTATAAGATGACATACTATTTGTGCTATCATATACATTGGTAGTAGTAGCTTCACTTGCATTAAAACCACTTATTGATGCATCCGCAATAAAGCCAATGGTAGTTTTATTTGATGCTAGGTAATCAGCCCCTAGCCTTGCAGTATTTGACATATCAACAATTTTCAAATACTCATTTTGCACTGTACCGCCTTCGTAATTATTACCATTGTAAAAATTACTATGCATATTAATTATGTTGGTACTACCTCTATATGCGTAATTGTAACTTGAAAAGATGTTAAAATTTTTGGTGCGCTGGTTAAAACTGAAGCCGTCGTTAGTACGTGCGTATATACCTTGCGAGTAACCCGCATTTACCGTAAGGTTAGTTCCCATGCGTTTGTCCTTTTTAAGTACAACGTTTATAATACCGGCACTCCCATTAGCATCATATTTAGCGCCCGGGTTGGTTATGAATTCAATCTTCTCCACCGACTCTGCCGGCATGCCTCTGAGCATATTTGCCAGGTCGCTAGCCGACATAGGTGTTATCCGGCCATCAATCATAACCATTACGCCCGCCTTACCATGTAAACTAATGTTGTCATTCTGATCTACCATTACACCAGGCGAGCGTTTCAACACATCAAATACACTACCTGCTGCAGCCAAAATACTTTCCTGAACGTTAACAACTGTTTTATCGGCAAAGTGTTGTATAACCGGAGTTTTGGCTACTACGGTTACTTCGCCCAGCGATTTTGATTTTAAAACAACATCTGGTGCATTAAACTGCAAATGCATACTATCAATTTGAAAAGGGCTAGAATAAAAATTATCGAAACCGGTTTGAGCTATATATATAATGTAATTTCCTTTTACAACATTAGTGTATTCTACTGCACCCGCTTGGTCAGATACAGCATATTGTGACATAGAAGAATCCTTCGCATTAACTAATTGCGCAAATACACCGTCAATTGGCTTTTGCTGTTCATCAGCAACTTTAAACTTAATGGTTCCTGTTGTTTGTGCTAAAGCCATTTGGCAAACCACCAGAGAAAAAGTGAGTAATTTTATTTTCTTCCACATAATGCAGTTATTTGCCGTATGACGAACATACTCCGTCATTTGTTACAGCAAAGCTATTACCTGATTATAGCCTCATTATGTGCGAAAAGTGCCAAGTTCCCGACTTAACTTTTTTTAACAAGGAATGAGTGAATGGTGTAGGTTAATTACCTATATAATCGCTTCAGGATGTTCCGCCCGCGCGCTTTTTTTCTTCTTCCGCTCCACCTTTACTGCGCATAGAGCGCGATGCGGGCATACCACCAAAGCGGTAACTAAAAGCAATACTTACAAAACGGCTGTCTCTCCGAATGTCAAAATTTTCTACGTATCCTGTAAAATTTGCTGTCCCGTTAAAATTACTCTTGTAAAAAATATCAGTTGCGTTCAATTTAATCGTCCCCTTATCATTCAATATCTTCTTTTGTATTCCAATAGATACATTGCTTGTAGGATGCTCTGTTAAATATCCATCCGCGTTACCCGAATTATAAAGGGCATTAATATCTAACGATAGTTTGTTCTTAAGTGTAATTACATTATCGCTATTTACATTCCAATAAAAGTGCAGTGTATTAAGGCTTGCCTGCATGTAGTTGGCATTATAGTGTGTGTAATAGGCATCAATAATATTTGTAGTTGTAAACCAACTTGTAATTTTTGTCACAGCAGAAATATCCATTCCGTAGTAATCATTTTCATTAAGGTTTACCTGCTTCTCTGCTATTACAGGCTCCTGGTTACCGGCTACAGGAGCCCACACTTCAGATATTATTCCGGTGGTGCGGGTACAGTTTAAGGCTATGCTATAGTTGCGCATGTAGGTTTCAGATATTTGTAACGAATACGCATACTGCGGTAGTAATGATGGGTTGCCCTCTCCATACGTACTTGGGTCAACATAATTCCTGAATGGATTCAATTGTTCGTATGTAGGCCTATCGAGCCTGCGGCTAAGTGAAATACCTAATTGGCTATTTTTTGAAATGGAGTCATTCAGATCGATATTCGGAAAGAACTTTAAGCTGTTGATGTGAAATATTTGCCCAGTAGTAACCTGATCTCCTTCGGCTATGGTTTGTTCTGCCCGTATACCCAATTGAATATTTGCTTTACCCATATTTTGGGCATAACTTACATAAGCGGCATCTACATTTTCATTATAAATAAAATGATTGCTTTGATTTGTATCAAGCGGAGCAGAAGCATTAGATCCATCATAATATTTAAGATTGTTATCGGTTGTAACATAACTTGTTTTAACGCCTGCTTGCAACTGGCCTTGTCCAAATTTGCCATCATAATCTGCTTTAAATGAATATATGTTTAACTGGCCGGGCACGTTGCCATAAAGCAAATAAGGGGATGAAATAATATCATTATTTAAATTGTAATAATTGGTAACATAGCTCTGCGTCGAATTGCTAGTAAAATCAGCGTAATCAAGATTGATCAATAATTCTCTTCCTACAGAATCAAATTTATGGGTAAGGTTAAAGTTGCCAGAATAATTATATGCAGGACTGTTTACACTGCTGTGTGTAACGTTATACGAAACGGGCCTGTAAGCACTATCAAAAACATTAGCGGTGGTATTGCCCGATGCCGCGAACAATCTATTCGAGCCATCCAGTACAATACCCATTGTAGTATTCTTCGAAGCAAAGTAGTCGGTGCCAAGCCTTACTGTTTCTGATTGAAAGGTAACCGTATGAAAATCTGTTTCGCTATATCCACCGGTAAATTCATTGCCATTATAAAAATCGCGGGTGCGTGGTGCATTATGGTAGTTATTATTGTATGAATAGTTTGCATTCATGAAGAAATTAAAATCCTTAGCCCGGCTATTGAGGCTAAACCCGTCGTTCGACTTTGCGTAAAATCCTTGCCCATAACTTACATTAACAACAGCATTGGTACCTATTCGTTTGTCTTTCCTAAGTATTACGTTTATAATACCGGCAGTACCATTGGCGTCATATTTAGAGGAAGGATTAGTTATAAATTCTATTTTATCCACAGCATCAGCAGGCATACCACGCAACATATTAGCCAGATCGGAACCCGACATGGGAGTGATCTTTCCATCTATCATCACTGTCACTCCGGCTTTACCGGCCATGCTTATATTATCATTTTGGTCTACCTGTATGCCGGGCGACCGTTGTATAACATCAAAAATGCTGCTGGCAACAGTTAATATGCTTTGTTGCACATTTATTACGGTTTTATCTGCGTAGCGTTGTATAACAGGTATCTTACTTACCACAGTTACTTCTTTAAGTTCTTTTGTGCCCAGCGTAATGGCAGGTAGAGTAACATTTTTATGCAAACTATCTACTAGTATAGGTGAGGAATAATAATTTTCATAGCCTGTTTGGGCTATATAAACTATATACTCCCCGCCCCCCTAGTCCATCAAACTCAGCTGAGCCATTAGGTTGACTTATAGAATATTTTACCATTGATGAATCGCGGGCATTCAGCAACTCTGCAAAAACACCGTCAATTGGCTTTTGCTGCTGGTCAGTAACCGAAATGTTAATTTTTCCTTTCTGGGCATATACGGTTGCAGCCCAAACAAATAAACAAACAGAAAGAATAAAATGCTTCATAATAAAAATGCCAATACAAAGCTACCTAACATTAACAACAACGCATGTGCAGAAAAGATGAAATTACTGAGTCCTATAAGCCCTTGGGAGAATTATCGGGCTGAATGTCGTTTGGTTTTGGCTTTACTTCTTCCGGCTGATAACTTTTACCGAATTTGTACACAATTGATATATATGCCACTCTCGAATCTCTTCTTACTTTATAACTTTCATTATAATTATTTATTATACTACTGGTGCTATAATAATTGGTATTGAATATATCGGTAACATTCAGCTTGATTGCAGCCTTATCTTTTATGCACCGTATTTGAATACCACTACCTACCAACCAATGTTGCGCCGATTGGAAATAACCCCAATACCCGCCGGAATTATATTGCCCATTAATTTCGAATGACATTTTTTTACTCAACGCAAAATCGTTATCGCTATTCCCTTGAAAAATCAGCCTCCCATTATTTATTGGTGTTTGAGAAACATTTGCTAAGTATTGGTTATAAAATAAGGCAGCATAGGTGTTAGTGCTCCACCACTTAGTAAGTTGAGGAGAAGCAGAGAGACTAAAACAATAATAGCTTTTCAGTTGTAAGTTGACATTTGTAATTAATGTAACTCCCGGTTCATTAGGGGCGGGTATGTTTACCATCTCAATCGGGTGCCGGGTTATACCATATGTTATAGTAGCCACATAAATGGCTCTGTAAACATCCGATACACTTATGTCATATTCATATTCAGGCAATAACTCCGGATTACCCTGGCTGTATGCTGTCGGGTTTATATAATTCTTAAACGGATTGAGCTTGTCGTAAGTTGGCCGGTTAAAGCGTGTGCCGGCAGAAGCCTCTAGGTTGTTAAACCTGTTCAATGTATCTGAATATGTTAAATGCGGAAAAAAATATAAATAATTTTCATTTATTTTTTCCTCCGCGGTAATTAAATTGCCTGTAGCATAGGTTTGTTCAGCTCTCAACCCGGCAGTTACTGCTCCTTTTTTTAAAACTCTTGAAAAGTTAAAATAGGCTGCATATACGCTTTCGTTATAAATAAAATGTTCTGTTTGCGCAGTATCAATTGGTCCTGTATTATTAGTTCCTAAATAAAATTGAGTATTTGCATCAATAGCTGTATAAACTGCTTTTATACCTACCTCAAATTTATCTTTCGGGGCTAACAATGTATTATAATCAGCCTGGGCAGTATATGTGTGAATATTAAGAGGTGCTTGCCCATTAACAAAAGGTGGTTGCACATACACATTCTCGGGCAACGAATACGTATTCATAAATTGCTGCACATCGGTAAATTGATAAACTGTATAATTTATCAACCCGCTCAACGATTTTCTGCCCAGGGAATCGTATCTATGTTTAAAATTCAGTTCGGCTGCATATTCTAATTCGTGGCCATTATCAGAAGCAAGAGTAGTTGAATATGCCTGCGGTCGCCCTATACTATCAGTAGTTGCACTATTAGTCTCGTTGTATTGAAACTGCCTGGCAAAACCATCTAATGTAAGCCCGAGGGTTGTTCTGTCCGAAGCATAAAAATCGGCACCGGCATGCACAGTATTGAATACATTCGGAATGGTATAATAGCTGTTTTGCTGTATGTTCTCGGTTAGCATATTAGTATTGTAAAAATTCTGACCCATATTAACGATCTTCAAATTTTTACGGTTCGAATAATAATAATCGAGAAACAGATTAAATTTCTTTGTACGATCATTCAATGTAAACCCGTCCGTACTTTTAGGATATATCCCTTGCCCATATCCAACATTAACTGTTCCGTTGAACCCAAGCAGTCTGCCTTTTTTTAAAACTATATTAATAATACCGCCCGTACCTTCCGCATCATATTTAGCTCCCGGGTTTGTTATCAGCTCTATTTTTTCAATAGCATCAGCAGGCATGTTTCGTAACATATCAGACAATTCACCGCCCGACATAGCAACTTTCTTACCATCTATCATTATGGTAACTCCGTTTTTACCCTGCAGGTTCAGGTTATCGTTCTGATCTATAATAATTCCCGGCGATCGTTCCAAAACATCCATTGCACTGCTACCCGCACTCATAGGGCTTTTATCCACATTTATCACCGTCATATCCGGTTGTCTTTCCACAAAAGGTACTTGAGCTGTTATAGTTACTTCTTTAAGTGCTTTTACCTGTAAAACCGCATCGGGCATTGTAGTATTTAAATGAGAAGCATCTATTACAGTTTGCGGTGACCAATATGCTTCGTATGTGAACGGAGCAATATAAATAAAGTAAGTTCCCTCCTTTACGTTAACGAATTGCACATTGCCTTTAGCATCAGAAAAAGAAGAGAGTACAAGCGATGAATCACTTGCCTTCATTAACTGAACAAACAATCCTTCAATAGGTTTGTTTTGATCGTCAATAAATTTTTGGTTTATAACACCCGCTTGCCCCAATGCCATAGTATGGCAAAAAAGAGCTACCAGTATAAGTATGAGTGGGTGTTTCATTTTTTATACTTTAATCGGGGCGAAAGGTAGCATTTTCCCATGTGTTAGCGGATATCACCATCCAATATATTCGAGTTATTGTTCATTATCTGCTCATAAATTGAGTTGATGAATTAAAAATCAGCTTATCGTTTTTTATACCTTAGCAACCTTATTAATAATACTATTTTATGAAGAAGGCATACGTTTTCCCGGGACAAGGTTCGCAATTTAAAGGTATGGGCAAGGACCTATACGATAGTTCAGAATTAGCTAAAGGATTATTCGAAAAAGGCAATTCCGTTTTAGGATTCCGCATAACCGATATAATGTTTAATGGAACCGATGAAGAACTTAAGCAAACCAAAGTTACCCAGCCGGCTATATTCTTACATTCGGTAGTGCTGGCACTTACACTTGGAGATAAATTCGCACCCAATGCGGTAGCAGGCCACTCGCTAGGAGAATTTTCAGCACTTACGGCTGCAAAAGCTATCAGCTTTGAAGATGGGCTTACATTAGTATACAAACGTGCCCTGGCTATGCAAAAAGCCTGCGAAGCAACACCGTCTACCATGGCTGCTGTATTAGGGCTTGATGATGCAAAGGTTGAAGAGATATGTGCATCAATAAAAGATGAAGTAGTTGTACCGGCTAACTATAACTGTCCCGGCCAATTGGTTATATCGGGCAGTGTACCGGGTGTAACCAAAGCCTGTGAACTGCTTAAAGCAGCGGGCGCAAAACGTGCGTTATTATTACCTGTTGGCGGAGCGTTCCACTCGCCATTAATGGAGCCTGCGCGTGTAGAACTTTCGGCAGCAATTGAAGCAACCGCGTTCAATAAACCAATTTGCCCTGTTTACCAAAACGTGAATGCTTTAGCTGAAACTGAACCTTCGGCAATTAAAAAGAACCTGATAGCCCAGCTTACCGCACCCGTAAAATGGACCCAAACCATACAACATATGAGCGCAGATGGCGTTACTATATTCTACGAGGTTGGCCCGGGCAAAGTATTACAAGGCTTAGCCAAAAAGATTGCCCCAACTGCAGAAGCAATGAGCGTATAAATGAAAAGACTAGCAACATATATTGCCTTATTCCTGTTCATAGGTTCTGTGCATGCACAGGAGTTAGCAAAAAACAATTCGAAGAAAAGGATACTAAGCGGATTGGGTATTGCCGGCGGAGTTACCTATGGCAAACAAGTCTTTAACCCTGAAGGGCCGTTGGCACAAGAACGTTATATATTAAGAGGTAATGGTGCAGTGCTTGCTGAATTCTTCCATCACCCAAGATACAGATGGAGAACTGAACTCGAATATAACTTAATGGGTACGGGAGAGCTGCTTTATTACACAACCCCGGCAGTAACAGACAGGAACAAAACCAATTACTTTACTTTTAACAATTACCTGAAAATTAATTTTAGGAATACAGGTTTTATTCCTTACTTTTTAATTGGCCCACGATTAGAATACCTTTTCATTAAGAAGCCCGTAATATATGATCCGGTTATAGACCACTTTTCGACTTTACATGTAACAGGTGCTATTGGATTAGGAGCCGAATTAACTTGGGCCAGCCCTATACGTCCTTTTATAGAAGCTTTCTACAACCACGATATTATGTCTTCATACCATAGCTACTATGCCGACGGCTTGCCACAACCGACTACTATTATGTATAGAGCCTATGAGCTGCGTATAGGTTTAATTTATTTCTTTGAAGGGAATAAGAAAGACGTTTGCCCTAAGGTGTATAACCCAATGGGTAACTAAGCATTAGCTACCTTTTCCAATTCAGTGATTATCTTTTTGGTAGCGCCACTGCCATTGTATATGTAGGCTTTAGCTAATTCACCACTTTGCTTACGGTATGTTTCGTCTTGCAATAAAGCCATTATCTTATCAGCAAGTTCGGTTTCATTATTTATCGCAAAACCACCCTTGCAAGTTATTAGGTCGATTGCTTCAGTAAATTTTCGGTGATTAGGACCAAATACAACCGGCACACCGAACACAGCCGCTTCAGGCAGGTTATGAATGTTCTTGCCAAAGCCTCCGCCAATATATGCGACATCTGCGTAACGGTAGAGCGAAGAAAGCATTCCCATTTTATCGACCACTAATACTTTTTCATTCGCCGCTTGTGCCAGATTACTCTCTGAGTATTTTTTAGCACCAAACAATTCTGTTACTTGCTTTATGTGCTTCTCTCCTATTTCGTGCGGCACTACCAAAAGTTTAACTTTTAAGCCGGATGCAAGTATTTTATTATAGACTGCTGATATATACTTCTCATCCTCTTCCCAGGTGCTGCCACATATCCATAATTTTTCATTGCCCTTAAATGCTTCTATAATTTCATTGAGTTGGGCTTGCTTTGCTATATCTATTACCCTATCGAAACGTGTATCTCCGGCGAGTTCTTTATTCTTTACCCCTATAGAATCTAACAACACTTCAGAAGCTGAGTCCTGTAAGAATATCTTCTTATAGCTATTTAGCTGCTTGCGGAACCAAGCACCATACCATTTAAAGAAGTACTGATCGGTCCTGAACTTAGCTGACACCAAATACAAGGGAACATTTTTTTCATTCAAGCAATTAATGTAGTTGTACCAAAACTCATACTTTACAAAAACAGCAATCTTAGGATTAATTATATCGACAAATTGTTTTGCATTCGAATGAGTATCTAGCGGCAAATAAAAAACAAAATCAGCGCCCGCATAATTCTTACGCACCTCATAACCTGAAGGAGAAAAGAAAGTGAGCAGTATTTTATAGTCCGGGAATTTCTGCTTGAATGCTTCTATAATTGGCCTACCTTGTTCAAACTCACCTAAGGAAGCACAATGAAACCAGATTATAGGCGCTTTATTTCCTTGTAAGGCCTTTGTGACCTTTTCAATAATATTCTTCCTGCCCTCTATCCACTTTTTAGCCTTTTCATTAAAGAGGCTCGCAATTAAAACTGCAAATCCATAAAACCTTATGCCTAGTGAATATATAAACTTCATCAGCTCAGTTTTAATTTACCCGACCAACTCTTATAGCCTGGAAATTTAGAAGTTACATCAACTTTGTTCTTAAATATTCCGAATACGGCTGAACCGCTACCGGTCATAGCAGCATAAACGGCACCTTCCTTATATAATTGCTCCCTCACTTCCGCTATTAAAGGATTCTTTTCAAACAAAGGGCTTTCAAAATCATTACACACACAGTCTTTCCATTCCCTCATATCTTTGGCAAGAATGATCTCTTTCAATGAATCATTACAGGCCTTAGGTGTAATTAAGCTATAAGCATAAGGCGTACTTATTTGCAATTCAGGGTAAACAATTGCAATAAAGTAATTATCTAAATTCAAATTGATGGGCTCTGTCACTTCCCCTCTACTGGTGGCAATAACAGGTTTATTGTTTATAAAAAACACGCAGTCGCTACCTAAAGCGGCAACATAGTTTATCATTTTCTCATTGGTAAGCTTAAGACCGCACATTTCATTCAGCATTTTCATAAAATGTGCTGCATCTGATGATCCACCACCTAAACCGGCACCAATAGGTATTGTTTTATGTAACCAAACTTTTAATGAAGGTAATTGATGATCTTTCAAAACAGCTTTATACAGCTTAACGCACAAATTGTCATCATCTCGTCGGCCGGGAACAGGTATACCTGAAAGGTGCAATTCTATCTTTCCAAAACCTTCTTGCGGAATAGCTTCCAAAACATCACTCCATCCAACAGGGTAAAAAATACTCTCTATATTATGATAGCCGTCTGCCCTCTTTTCGAGTATACGTAAACCAATATTAATTTTTGCGTTAGGGAAACAGATCATTCTACTTCTTATTTTCTTGTGTCCGTTTTAATATCGCCTTATTGATTCGCTTCACCAGCATAGGGCCCTCGTATATAAAGCCTGTATATAATTCTACCATTATGGCTCCTGCATCTAACTTATCTAATGCATCCTGTGCCGAATGTATTCCACCCGAAGCTATTATAGGAAAAGCCCCTTTCGATTTATCATGCAAATATCTAACCACTTCAGTAGAACGTTTGGTTAAAGGAGCACCACTCAATCCTCCCGCGCCAATTGCCTCAACACCTTCAGTTTTCAATCCTTCGCGAGATAAGGTTGTATTGGTAGCCACTACTGCAGCAATACCACATTCAGGAACAATTTCAATTATATCATCTAATTGCTCGTTGGTAAGGTCGGGTGCTATTTTTAAAAAGATGGGTTTGCTTTTAGGCTTGGCCTTATTCTGTTCTTGTAAGCCTAAGAATATTTTCTTCAATGGTTCCTTATCTTGCAAGCCACGCAAGCCGGGAGTATTAGGCGAACTTACATTCACTATAAAGTAATCTACATAGTCGAACAGTGCATCAAAGCATTTTACATAGTCCGAAAAAGCCTGATCATTTTCAGTAACCTTATTCTTACCAATGTTTCCACCTATTGCAATTTTTGTTTTTCTTCTTTTTAATCTCTCTGCCACAGCGGTTGCTCCGTCATTATTAAAGCCCATCCGGTTTATAAGGCCGTTATCTTTCGGCAACCTGAATGAGCGTGGTTTAGGATTACCGGGTTGTGCCAAAGGTGTAACGGTACCAACCTCTACAAAACCAAAACCCAGGTATTCCATTTCGTGAAAAAAGGTTGCATTTTTATCGAACCCTGCAGCAAGGCCAACCGGGTTAACAAATTTAATTCCCGCTATTTCTCTTTCTAATAAAGGATTTTTAACGGTGAACGAATTCCTAATAATTGCATTTACACCGGGTATAGCGCAAACAATTTTAAGTAAGCGTATAGTTATAGCATGGCTAACTTCTGGTGAAGTGATGAAGAGAATAGGCCGAATGATTGCTTTATACATAATCTTATAAAAAAACGTTGGCAGGGTATTTAACCTTTGCCAGGTATAATCCGCACGCTGGTACCGAAGCCCCTGCACGCGAACGGTTTTTGTTTTCAATAATACGACAAAAATCTTCTACTGTCGATTTTCCGTTGCCAACATTTATTAAGGTACCGACTATAGCTCGAACCATATTGCGTAAAAACCGATCCGCTGTAATTGTAAAGATTAATTTGTCGCCCTGCTTTTCCCAATGGGCATGCTTAATTACGCAGGTATCTGTTTTGTTTTGGGTGTGCGTCTTTTTAAAACTCGAAAACTCTTTGTATTCCTTAAGCAGCGCGGCCGCTTCATTCATCTTACTCACATTCAGCTTATGCGGAAAGTGATACGCAAACCCAACCAGGAAAGGATCTTTTTTAGTAGTAATAATGTATTTATAACTTCTTTCAGTAGCATTGAAACGGGCATGTGCATCTGGTTTTACTGCGAGTATATCGTCAAAGGCAATTGAAAATGGTACAACCGAATTAAACTTATATAACCAGGTTTCTTTCTTCTCTATCAAATCTTTTTCTGTATCAAAATGCGCGTATATCTCTTCGGCATGCACCCCAGCATCGGTACGTCCGGCACCCTGCAACGAAACATCGTGACGCAATATTTTCTCCAATGCTTTTACACAAACCTGTTGCACCGTATTATCAGCATTAACCTGGCTTTGCCAACCATGATAATGGGTACCTACAAATGCTATTTTTATGAAATATCTCACTCTAAACACAAAAGTAAAGGAATTAGAGTTTAGTGGCCGAATAAAATAATGCTAAAAGCCCAGGTAAAATTCTCGGGTTAATTGCTTGTAATCGGGTGTGTAGGTATGATCAGTATTTTCAATTATCAGCGTACTTTCTGAAAACGAATTCCGCTGAAAGGCAAATTGCATAAGTACACGCTTGGCAGGCTTTACCGCAGTTGTTTGTATGCGCATTACACGAACCGGGTAGAGTCCGCTATCTTTTGCAATCTCAACAAACTCCTCAGATTCCTTACTTGGTAATATTATAGCGAATGTTCCTTTTTGATGTAATAAGGCTTTAATTCCATCAATAAGCTCTTTGAATGTCAGAGTTGCATTGTGGCGTGCTTTAGTGCGAGATTCGGACGCCGCTTGCAGCGAGTTGGTAAAATATGGCGGGTTAGTAACTATAGCATCATATTGCTTACCGCACTTCTCTGCAAAATCCTGAAAAGAGCTATGGTGTACATTCAGTCTGTCTTTCCATTTACAATTACCGCAATTTTCAACAGCCTGGGTGTAAGCATCTGCATCAATTTCTATCGTATCAATATTGGCAACACAGCGTTGGGCAAGCATCATAGCTATTATCCCTGTACCTGCCCCAATATCTAATACCCTACCGGAAGGTGGCAGATCAGCCCATGCCCCTAACAACACGGCATCGGTGCCCACCTTCATGGCGCATTTATTTTGCTTTACTATAAACTGTTTAAAAACGAAAGAATCTCCACCGGCCATAAAGCACTTTGAGGTTTTCTGTGGTATAAATGAATTATGTCTTTCAAAGATATATAATAATCTGAGAATTATATCTTTCAATCGAAAAAAGGAGGGCTTTTATCGTGCTATTATTGAGTCTATCGCCCTAATAAATACCCGTAAAAAATAGGCTGGGGCTAGCGGCTAATTTCTGCTAATTTTCATTACTTTTGCCCGTCTTAAAACCAATCCTGTTTTTTTAAAATTAAATTACCTTATTATGAAATTTTTGGTTTGCATTAGTCACGTCCCTGATACTACTACAAAAATCACCTTTACCCCTGATGGTAAAGCGCTGAATGCCACAGGTGTACAGTTCATTATTAACCCATACGACGAAATGGCACTTACCCGTGCACTCGAAATAAAAGAGGCTCAGGGCGGTACTGTTACAGTTATTAATGTTGGCCCTGCTGCAACCGAACCTACCTTGCGTAAGGCATTGGCTATTGGTGCCGATGATGCTATACGTATTAATGCTGAACCTATTGATGCTTTGTTTGTAGCCAGCGAAATAGCTGCTATTGCAAAGACTGAAAAATATGATGTAATACTTACCGGCCGCGAATCGATTGATTATAATAGCGGACAGGTGATGGGTATGATTGCAGAACTGTTGGGTATTCCATCTGTGGCGGTTGCAACCAAGCTTGATATTGCAGGAACACAAGCTACTTTAGAAAGAGAAATTGATGGTGGAAAAGAAGTTGTATCGGTAGCTATACCATTTGCTGCAAGCGCACAAAAAGATATGGCCGAACCGCGTATACCTAACATGCGCGGCATTATGAGCGCTCGTACAAAGCCACTAAAAGTAGTTGAGCCAACAGTGGCCGATAAGCCAACTCTTTCGCTTTCTCATCAAAACCCTCCGGCTAAAACAGCCTGTAAGATGATAGATCCTGAGCATGCTGAAGAGTTGATAAACCTGCTCCATACCGAAGCGAAAGTAATTTAATACGAATCTTTATATCTCTATATAATATGTCAGTACTTGTATTTGCAGAAACCTGGGACGGAAAATTTAAGAAGCCTTCATTTGAAGCGACTACCTATGCCTTTGAATTAGCACAAAAAACAGGCGGAACCGTTACCGCTGTTGTATTAGGTAACGCAGCCGATGACGAAATAAAAAAACTGGGAGAATATGGTTGTTCTAAGGTGCTGCATATAAACGATGCGAAATTCGCGTCATTCAGTGCCGGCGCTTTTACTACTGCTGTTGCAGAAGCCGCAACCAAAGCTGCCGCTAGATACATTGTATTCTCGTATACCTATTCAGGTAAATCTATAGCACCCAGGTTAGCCGCTAAATTAAAAGCAGGCCTTGTTGCCAACGCTACCAGCCTGCCGGCAGCAGCAGAACCTTTTGTAGTAAAGAAAAAATGCTTTTCGGGTAAAGGATTTACCGATGTACAAGTTTCATCTGACATAAAGATCATTGGCCTTTCGCCAAATGCTCATCATATTACCGCTAACGCAACTGCTGCAACTATTGAGGCTTTTGCACCGACAATACCTGATACAGCTTTCGATACTAAGGTAACCGAAGTAAAGAAAACATCAGGTAAAATTGTATTGACCGAAGCCGAACTGGTAGTATCTGCCGGAAGAGGTATGAAAGGACCTGAAAACTGGGGTATGATAGAAGCTCTTGCAGATGCTTTGGGCGCTGCAACTGCCTGCTCAAAGCCGGTAGCCGATATGAACTGGAGGCCACACCACGAACACGTGGGTCAAACCGGCATTACCATTTCGCCTAACTTATATATAGCTATTGGTATTTCGGGTGCTATACAGCATTTGGCTGGTATAAGCTCATCGAAAGTTATTGTAGCTATTAACTCTGATAAAGAAGCGCCTTTCTTTAAAATAGCCGATTACGGTATTGTAGGTGATGCTTTTCAGATAGTTCCAAAGCTTACCGAAGCAGTTAAAAAGCTAAAATCGGCACACTAAAAAATTATTGGTATCTTCGTAATTAACAAGCAGGCACAGTAAAGGATGTATGAAAAAAATAAAACTCGACATAGTAGGGTTATCTTATAGCCAAACACAATCGGGGGCTTATGCGCTCATTTTAAACGAGGCAAAAGGTAAAAGAAGGCTACCCATAATTATTGGCGGTTTTGAAGCCCAGGCCATTGCTATTGAGATGGAGAACATGAAGCCCAGCAGGCCTTTAACCCATGACCTGTTCAAGAACTTTGCAGAAACTTTCGAGATTGAGCTTAAAGAAGTAATTGTGTATAACTTGGTAGAAGGCATTTTTTATGCCAAGCTAATTTGTGCCCGCGATAATAACGAAGTAGAAATAGACGCACGTACTTCTGATGCCATTGCTCTTGCCGTTCGTTTTAACTGCCCTATTTATACCTACGAGTTCATATTAAACTCAGCAGGTATTATAATGGATGAAGATGCTGCCAAGGAAAAGGAGAAAGAAGAAAAAGAAGGGGTTATTGAAACCAAAAGCACCAAAGAACCTGCTGTAGCTAAAGAAAAGGATGACGAGGATTATAAGAAAAAGAGCCTGGATGAGTTAAAAGAACTTTTGCAAAAGGTGCTCGACCACGAAGACTACGAAAAAGCAACTAAAATAAGGGACGAGATAAACCGCAGGAAAAAATCATAAGGCCCTGTATACCAAACCCCACACAAGTACGTTATTATTAAACACCTTTCATTAAACGTATTTTGTATTTAAAGCCTCTTACAAATTCCATTCAAAAAATTATCTGCTACTCAGTAGTGGCTTTGACCTTTATGTGGGCCTCATCTTCCTGCAAGAAAGATTCGCTTCTCACTAATTCATCAGCCAAGCTTAGTTTTTCGCAAACGCAGATATTATTCGATACCGTTTTTACAACCATTGGCTCAACCTTCCAATACTTTACCATACATAACAACCACAACCAACCCATTAAAATATCATCGGTAAACCTTGTTGGTAGTTATATATCGCCTTACAAAATAAATATTGATGGTGTAGCGGGTACTTCTTTCAGCAACATAACTATACCTGCTAACGATAGTATTTTTGTTTTTGTAACGGTAACTATTAATCCGAATAACGCCAATAACCCATTGGTAATTTCAGATTCGCTTCAGTTTGTAACTAATGGCAATACCCAGTATGTCGATTTGATTGCGTGGGGGCAAGATGCTTACTTCTACCGTCCAAATGTGTTCCCGAAAAACGGACCTGCCTATTCTGTGTTACCCTGTGGTACCATTTGGAAAAATGATAAACCCCATGTAGTTTTTGGGTATTTGGTAGTCGATTCGTTATGCACCCTAACTATGGAGCCCGGCACAAAAGTTTGCATGCATAATAACGCGGTACTTTTTGTAAATACAGGCGGAACACTAACAATTACTGGTACCCAGTCATCTCCGGTAACCATACAAGGCGATCGATTAGAAGCGGCCTACCAAACAGAACCCGGTCAGTGGGGAGAAATTTGGCTATCAGCTGGAAGTATAAACAATACCGTTAACTGGGCCGTTATAAAAAATGGAACAGTAGGCATAGAAGCTGATACTATGGGAGCAAGTTCGAACCCTACCCTAATGATTAGCCATACCATTATTAAAAGCATGAGCAACATTGGCCTCTTAGGCCAGGGCAGTTATATTAAGGGATATGATGACCTGGTTGCAGATTGCCAGAACTATTGCGTTGACCTAAGCTTAGGTGGAAATTATTCTTTCATACAAAGTACGTTTGCTAATTACTGGAGTTACGGCCAGCGCCAAACCACTACCTTATTAGTAAATAACTGGTACCAGGATATTTATGGTAATTACCAGCAACGCCCGCTTACCAATGCATTCTTTGGTAACTGTATTGTTTGGGGCAGCCTTACTGAAGAATTGCAAATTGATTCATCGCATGGTGGTTCGCAGCCTTTTAAATTCTATTTCGAAAACTGCGATCTGTTAACCAAACTGCATACTACCAGCAATTATCACTATTCTGTAGATAGTACGTATAGTTCAGATCCTCATTTTACAAGCCCGGGTAGCGATAATTATGCATTACCGACAAACTCTCTTGCGGGATTAGGAAATACGACCTTATGTACTTATGCTGCAAGTAGTAACCCATTTTATGGCCCGATCGACTTAGATGGAGGGGTGTTTCAATGCCCGGCTAATTTAGGGGCTTACAATAGTCAGTAAAATTATTTCCTTATTGAACCACCGTGTAGCTTAAGGTACTCTGCTACCCTATCGGCCACATTGGCGCGTATATTCATGTAGAACAAGCTATAATCATAAATATGATAGCTCCCCCTAAAGGCAGAATACACAGCTGGATCTTTAACTTTTACCAATAACACACCATCCCGGCAAGCTGCACCGGTTTCATTCTTCCGTATATCGAACTGGTAATCTGTACTGCCCATATTGTATGCGGCATCTACATAAGCGCTATCCTGTTTCCAGCTAAGCGGATTAACACATACACCGCTAAAGAATTTGGCTCTTCCACCATTCAAACCATATTCAGATACGGTGTTCCAGGTTACATAACAACCAGTCTCTTTTGCTGAGTCGCATGGCTTCAATTTCTTCAAAGAATCTTTCTTAACTCTGAACCCTATTAAATACGCAGCCACTAATTTTTGTTTTAAAGCTGTAGTGTCAAAAAACTCCTTTACCAGATTATAGGCATGTAGGCAGCCCTGGCTATGCCCTGCTATAATAACAGGACGCCCATTATTATAGTGCTGCATATAATAAAGAAAAGAAGCTCGCACATCGCTATAAGCCAACTTAAGAGCCTTGGTGCCGTTACCCTTTTTATCAATAAACGAGCCAAAAACTGCTTGCCTGTATCTGGGAGCAAAAATTCTGCATGAACCGTTAAATACGCCTGCCTGCTGCCTGATAGTAGTTCTTTCTATCAGGTTATTCAGCATTTTATCATAAATGCTGGCATTCCAGTGGGTTATTCTTAAATCTAAGGTCGGGTATATAAAAAACACATCTACAGCGGCATTCTTCTGGTTATCTGTAGCGCCTGATCCGGCTGGGACCGTATCTGTAGCATTATGTTTCCAGGGCAAGGCGGCCCAGGCATCTTCATTGCTATAATCAGGCACAACAGGAGCCTTATATGCTTCGAACTTAGCAATAGGCCTAAAACAGCCCATTAATGCCAATAAGCCAAGAAAAAGTAAGAAAACTGTATTTTTCATGAACCTTTTAGTTGCGCAAATGTATTAATGAAAGACCTTGGAGACACAACTATCATTTTTTTTATACATTTGCTAGGTAAAACAGACATTAACTATGGCTACAACTAATAGCACACAGACCGAAAGCCCTAAAATGCAATTTGCATTCGAAAGCAAAAATTACATGGTACTTATTGCAGGTGTTATACTACTTGCAATTGGTTTTATTACATTATCGGGCGGAGGCAGCAAAGACCCTAACCAGTTCAGCGATGATCTTTTTTCTAGCCGCCGCATGGTGGTTGCACCTATTATATTAATGTTGGGTTACTTAACAGTAGGTTATTCTATTTTAATGAAACGCGATAACAACAACAATACATCTTCTGAAGATAATCAGTAACAGATAAATACTAAATAAAAAAAGGAGGCATAAGCCTCCTTTTTTTATTTACGCTGGTAACATACTACCCAATAATATTTCAGACTTACGAACTTTATTCGTTCACCCTTTTCTTTCAAAAGCTTAAAGAACAATTGATCGGTAGGGAAATTTTTGATGATGGAGTATTTGCTTCCGTTTTCTAAGATCCTATCCTGATATGTATTACCGTACTCGTCAACCTTTACTACAGGCCTGTTACTACCCTCTACAAAATTATTATCGATAAAAACCACCATGCCACCCGGCTTAACAAAGCTGTGTATAATGTCAATGAATTTATCGAGCTCCTGTTTTTTTATGTGCGACCATATAAAGCCTGAAAACAAACTATCAGCCGGAGCCAATGAATAATTGAACATATCTGCAACTTCAAAAGTTACGTTGTTCTTTTCGTATTCTTTATCTTTTGCAATATCAACCACTGCTTCATTAATATCAGAAGCATTTACCGATTTGGCCACTTTAGCAATTACTTGTGTCCAGAAACCTGTACCACATGCAAGTTCAGTTACATCTTTATCTGTAAACGTACGTTGCAGTATTTCAGTTAATGCCAACAGATCGCTTTGGCGTTCAGGCTTCTCGTATATTTTATCATACTCGTTTGCCCGTTCTTCGTAATAAACTACCAGGTTGTTATTCATTTGTGGTGTGGATTATCTAACAAGTGTTATGTTACCTTTTTGATCTATTGTAATATTATTAACGCTTGTGGCGTGGAGGTAATAAACATAAGTACCCGAGTTCATAGGCTTGCCATTATAATCGCCATCCCAGCCAGAAGAAGGATTGGTAGATTCAAATACCCTGTTACCCCATCGGTCGAAAACTTCAAACTCCATTGATTGAATACAGTCTCCGCGAACATATAAAACATTATTCTTAGCTTGGCCCGGAGAGAATGCCTCTGGTACAAATATCTGTCCGCAGTTTTCATTTACAGTAATAGTTACTGAATCTGCTTTGGTGCAACCTGCGCTATCGGCAATAAGCACGCTATAAGTTGTAGTAACCGAAGGTGTTGCAGTTGGATTGGCACAACTGGTACATGATAAACCTGTTGAAGGAGACCAGCTGTATGTTTCGCCAGAAGCAACAGGCAAAACAGTAATAGGAGTGCTTTGTCCGCCAACAATGGTGGTGCTTCCTGTTGCAGTCCCTACCGGTGTCGGGTCAACAGTTACTAATGTGCTATCCTTGGCTATACATCCTCCATTAGCAACTGTTACAATATAGTTGGTTGTTTTAGCCGGAGTAACGCTAATAGTAGCACCAGTTGATCCATTGCTCCAGGTATAAGTTGTTCCGCCACCGGCAGTTAATGTTGCAGGTGTTCCTTCGCAAATAGTTTGTCCTTTACTAATAGTAGGCGTTGGCATTGGGTTTACCGCAACAGTTACAGAAGTATCAGGGCTGCAAGCCCCATTGGTAACCTTTACCGAATAAGTACTATCGGCAAGTGGTGTTACTTTAATACTTGCTGTGGTAAGGCCATTATCCCATAAATATGTTCCTCCACCTGTTGCAGTTAACGTAGTACTTTGTCCGGTGCAAATTGAATTATTACCGGTTATGGTAGGTTTAAAAGAAGGGCTTACGTGAATAGTTATAGTGGCGCTATCTTTACAACTACCACTGCTAACCATAACCTTATAGGTAGTAGGTACCGCGGGATTAACAGTTGTCGATGCAGTTTTTGCCGAATCACTCCATTTATAAGTACCACCACCAGTGGCAGTTAATGTGGTTGAAGACCCTTGGCAAATAGTATCCTTACTGGCAGTTACAGACACCGAAAGTGCACCACCAACAGTTACAGGTACTTTAACAGTATCAGTACAACCGGCAGTTGCACCAACCACGGTATAGGTTGTATTGCCCGAAGGGCTTACGGTTACCGAGGCACCAGTTGTAGTATTAATGGCAGTATTGGGCGACCATGTATAGGTGGTTGCATTGCTTGCAGTGAGCGTAACACTTCCGCCCGTGCAAATACTTGCCGATGGAGGATTAACAGATACTGAAGGAGGATTATTAACCGTAATGTTCACAGTAGTGTCTTTCGGGCAACCTGAATTAGTTACGGTAACTGAATATGTTGTGGTTGCAGTCGGGCTTGCAACCGGGTTAGCAATATTGGTGCTGCTCAATCCTGTGGCTGGAGTCCATGAATAAGAAGTGCCCCCATTTGCAGTAATAGTTGTAGATGCCCCCTTACATATAGTTTCTTTACCCGTGAAAGTAACACTAGGTGCAGGGGTAACAGTTATAGTAACTGAATCTTTTAACTGGCCGCAAGGTGTTGTAATAAATACAGTATAAGTTATAGTTGCAGTTGGTGTAGCAACCGGGTTTGCAATAGTAGAGTTGCTTAAACCTGTAGCAGGTTTCCATGTATAGGCTGTGCCTCCTGCTGCTGTAAGGTTAGTCGGTTGGCCAGCACACACACTTGCGGGAGGTGAAACCGAAATAGAAGAAGAACCATTAACAATAATATTTACCGGTTGCCTGTAGGTATACGGGCAAGCAGTACCCACATAAATTACCGTGTCTTTTGTAATAGGGCCGGTTGTTGTATAGGTAGTACCTGTACCAATTACAGAGCCACCTGAGAAAGTAGAGTACCAGCTAAGTGTAGTACCACCCGGAACCGTACCTGCAAGTGAGGCAGTTAACGTTGCTGTTTGACCATTACATATTGTATCGTTAACGGCAACAATATGAAAATTGGTTACTACCGCATTGTTTATACCTGTTCCCCCGGCAGTTGCACCATCAGCAGGGAACTTTGTCATGGTTAAAGAACTTGTTACACCATTAGCAGCGCCATTAGCGGTAATGGTATAGCCTGTATTTGAAGTGGCTATATAACCGCCGCCGCCGCCGCCACCAGGACCTTCAGCCTCAGGAGTACCGTTACCTATGATCTGGTTACCGCCTTTCCCTCCATTCGCATTCACTGTAATACCCCCAATGTTACCAACGGAATTTATAATTATAGCACCGCCACCACCACCTCCGCCAGCTCCATCACCGGCATTCGAAGAGTGAATATAATTTGAACTGTCGCCAACCGCACCATTCGCATTTATTTGACCACCTCCACTTATAGTACCATAACTAACCAGGTAAACAATACCGCCACCGTTACCACCGGCACCACCAACATTATTATCCTGGTCTCCGGCACCGCCGCCGCCACCCATAAATATTTTGCCCGTAGTATAATCTAGTGGCCTTCCTCCAAGTCCGCCCTCAACACGACGTTGGTCACCACCCCAATTGGTAAGATTATTAGGACCATCTTTTGTTGGATCATTAATTTTAGATGAGAAGGTATATCCTCCTCGCCCACCCCCGGAACCTTTAAAAGTACTTAACCAACTGTATTCCAGTTTCCAGGCAGCTACATTATTCGCTGTAGTAACATCGGGGTCACCATCGCCGTTTATCCAGCCCGATGGGGTTCCGCCATTGGCACCACCACCACCACCTGCATTATGCGCATCGCCACCACCACCTGCATTTGCAGCAGCGCCTCTTCCATATCGTCCTCCATATTGGTCGTAGCTCCAACCATAACCGGCAATGCCTTCACCTTTTAATTTAGCCCATGCCATTAAAAACGCATCTACTGCCGAATTGTTCACACCATAGTCAGAACTATCCATAGTACTGCTAAGCGCACCTCCTCTAAATCCGAGGCCGCTTGCGCTAATAACACCATAAGAAAGTGCATTTGAATTTAGTATAGTATTCCCTAATACTTCTATTGCAACAACACCACCTTTAGCGCTATCCCATGGGTCGCACTTAACTGTGTCGCCGATATTAACGGTTAACGTATTATAGCGAGGTAAGCGTATAACTTGCACTCTACCAGCTGCCGTATAAGCATTGGCCAATCCACAATCAAATTGAATAGTAGTAGCATTAGGCACGGCTGTAACTTGCGCCAATTCGTAATTACCACAGTTATTATAAGCAGTTATAGCACCCCACGAACTATCATTTGGTGTTGCCGTGTTTGCATTACCCACATATTTAGATGTAAGTGCACCATTTATAGTAGCGCCTTGCATTTGTATAATCATTACCAGATCGCCTGCCGCCAAATTGGTAGTAAAACGGCCCTTTGTATTTAAGCTGCTATTAGCAACCGTAATAGAAGTAGCTCCCGCTGTAATATCGGCTGTAACGGTGGTATATTCATTTACCACCTGCGATTTACTAATTACCTGATTACCATTCTTTCCGCGTTGGGCGAAAAGTGAAGTAGTTAAAAGAATAAGAATGAGTAAAGCACTCTTTTTCATGATGTTCCCTGTATAGAGACACGAATTTATTAATTTATTCGATAACTTGGTGAAATAGGCCTAAATCGTTTCTGACCTACTCTACAAATAGTAACATACCCTTTAAATATTCGCCTTCCGGGTGATAAATACTTATTGGGTGATCGGGCGGTTGAGTAAGGTACTGCATTATGCGAACAGTGCGCCCTGTTTCAATGGCAGCAGCGGTTATAGCGCCGTGAAAGAGGTATTTATCGACCACCTGAGAGCAGGAAAAAGTGAATATCATACCGCCCGGCTTAACACCCTGAATGGCAAGTGCATTTAATCGCTTATACCCCATTACTGCCTGGTGCCTGGCATCGCGGTGTTTGGCAAAAGCAGGTGGGTCAACTACCATCAGGTCGTATTGGCCCTGGTTATCCTTCAAAAAGTCAAAAGCATCAGCTACATGCGATTTTTGTTTCGCTGTTTCGCCAAAGTTCAGTTGTATATTATCATCAGTAAGTTTTATGGCAGTCTTCGAACTATCTACCGAATGAACTTCACTAGCCCCGGCTTTAAGTGCATAAACCGAAAAGCCTCCTGCGTAGCAAAAGCAATCCAATACTTTTTTATCCTTAGCATATTGGCCAACTAATTTCCTGTTCTCACGCTGGTCAATAAAAAATCCGGTCTTCTGCCCTTCTTCCCAGTCTACCTTAATTTTGTTGCCATATTCTAAAACTTGCTTCTCTTTATCTTCTCCAAACAAATAGGTATTCGCCAATTTATCGCCATACCTGTCGCTTAAGCTTTCCTTACTTTTATCATACACGGCTTTTAAACTGCTTCCGTATATTTCTTTAAGCGCCTGAACTATCTTTTCAGTTTCGCGGTGCATGCCAATAGAATGGCATTGAATAACTGCCGTACCATTATAAAAATCAATTATCAATCCGGGCATACCATCACCTTCCCCGTAAACCAAACGATACACGTTCGTATCTTCCCTGCCAATCAAGCCAATAGCTTTACGGTAATCATACGCTTTCTGAATTTTTTCTTTCCAAAAAGTTACATCAGGTTCAATCTGATTGAAGGAAAATATACGAACTGCAATAGAACCCTTTTGATAGTGCCCTGTACAGAGGTATTCATTTTTGTTGGAATACACTTCCACCACATCTCCATCGGCAAGTTCGCCTGTCATTTTACTTATAGCACCCGAAAATATCCAGGGGTGAAAACGTTTTGGCGATTGGTCCTTACCCAAACCCAATATTATTTTAGGAATAGTACTCATTCATTACTCTTTTTACACTGTTATCACTTAATCTGAACCTATAAGGCAACTTGGCATCTTCACCGGCATAGTCTACACCAATACGGGGCCCTGCATTTATTTCTTTTTTCGGAAATTTAATTCCTCTGTCTTCAACCCACATAAACTTACTATCTATAACCGACAAACCTGAATTTGCTGTTTTAATTCCTAATGCCTGAGACACGGTACCCGGGCCATTAGCCGTCTTTTTTGTTATGCTGGTTTGCTTTCTTCTTTTTAGAATTGTAGGCACTCCATCAACAGGAATAATAGCACGTATTAAAACTGCGTGCGGTATTTCTTCTTCGTTGGTTACAATATTAAAAAGATGGTGTATGCCATAACAGAGGTAAACGTAACTAATACCAGATTCTCCGTACATAACCTCATTGCGCTTAGTTCTTTTACCGCCATAGGCGTGCGATGCTTTATCTGTAACGCCATTGTACGCCTCTGTTTCAATTATCATTCCAGAGGTAAGCGTATTGCCAAAGTTTGTAACCAGGAATTTACCGATAAGTTCAGAGCTGATTGTAACGACATTTTTTCGCCGGAAAAACGCTTTCCCAAGCTTTTCCATAAACTACTTTATTGTATGATCGACCTCGCCGGTAGCATATACCACGTCAGAAAGAAGGGTGCCTTTTTCGTCAAAAGTTTTATCGTCGCCGTCCTTCACAAAATCAAGGGCATCGCTGCTGTATAGCATCTCTTGCGATTCCTTTAACATGCCGTTAGGGAAGTATTCTTTTTTAGAATAGCGGTACGGTTTTTTATCGCCTTCAGGCTGGAACAATGACATTGGCTTACCATCTTTGTAATAGGAACAACGCTGCAAAAGGCGTTCGTGCTTTTTATCGTATTCCTCTACGTAAGAAATCTGACCATTATCAAAATAATCATTCCAGAGTATCGAATTACCATCCTGATACTGTACATCCGATTTCATTTTTCCGTTAGGGAAATATTTCTTCAGTTCTGTTTTACGTTCGGTAACCAGTTTATAATCACGCTCTACTCCGCCGTTCGGGTAATAGTTGGTGTAAATAGTTAATTGGCCATTGGCGTAAAAGCCACGGTGTATCAAGGCTCCATTGGTGTAATGATCTTCAACCCAACCGCTTGCAGAATATCCTTGCGGGCTCATGCGGCTTGAATCTCCACCCATTGCAGGGCAAAACTTATCGAAGTATTGTATGCCGTATGTAGAGTCGTACATCTGGCGCAACTCATAGGTCTTTGCATGCTGAACCTGACCGCCGAACTTAACCTGCGCATCTAAGCCACAAAAGCAAAAAACAAATAACCCGATATATATAGTCCTCTTAATCAATCAAAATGAAATATAGCCTGCAATATACCAAAAAAATTAATGCAGGCCGTTTGCTGTTAAAAACCTTTCGGCATCTAAGGCTGCCATACACCCCGTACCTGCCGCTGTTACTGCCTGGCGGTAAACCTTGTCTTGCGCGTCGCCACAGGCAAAAACACCCGGTATATTGGTCTTGCTAGTACCCGGAACCGTCTTTATATACCCCTGCTCGTCCATATCTAATAAACCCTTAAATATTTCGGTATTGGGCTGGTGGCCTATTGCCACAAAAAAGCCCGTTACGGTTAATACCCTTTCTTCTTTGGTTTTATTGTTCAATACCTTAACACCATCAACCGACTTTTCTCCTAAAATTTCTAAGGTTTCAGTATTAAATAGCACTTCAATATTAGGTGTGTTCATTACACGGTGTTGCATAGCTTTCGATGCTTTCAACTCATCTTTACGCACTATCATGTAAACCTTTTTACAAAGCTTGGCAAGGTAACTGGCTTCTTCAGCAGCGGTATCGCCACCACCTACAATTGCTACATCTTGCGTGCGAAAGAAATATCCATCGCAAACTGCACAAGCCGAAACACCAAAGCCATTCAATCTTTGTTCAGATGGTAAACCGAGCCACTTAGCCGAAGCACCCGTAGAAACAATAACGGTATCGGCAAGGAACGTAGTTTTTTCTTCCATTACCACTTTAAAAGGTGGTTTTGAAAAATCGACTGAGCTTACATACGACCAATGAATATTTGTACCAAAGCGTTGTGCCTGTTTGCGGAAGTGCTCCATCATCTCAGGGCCTTGTATGCCTTCAGGATAACCGGGATAGTTCTCAACCTCGGTCGTAATAGTTAACTGACCGCCCGGTTGTAAACCAGCGATCATCATGGGTTTTAAATCGGCACGGGCTGCATAAATAGCTGCGGTATAACCTGCAGGACCCGATCCTATTATAAGTGTTTTAACATGTTCAGTAGCATCCATATATAGTGTAGTATGATTGTTAATTTTTAAGGATGCAAAATTAGTATAAATTTAATTGTGAATTGTGAGTGGTAAATGGTGAACGAAAAGTTATATTTTCATATAGTTCCATAATAATTTTGGGTCCATTTTTATACTGCGATACTTAGGAGTCATAGCAATAAAATAAATACTGCCTCCAGTATTTAAAAACATAATACTTAATTTGAAGGAAAATGTTACATTATAAAATACTAAATCCTCAACTGTGCTTTTCCCTTTGCAAATTGATACTGAGTGAAACGAGCCGTTAAAGTAAACCCTATCTTTATTTTTCACAGTATACCCAAGAGAATCGCCTGCATATCTGAAATTAATACAATTATCAGTTGGACTTAACTCCCTGGGTAAATATTTAAACTGACATTTACCAAATTGCTTGAAATTATACGTGCGGAATGAATACCCTGATATTGCTTGTTCAGTTTTTATGTATTTATCCATAGAAATTGAAGTAGTATCGCTTAGTTTACAAACCAAAATCTCATAACCGTTTTTTAAGATAAAACTCGTTATAGTATCTCTCCATTTATTTACTGCAGAATATACGTATTGTGTATCATTCAAACAGCTATCTGAAAATAGTTTTGAATATTCATGAGGTATTGAATGAACTACAGATTTCTGCCCGTTGGGAGTGATTAGAACATAAAAAGTATAGACAACAAAAGCCATCAATACAATTATCACAATCCTTCTTCTCTTTTTCATATTATAACAATCAGATATTCTCTATCTCAAAGTTAGTATTAGTTTACATTTCAGGGAAGGAAGGATAAGCTCTGTTTGGCATGTATTTTAACGACCTGTTCAAAACTGGTATTAGTTTCTATTTATTCTAAAAAATATAAGAGGTAACTTTGTAGTGACCTCATCCTATATCCTTCTCCTATAGGAGAAAGAAGTATGCGTGTTCCCTCTCCTCGTAGGAGAGGGTTAGGCTGCTTCCTAAAAAAACACAGTAATGTTCTTTTGACATATTAAATTATAACTGAGACAGGTGTTTACATTGTAAACCCTATTTTGATTGATAACCAGCATTAATGGGGTTTACAAACGCTAAATACAGCTAATATCTTTAGCAAATACTCCGAATCTCTCTGAACCTCTGCGTGAAAGGGAATAAATGACTCATACTTTACCATAACAATAAAGAAAAAATGCGACATATTTTTTTGATCTGTGTGCAAAAGTGTCGCATTTTCTCTGCAGTAAAAATCTCCCCTACCGCAACGAGTACGGGACTGCAAAATTTATTTAAGAAGCAGCCAGCCCCCTCCAGCGGGGGACATAGTTTGCCCCTTAGCGACTTTGCGAGAAAACTTAGTGAACCCTTGTGCTCTTAGTTTACTTAGTGGTGAAAACAAACACTGAGACCGCTTCGTTCCTCGCAGTGATGGGAAGTTTGCGCCTTAGCGGCTTTGCAAGAAAACTACACAATGGAAGAGATTCTTCACTCCGTTCAGAATGACAAAAATTCATGTAGTTCGTGTCGAAAAAATCTGAGATTGCTTCGTTCCTCGCAATGACGGTAATAATCCTCCCCCTGCCCCCTCCAGCGGGGACAAGAACCATAGTGGCTTTCGCGTTAGGGATAGAAGCGGAAAGCCCACAGCGCAGCGAGGACTTGCAGTGGATAGCCCGACCCGAGGCACGAGGGGAACGCCCTAAATATTTAAAATAAAAGCTTAGATGAACTTAGAATGGCAAAACTACTTACAGATAACAGTATCGTAAGAGGAACCATACCCACACCAAATGCCCAAGCCCCCATTTATATTACCAGTTATTGGCGCAGGCGAACCAAAAGGGTTGCCGGTATTATTTAGCTGGAAATAATAGATGTTATAGAAGCTATACGCCGCAGCACTGATGGTGCAAAATTTAACCACAACGGTATCGTACTTTTTAAAATAACCGGCTTCAATATTACTATCATCGGCAGCACGAGAGCCCGGTAAAGAACCACGCCCATAAAAGAATTCGAACTTTTTACCATTAATAAGCTGGTCGTTAAAAACCGATTCATCGGGTGGCACATAGGTAGTATCGGCCATAGCTGTAATCTTATTAATGCGCTTAGCCATCCACCTATAATTATTGCCCGGTGTTGGTGGATCATTTAGTATGGCCCACATATAGCCCAATGAATCAGCATTGGGTTGCACCTGGAACCAAACTGAATCGAGTTTTATGGGCGCTAATAATGTGGTTGATGCCGTTGCAGTTTGTCCGTTGGCAATAACAGTTAAGGAATAGGTTTTACCCACAACACCTTTAAGCACTTTGTTTTGATAAAAGCCAATAAAAGGATTCGTTTCATACATACTATCGGTAGTAGTACCATCACTTATGGCAATATGTGCGCCATGTACCACATCTGAAGTAAGAATACTTGTTATAGATGTTGTACCATAAAAATTAAAGTTGTGCGACAAATACAAATAAGCCGTAGTACCCGGTTCTATATGGCCTTCAACAACCAATTGGCTGGGAGCCATAGGAACATTGAGTGTAATATTTTTAGAGCATCCTGCTAAAAGCAACACTGCACTTACAACTATGTATTTTATCAAGGTCTTCATTTGTATTAAAAATCAAAGTTCCACGATATAGAAGGCAGCACTGGGAATAATGCAACCTGCTTAGCCTCTATAGTTAATGTATTACTATAAACACTGCCCGAAAGATTAATGTAAATAAAGTAAGGATTAAACCTATCGTAAACATTATATACCGAGAATGACCAACTGGTATGCAGGTTCTTTACCCAGGTTGGCCTGTGGTCTACATAAGTTGCAGTACTGTCGTTTGTCTTTTTCTGCCATCTCTGCTCTGCACGCAAAGCTCGCCTTTTAGGGTCGGTAGTATAGGTCGCAGAAAGGTCGAGCCTGTCGTAAGGGGCAAGCCTGTAGCCATCACGTGCGCCATATTGTTCCACCAACTGGCCCTCTACCACATACCATGCATCAGGCACCGTTAGGGCATTGCCGGTAGCATATACAAATACAGCCGATAAGGACCAACGCGGGTTCAACTCATAATTGGCAACAACTGAAATATCATTCCTTCTATCGTACTTAGCATAAAAGGTCTGGCCGTTATTCAGGGCCGGGAAGTTCTCGGTGGTCCATGAAAGTGTATAACCTATCCATCCGTTAAACTTGCCTACCCTTTTCTTCAAAAAGAATTCAGCGCCGTATGCCTGGCCGCTACCTAAGGTAAAGTTCTCATCAGGATCTGAACTGGCATTGGCTTCAGGCGTAACGCCATCTTTATATTCAATAAGGTTATTCATATGCTTGTAATATACCTCAACAGATGACTCGAACATATTATCTCTGAAGTTATGATAATAACCCAACGAGTATTGATCGCCAACAGAAGGCGGAATGAGAGAAGTACAAGGTATCCACACATCGGTTGGTAGTGATATGGAACTTATAGAAGCCAAATGTATGTATTGATAGTTACGGCTATAACCTGCTTTTAAGGAAGAGTTTTCAGAAAGGATATAACGAACTGAAAACCTTGGTTCTAGTCCGCCATACTGTGCAACTCTTTGTAAGGCTTTGTACGTAACCGTATCCGTTGCTTGTCCCAATGGGTTTTGGTTATAGCGGGTAAACGGCCCGATTTGATCGAAAAGAGAATAGCGCAAGCCACCTTCCATTTTTAAAAGCTCCGATACAGAGTATTCATCGGTTATATATGCATCGGCTTCATTACCATATAAATGAACTACATCACTCGTACTGAAGTTTACGTTAGGTTCTTGTGCCGATATAGCGCTTGGTATAAATACGTGGAAGGTATTTTCGAGGCCATACTTTATATGGTTTTTTTTGCTGGGTATCCAGTCGAAGTTAACCTTAGCATGATAATCGTGTATACCTGAGAAGAGCGTAAAATTAAAACCGTTCTCTGCTCCGGTAAAACGGAAGTTGTAATCGGTATAGCTTAAGGATGTGGTGGCAAGCAATTTATCGCTGAATATATGGTTCCAGTTGGCCGATACTATAGCGTTACCCCAGGGCACATGAGTGCTGAAGCCTACTTCGGCATCGCTAAAGGTAAAGGCATCTTGCCCATAATAACCGGTTATAGAAAGTTGGTTCTTGGCTGAGAAATTATAGTTCAATTTTCCATTAAGGTCGTAGAAATAATAACTGGTACCGGCAAATGCTGAAGATGCAGGAATGAAAGGTTTTTGCAGAAACAGATCAATATAGGTGCGGCGAGCAGAGAATATAAAAGCGGAGGTATCTTTTTTAATAGGCACTTGTACTGTAACATGCGATGCTATTAAACCGATACCACCACTGGCATGCACCTGCTCCATATCGCCTTGTTTAGCCGATATATCAAGCACCGAAGATATTCTTCCGCCATAGCTTGCCGGCATATCACCTTTAATAAGCGAAACAGAATTAAGCGCATCGGAATTGAAAATAGAAAAGAAACCAAGCAAGTGGCCGGCGTTATAAACGGTGGCTCCATCAATCATAACCAGGTTCTGGTCGGGCCCGCCACCACGTACATAAAAACCGGTATTAGCATCGCCTGCACTTTGAACGCCGGGCAATAACTGTATCACTTTTAAAATATCATGTTCGCCAAAAAAAACAGGTATGGTTTTAAGCTCGCCCACTTCTAATGTTATAGTGCCCATTTTAGCGCTCTGTACATTATTATTGGCTTTTTGCCCTACGATATTTACAGTTTTCTCATTAACAGCATCAGGGGGCAACGCCATATTAATTTTAAGATCCCTGGTCAGATCAATAACAATAACAGAGTCTTTAAAGCTAATTAAAGAGAAATGTAAATGGTATTTTCCATCAGGGACCGAAAAGGTATAGAAGCCATTACCATCAGTAGCAGCACCTTGTTTAAGTTCATCAACATATACGCTTACCCCCGGCATGGCCTGATTGGTGGAGGCATCTTTAACGTAGCCCGATATTTTGTTTTGTTGCGCCAGCCCGGCAGTAAAAAAAACAACTACAAAGCTTAGCACCCATACAAACTTCATGAGCAAACAATAATAATACTCTTTTTAAAAAATTTACTTTTGCTGCCTAATTCTTCAGGCTACCCTGTCGAAAGCACCCTAGGTACTTGGTTTCCTGAAGAAAAGCCGTGTGAATATAAAGAATATTTATGTATCACTTGGGTTAATATCGTTCGGGGAGTGGCGCAGCCTGGTTAGCGTACACGCTTGGGGTGCGTGAGGTCGCGGGTTCGAATCCCGTCTCCCCGACTTTAGTAATAAAAACTTAACCTATGGCCAATAAAAAAGGGAGCCGTTTTCACTGACTCCCCTTTCCACTATTACTATAGTTAATTACTCAGCCATATTACTGTGCCTTGGGCCATGGTTAGGCCTTGCACCTTCTTCACGTGGCTTGGCAACCGAAACAGAAATGCTTCTGCCTTCGTATTCCTTTTGGTTAAGTTCATCAATAGCCTTTTGGCCATCCGCATCGTTCTTCATTTCTACAAAGCCAAATCCTCTCGATCTTCCGGAAAATTTGTCGGTGATAACTTTGGTAGAAACTACTTCTCCATACTGCTGAAATAAGTTTTTCAGGTCTTCGTTGCGCACCTTAAAGTTAAGGTTTGATACAAAAATGTTCATAATAGAAATTAAATTAATGTTTATACGGGGGACGAATTTATTTATTTTTTCGAAAAACCATCATATTCAATAGGCTTTTAACAGCCCAAAACAAAAAAACTCATCATTCTTTTAGCTATGTTTGCCAACGGTAAATTTTACATTAACGCAATATCAGCATGAAACAATTACTTGTAGTATTAATGGTTGTGTGCCTCGCTTCATGCATGGATGATAACTATACCCCAAAACGAAAAGGGTACTTCCGTATTACATTCCCGGAAAGGAAATACACAACTTATACTTCAGACTGCCCATTTACGTTTGACTACCCTACCTACAGCCAGGTAGTTAAGGATGATGAACCTGGTGCAGAACCTTGCTGGCTTAATATTGTATACCCGCAGTTTAAGGGCAAAATATACCTCAGTTATAAAGTAATAAACAACAACCTGAATCAGTACCTTGAAGAGTCAAGAAGCTTTGCTGTAAAGCACGAAGTAAAAGCATCTGCCATAAACGAGAGTGAAGTGGTTAACAGAAAAGAACACGTTTACGGGCTTATATACGACATACAAGGTAACGCTGCATCTAACATACAGTTCTACCTAACTGATAGCACTAAGAATTTCATCCGTGGGGCACTCTACTTCTACTCCATCCCCAATAAAGACTCTCTGGAACCGGTATTGCAGTTCATTAAAAAGGATGTGTATGAAATGGTACAGAGCTTCCGATGGAAAGAGGATTCGGTTAAAACCATTCATCCTAAATCATGAGGAATAAAACCCTTGGAGCATTCTTTATTCTTTGTTTCTTTATTACTCACCAAAGTAGTGGACAAGATAGTATTCGCACTGGCTCATGGTTATCGGTCAACTTGCACTACGGCATAATACTACCGGTATACACAGAGGGTATGAATGTGCTTATAAAAGCACATGTACCGGGTGTTGAGGGAGATTACTTATTTAAACCATCGGGTTCGGAGCAATGGCAAAACACTTACCGCTGTGCTGAAACGGGTATAGCCTTTTTCTATGCCTGGTTGGGTAACCCCACACAAGTTGGTAACGAAATGGGTATATACCCATTCATTAACTTTCACTTGCAGCGTAGTTATCGCGAAAATCTGTATCTGCGAACCGGCATAGGGCTTGGGTACTTGCCTGTAACCTTTAACCAGCAAACAAACCATAAAGACATATTGATTGGTACACATTTAAATACAATGATCAACATCCGGCTTACTAATCATTATTACTTGTCAGATAAACTGAGACTCGAAACAGGGTTTGGTATTACCCATTGTTCCAACGGCTCGTTTAAAACTCCCAATCTGGGAATAAACCTCGTAACAATCAATACTGGCTTATCTTATTGTATTGATGGATCAAAAACGGTGTGCCCAAAACAAATTATAGATACTACAAATCATAAAACTTTATTTCATGAGTTTTTTATTGCAGGTGGAGTTTGTGAAACAGAACCTCCGGGCGGAAAACAATTTGGAGCAGTTAGTGCTTCTTACACAGTTTACCATACAATAAACTACAAAAGCAAAATAGGCGGTGGTATAGATGTATTTTACAATGCTGCAGATCAAAACCAATATATTGGCGATTCTTTACACCATATAAGTGAACTTCAAAACATACAGGTGGGATTAAAAGCTGCGTATGAACTGGTAATTGGTAACCTTTCAATGTCAATGGAACTTGGCCGATACGTTTTCACTAAAAGTACAGGGCATGGTTACGAATACAACCGAATTGGCTTGCGTTATTATACCCATCATCATTTTATAATTAATGTTTCGTTGCTTGCTCACTTTGCCAGTGCCGATTTTGTTGAATGGGGAATTGGATACAAATTATGATGAAGTCGTTTAAAATAGGGCTGTTTATATTGTGTGCGTTAACCACATTCTCTTGCCATAAGGGGCCTATTTGCGATTGCTTTGATTCGGCGGGCGCGCCTACCGAGGAGAATAGGACAAGTGCGTTGACTTACTTTGAACAGATCAATGCAGAAGATGACATCAATGTTGTTCTATCTATGGGCAACACCGAACAAGTTATTATACAAGGGGGCAGTAACCTCGTGCACAACATATCTGCAACCGTATCAAACAATATACTTACACTAAAGAACAACAATAATTGCAATTGGTTACGGAGTTACAAAAAGAGCACCATTACCGTATATATTACTATGCCGAGGGTTACTTACATAACCAATTCTGGTTATGGCAATATAACCTGCACAGATACTATAACTACCGACACCTTTAATGTGCGCACCACCACTGCAGGAGATATAACACTCAATGTAAGAGCTCAAGAGATTTTAGGGCACTTATTTGGCTCAGGAGATATAACACTAAATGGACATACTGATCAGTTTTCATGTACGTTTTTAAGCGGAATAGGTTTTGTATACTGTAGTAACCTTACTACGAGGTATACTTTTATTTCAAATGGTAGCACGGGTGATGCTTATGTAAATTCCTCAGGGCTTATTCAGGCTCAAATAAAAGGACGGGGAAACATTTACTACACCGGCTCTGCTGTTATGCAACAATCAATAGATGGTACGGGACAAGTTATAAAGCAGTAGAATATAGGCCTACCACCAATCTTCATTTTATCTTCATTTTTAAAATTTATTTTTGCGCATGTTAAATGCAAACTCTAAAAACTATGAAAAAAATAAGCATACTAATAGCATCCCTGGTATTATTTATAGGCTTCTCTTTTGCCAGCCCTATTCACCAGGCAACCCCTGCTAAAACCGACAAAACAGATAAGGCTGCTGTAAAGAAAGACGATAAGAAGCCTGTTAAAAAGGTTCCTGCAAAAAAGAAGCCTGATACCAAAGACCAGAAGGCCGCAAAGTAATTATTGCTCCATATGAAAACATAAAGAAGCCGTTGCAAAACAACGGCTTCTTTATTTAACATTTTTTAACTACCCAAAGGTTGTATTCCTTTATTAGCGAATTAAAATACTCTAATACCTTTATTAGCCCTATTGTTAGTTATACCTTTGTTTCAAAGCATTGAAAATGAATATTCTACTTGTAGAAGATGAACGCGAAGTAGCTGGCTTTATAAAGAAAGGCCTCGAAGAACAAGGATATACTATTACCACAGTTCACGATGGAAAAGAAGCTATTGAAACTGCAGTTTCTAATAATCTTGATCTTATAATTTTAGATGTCATGCTTCCTTCACTTAATGGGTTTGAAGTCTGCAAAAGCATTCGTCAGCATAAAAAAGAGGTACCTATATTAATGTTAACAGCATTAGGTACTGTACATGATAAGGTAGAAGGACTTGAAAGCGGAGCAGATGACTATTTAACCAAGCCTTTCCATTTCGAAGAATTAATAGCCAGAATAAAAGCCCTCATCAGGAGGCAAAAAGCAGTTGCATCTGGCAAAACATATACTGTTGAGGACCTTGTAATAGATTGTTACAAAAAATCAGTCCTTAGAGCAGGCAAAGAAATATTTTTAACGGCTAAAGAGTTCACCTTGCTTGAATTGCTGATGGTAAACAAAGGAAGGGTTCTATCACGCGCATCTATTGATGAAGCGGTATGGGGTATAAACTTTAACCGAGGTACCAACCTGGTAGATGTGTATATAAACTATTTACGTGGCAAAATTGATAAGGGTTATTCAAAAAAGTTAATTCATACCGTTATTGGAATGGGATACGTTTTAAAAGATTAAAGCTTAATGAAGGTCAAGGATAGGCTCTCTTTACAGTTCACATTTCTATTTGGGGTAGTTCTTTTTAGTGTATTGCTTGGTATATACCTACTTGAAGACAACAACAGAAAAATCAGCTTTTATGAAAAGCTTGAGGACAGGGCATTTATAGCTGGTGAGTTTTACCTGGCAGAAGACAATATGACCCAGGAAAACTTTAACCAGGTTTTAAAGAAGTATCCGCAAACACTATCAAATGAAGTAATTAGTATTTATAATGAAAAATACCAACCGGTTTTCATTAAGGAAGATACAGCTCGTTGGCCTAAACAACTTATACAAGAAGTCGTTCAAAAAAAGAAAACAAGATTTACCAAGGGGAATCAACAAGTAGTAGGTATTTATTATGTAGATAATTCGGGAAATTTTGAAGTTATAGTTTCAGCCACTGATGATGCCGGTAGTGAGAACATGCGAACACTGGCCTATATCATGTTCTTTTCTTTTCTTGTTTCACTCGTAATCACTTTCTTCTTAGGAAGGTTATTTGCCACATTGGCACTTAGGCCAATTAGCAAAATGATTGAAAACATAAAGACAATTCGTTCTACCAGTCTGAACCTGCGTTTGCCGGTTGGCAAACTTACAGCAGACGAGATCAACCAATTATCTATTACTGTTAACAACCTACTTGAACACCTTGAGCAGTCATTTCAGGCACAGCAATCATTTATTATGAATGCATCGCATGAGCTTAAAACACCAATAACCTCAATACTTGGTAATGCAGAAATTACATTAAGGAACACAAGGAACGAGGAAGAGTATAAAAAAGCGCTTATCAATATTGTAAAAGAGGCAGGAAAATTAAATGGGATAATGAGCACACTTTTAGAATTGGCCCAGATCAACCTCGATAAAAGCGCACTTCAACAAATACGTTTAGATGAACTTTTATGGGAGGTAATTGACGAATGGGGTAAGCCCGGCTCCGACAGTATAAAGGTAGATTACGGTAATCCTGCTGAGTTAAGTAATTGTGTAATAATGGGTAACAGAAGGTTATTATTCATTGCACTTAGCAACATATTAAAAAATGCTATTAAGTTTTCACCAAATAAACCTATTTACTGCAAACTATCTTTCACTAACCATCAGGCTATCATATCCATTAAAGACAATGGTATTGGAATTGCCCCCCAGGAGATCTCAAAAATATTTCAGCCTTTTTATCGTGCTGCTAATGCACAAGTGTTCGAAGGTTCAGGTATTGGACTCTATTTGACTGATAGAATAATCCGATTATATAATGGTAAGGTGGAAGCAAGATCAACGCTTAATGAAGGCACTGAATTTAAAGTATTTTTCTCAGTGTAACTTTATATATGTCCTCCCAAACTTTAATCGCATTCTAATACCTTCAAATGCCCTATTCCATTACAGTCTATTATATTTGCACAATCAAAAAAAGGTCTGTGAAACTTAAGTTGGTATTTATTCTATTTATTTCTTTACTTTCTCCATCCATATTTGGACAGGAATCTCCTTTATTTGTTCAAGACACGGTTAACATATCTATACCCGAAGCCGAACAACGTTTCGTAAGCAAAAACCTTCGCCTTCTTATATCCCAATACGATGCTAAAATTGCACAAGCAACTTATTTGCAGGCTAAGCTGTGGTATAACCCCAACATTTATTATGGTACAACCTTATATAACCAGGCTGATAAAAAATTCTTCGACAATAATTACCCTGGCGGGTTGGAAGATAACACAATTCAATTACAACAACTACTAACTATTGGCGGCAGGCACAGCGCTAATGCCAAGCTTCTTAAAGTTGGCGTTACACAGGCGCAATACCAGCTTGCAGATCTATTAAGGAGTCTTAAATACCAAATGTATACCGACCTGTCTGACTTATATAGTAATCAGGCATCGGTAAAAATGTACCAGAATGAAGAGGTTAAAATAAAACACATGGTTGATATAACCCAGCAGTTGTTTAGCAAGGGGAACGCCGCCGGTGAAGAAGTGATACGACTGCAAGCCCAGTATCAGGATGTAATTGCACAAGAAATAACAAGTGAGCAGTCAATAAATAACGATGAGGAAGATCTAAGAATATTACTTGGCTATTCGGGCAAAACTTATGTGGTGGCCAAATTAACTATACCGCAATCTGTCCAGCTACCTGCATACCAGGTGTTGGTTGATAGCGCGAAAAAAAATCGCCCCGATCTTTTGTTGGCTATGGCTGGGGTAGAGTACAATCAGAAGAATTTGACTTTACAACACGCCAGCTCAATACCGGATCTTACATTGGGTGTTAGCAATATTGGAGCCGGCTCCGTAATTCCAAACTATTGGGGCATATCTGCAAGTATGGATCTGCCTATTTTCAGCAGAAACCAATGGAGTGTTGCTTCGGCTAAATTCGGCACTTCGCAAGCCCAATTAAACGACAGCCTTGTTTCTTTAACTGTAGAAAGCCAGGTTACTACATCATACGTCAATTTGTACAAGCTCAATAACCGGCTTAGTGAAATAAATGCCCAATATGAACAGACCCTTGATGAAATGATGAACAATGCATTTACGAATTATGAAAAAAGGTATATAAGCTTGTTAGACTTTTTAAGCGAGACAACTACTTACATCGACGGGAAAGCAAACTTATTAAACCTGCGAATGCAATATTTTAATGCCATACATAATCTTAACTATACTACAGGTATAGATATAATTAAATAATACCATGCTACGAAAACTGTTTTCATTTTTATGTATCGTTGCCTTGCTTTGCATTAGCTGCAAAACTCCGGCACCAAAGGCCGCTGACCAGCCCACTGATTCAAACCTGATTGAATTGAACCCAATTCAAATGAAACAAATCACACTTGATACGGTAAGGATGAAGGAAGAAACAACTGATTTGGTACTAAGTGGTAAAGTGTCTTTCAACCTCGATTACCTATCGCCTGTATATAGCTTTGTTAGTGGTAACGTACTTAAAGTAAATGTTTCGCAAGGTGACTATGTAAGTAAAGGGCAAGTGCTTGCAGTGCTTAAAAGCGGCGAGATAAGTGATTACGAAGGCCAGTATGGTGTTGCCCAGGCACAAGTAAAAACTGCCAAACGCAATTTAGATATTGCAGATGAATTATTTAAAACCAAAGTATATTCAGAAAAAGATGTGATGCAGGCCCAAAACGATTACAATTCTGCTCTCGCAACTCAACACAAAGTAGAAACCTACTTAAAAACATATAAAGTAAACACAACTGATTCAAACGCCACCTACTCTATTTCATCGCCAATTGATGGCTATGTTGTTTCTAAATCTGTAACCGAAGGGATGAATGTGAGGGGAGACAATACCAATCCGTTATTTACTGTTTCTTTTTTAAAGACCGTATGGGTACAAGCTAATGTTTATGAAACTGATATTCCGCAGGTAGCCGTTGGAGATTCGGTTGATGTTACAACTGTAGCCTACCCTGATAAAAAAATTAAGGGAACCATTTCGAAGATGTCGAACATGCTCGATTCTTCTGCCAGCACCATGCAGGCCAGAATAGTACTGAACAACCAGGATGAAGCACTGAAGTCAGGTATGTTTGCCACAGTTAATGTACATATAGATAAACATAAAAAGGCTTTATCTGTTCCTAAGGAAGCACTTGTGTTTTATGATAACGACTATTATGTAATGGTCTACAAAGGCAATAACAGATTCGAAAAGCGTATGATAAGTATAGAGGGTACTACCTCAACTGATGCATACGTAACAAAAGGATTACAACCTAATGAGGTTGTGGTGAGCAAAAACAGTCTTTATGTTTACGGACAATAAACCTTGCCTTAAATGAACAAGATTGTAAAGAACATAGTTGCATTTTCGTTAAAGAATAAAATATTCATTCTTTTTGCTACTGTTGTCATCGCTATTATGGGAGCTATAGCCTATAGCAAAACTCCTATAGAGGCATATCCTGATATTACCAATACCCAGATCATTATTATTACCCAATGGCAAGGTCGTGGTGCACAAGAAGTAGAAAGACAAGTTACTATACCAATAGAGCTTGCAATGAATTCGGTTCAGGAGAAGACCTCCATCCACTCTACTACTATGTTCGGCCTTTCACAAATAACCATTATTTTCAATGATGGTGTTGATGATTACCATGCCCGGGCACAGGTAATGAATTTATTAGGTAATGTTCAATTACCTGCAGGTGTTCAACCAGGGGTTGAGCCACCTTACGGACCTACAGATGAGATATTCAGGTTTTCTGTTCAGAGTAAAACAAAATCGCCGTTAGAGCTAAAGACAATTGAAAACTGGGTAGTAGAACGCAACTTAAAATCAATTGAAGGCGTTGCGGACGTTAACACATATGGTGGCCCTACAAAAACCTATGAAATAGATGTAGACCCTAACCTATTACGCAAGTATGGTATAACAGCGCTTGATGTTTATACAGCCGTTTCAAACGGCAATATTAATGCGGGAGGCGATGTAATTGATCAGGGTGAAGAATCTTTTGTGGTAAGAGGGATTGGATTGCTGAATAATATTGATGAGATAAAGAACATCATTGTAAAAAATATGAATGGTGTACCACTGCTGGTTAAAAACGTTGCCGGAGTCAAGGTAAATTATATGCCTCGGTTAGGGCGCGTAGGAATGGACACGGCTAATGATGTGGTAGAAGGTGTGGTGGTAATGCGTAAAGGCAAGAACCCGCAAGAAGTTTTAAAATTGGTTCGTGCCAAAATAGATGAACTAAACACGTCTATTCTGCCTTCTGATATTAAACTGGTGCCATTTTACGATCGTAATACCCTTATAACATATTGTACTGATACGGTATTGCATAATTTAGTTGAGGGTATTATACTGGTAATTGCTCTTGTATTCTTATTCATGGCCGATTGGCGAGCTACCCTTATTGTAGCAATCGTAGTGCCGCTTTCGCTCTTGTTTGCATTTATCTGTATGGAGATAAAGGGTATGCCTGTAAATCTTCTTTCACTTGGTGCAGTAGATTTTGGGATAATAATAGATGGGGCCGTCGTAATGGTCGAGGGATGTTTTGTTGTGTTCGATAGAAAATATAAAGAACTAGGTAAAGAAAAATTCAATAAGCGCGCAAAAATGGGCTGGATAAAAAACACCAGCATTGATATGGGTAAGGCCATACTTTTTGCCAAGATCATTATCATTACTGCCCTAATTCCAATCTTCTCTTTCGAGAATGTAGAAGGTAAAATATTCTCACCACTTGCCTACACTTTGGGCTTTGCATTAGTAGGTGCTTTAATTTTCACTCTGACTTTTGTACCTGTTATGATACACATTCTGTTAAAGAAGAATGTTTATGAAAAACACAACCCAATTGTAATTGGGCTCGAGAAGGGTTATTTAAAACTATTCAACTATACCTTCAGGCATATGAAGGTAAGTCTTGTTTTGGCGGTAGTATTACTTGGCGGAAGTTTATACATAGCCACTTTTTTAGGCTCAGAATTTTTACCTCATTTAGATGAAGGTGCACTTTGGGTGAAGGCTCAAACCCCGTTGGGTATTACATTAAAAAAATCATCGGCACTCGCTGATACGTTACGTAAAGAGCTGGGCAGTTTTAAAGAAGTTAAAACAGTAGTTTCTCAAACAGGCAGACCTGATGATGGAACCGACCCTGAAGCTTTTTCAGACATTCAATGTGATGTTATATTGTACCCTAAAGAAGAATGGAAAAGGAACATTAGTAAGGATTCGCTTATTGATGAAATGAGTGCTTTATTAGATAAAAAGCACGAAGGTGTTGTATTCAATTTCTCACAACCAATTCGAGATAACGTAGAACAAGCAGTTTCGGGTATGAATGCTGCATTAGGCTGCCAAATATCGGGTAGCGACTTTGCCGTACTTAATGAAAAATCGAAAGAGATATTCGATACACTTACTAAAATACAAGGTATAGAAGACTTAGGAGTGTTAAAGAACTTAGGGCAACCAGAACTTGATATTGACCTGGAACAGTCGAAAATGGGTTTATATGGCGTTAGCGTTGCCGATGCAAATGCTATTGTGCAAATGGCCATAGGCGGGCAAGCTGCTACACAAGTATTTGAAGGTGAGCGATTATTCGACCTCAGGGTACGTTATGCTCCTGAATTCAGACAAACTCCCGAAGAGCTTGGTAATTTAATGGTGCCTACCCTTAATGGAGGTAAAGTGCCACTAAAACTAATTGCTACTATTACCCAGAAAACGGGTATCAGTTCTATTTATAGAGCCAATAACCAACGGGTAATAGCAGTGAAGTTTTCTGTAAGAGATAGGGATATGGGCAGTGCTGTTGCCGAGGCAAGAGAAAGAACCAAGAATGTTAAAGTACCTAAAGGCTACAAAATAGATTGGATCGGAGAGTTTCAGAGCCAGGTAAGAGCAGTAACCAGGCTTAAACAAGTAGTGCCTATTAGTTTGCTATTGATCTTCCTTATATTATTTATGACTTTTGGCAACCTCCGGGATTCTACAATTATTTTGCTTAATGTTCCTTTTGCACTTATAGGTGGCATTTTTGCACTATTACTTACAGGAACAAACTTTAGTATTTCAGCCGGTATTGGCTTCATTGCGTTATTTGGGGTTTGCATTCAAAATGGCGTAATACTTATAGTACAGTTCAAGCGCAATCTTTCACATAAGCAAAGCTTGCTCGAATCTATTTACAATGGGGTTCAAGAAAGGGTTAGGCCTGTTGTAATGACAGCATTAATTGATATGGTTGGATTATTCCCTGCAGCTATTAGCACCGGTATCGGATCTGAAGCGCAAAAACCGTTGGCTATTGTAATGATAGGTGGTTTGGTATCTGCTACAGTGTTGGTACTATTAATACTACCAATTATATACTACATGGTGTATGCACCCCAGCATAAGGAGTATCAACCTAAGCCGTAAATAGCTTTATAAACATCCTCGGCAATAGTAAAGTTACGATACTTTTCAGCCAATGGCCTAATTTTAGCATATACTTCTGCCCTACTATTAGTTGAGATTATAGCATCAATCTTTTTAATTGCATTTAAATAACCGTTCTCATCAAGCGCTTCTATAACAGCACCGGCATTGTTAGCTGAAATAATATCAGAGTCTACTGAAATATTTTTTGTTATTACAACAGGCAGACCCAAAGCCCAGTATTCTCCATCTTTAATAGGTGAACAATATTTTTTTGTAGATACAGGCTTCACCGGACAAATGGCAAAATCGGCAAGCCCCATATATTTTGGTATTTGCGAATGAGGAACAAACAGTTTAATTACAATTCCATTATCTATTTTATGCTTTATACACATTTGAGTTAGATACTCATCGTCAACGTTACTTAACAACAAAAACCTGAACTTATCTGCCCCCCAATACTCCTGACACTTTTTAATAAATTCGAAGGTTTCATCTTCCAGATATATTCCTCCAAACTTACCGGCATACACACAGACAATCTTGCCTGCCAAATTAAATTGACTCATAAGGGCAGTGTCCTTAAGCATCCTGCCAGAAAAAGCCTCTAAATCAACACAAGCTGGCTTCACTTGGTATTTATCTACACGCACATTATATCTATCCATAATATAACTCTGCATGCCAGGGGCAGCAAAAATTAAATTATCGGCCTGCTGCGCTTCCCGTTTTTCGAGCATGGATAGTACTTTATATTTTAACCCACTCTTGCTCCAAGCCCCATTTTCGACCATAGCCTCAGCATGCGGTTCAAAACTATCTATATTAAGTTTAAGTTTTTTATTGAATCTCTTTATACAAACACCAATAGCTCCTGCCGGCGTACACCATGCATGGATAGTAGAAATGTTATTTGCAGAAATAACATTAAGCAATTTGGGAAAATATAAGAACCATAAAGCAGCTGACATGAGAAAGTTTGTACGATAAGTAAAAAAAACAGGTACTATACCCTCCTTCCCAAGATCTTCCTTTATTATCTTATATTCATCAGAGTTAAGTTTTTTTTCCGCAGGTTCCAGCAAAACAAGAAATATCTTGCCATTGGTCCGCTTTTTCATAATCCTTACATACGGCAAGGTATAGGTTTGAATAAGCGCATCGTAATAACTCCAGTATGTAAGTACTAATACATTCATTCTTTATTTATACAATTTCCTAATCATTTTAAATATGTTTGGCGGGTAATTTAAACCAGCAAGGATACCAAAATATAATCCCCGAATTTTATTTTGTCCATTAACCCACCAACTCCCACCCAAATTCATATATAAATACGAAAAGCACTTTCTCTCAAAAAACCAGGAATAGAACATTCTATTTCTAACAGCCTTGTTGTAAACATAAATATGATCCTTTTGCATCTTAGCTATGCTGCGGCTCATACTATCCTGCAAAATTCTGTATGTAAATAGAGGTTCAGCGATCCGTCGCCCTTTGTATTTACTTGCCAGTTGAATACACAAGTCCTGATCAGCTGCCGTTGAAAGGTTAGCATCAAAACGTACACCTTCTACAAAACACTTTTTACGCATTATTACATTTGAACAAGGGCCCGGCACCACCTCTTTTTTCCATAACAATATACTATTCAACATGTCAATATCAGTTCCAATTGAAGCGACCCCAATTATATCCAAATTTTCATTGGCATTGTACATATCACTAAAAACCCAGTCAATATCTCTATTGTTATCAAGTACATTTAGTTTCTTTTCAATGTTCGTACTTTCCATTCCGTCATCAGCGTCTAAAAATGCAATATACACCCCGTTTGACTTAGTCATTCCATTATTACGGGCAATAGAGACACCTGTGTTTTTTTGTGCATAATACCTTATGCGTTCATCAACAAGAAACCGCTTAATTATACCCTCTGAATTATCTGTTGACCCATCATTAATTACAATCAACTCCCAATTGGTATATGTTTGTGCCAATACAGATTTTATGGTTTGTGCAATATATTTTTCAGCATTATAGACCGGAATAATAATTGAAACCAACGATGACATAATTCCTTTTATTTAATTTATTAACTCGTCGTCAAATATAGTTATAGCGGCACTACTATCCCACAAGCGCTTTGCCTTTGTTTATCATACTAAAATATAGTATTTTTGACAATATTGCTTACCAATGCGTTAATGCTAGAAAAAGACTCAAAAATCAAGAATAAGTTAATATTTATAACATCCATTGAAAATTGGGGTAATACGTGGTTTTCGAAACAGCATTATGCGCATGAATTATCTAAAAATAATACGGTATATTTTTTAAATGGAGTACCTCATTGGAGAATAAAGGATTTATTTTCCTTCAGTTTAAACATTACAGTTATTAATGAGACCCTATACTCAGTTTCTTACAGAAACAATTTTCCAATTAGAATATTTAAGGGCTTTTTTTTGTTCTTAAATGACACTTTAAATTCGTGGAAATTAAAAAGGATCATTAACCAATACCCAAACAAACCGGTTATTTTTTGGTTATTTGATCCGGGAAGGTTCATAACAATACCATACAGGGATAAGATCAAACTAATATATCATGTAGTTGACCCCTATACCCGCTTCAAAACAGATAAATTGCTAGCAAAGAAAGCTGACATTATAGTATCAGTAAGTAAAAAACTGGCAGAGCCTTACGCGTCACATACAATTAAAACACTTATAATTCCCCATGGCATTAGCAACGATGCTTTAACGATTGATGAAAAAAACGTCAGTTCAGACTTAACTGATTGCATTATGTATGTAGGTTCAATTTATTCGGGCCCATATGGCATTAATTTTGAGCTATTGAACAAAATTGCGGATGTGTTTACTGACAGGAAGTTGGTTATTATTGGCAAAATTATTGACTTAAGTGAAGAAGCTTTAGTTATGTGGGAAGCTTTGAAAAAACGAGATAATTTCCTGTATATTAATGAAGTGCATAGCAATACCTTACAAAACTATATTATATTGGCTAAAGTGTGCATAATACCTTATATATATAGTAAAACATACCAGCACTTATTCCATTCGTCTCACAAATTTTATAATTATATTGCTCAATTTAAACCGGTTGTAAGCTGCATGTTGCACGATCTTGAATACTTGAATGGTAAGGTTATTCATATAGCATCGAATGACGATGAATTTATAACATACCTGAAAGCAGTGGTATATGATGAAATAAAGTACGACAGTTCAACAGCCCAGAAATTTATAAATGATAATTCGTACGATAATCATATAAAAGAAATTGGAGAGTTTTTATATAAAAATTAAGCACTATGCAATATAAACGAATACTTGTGTTAGCGCCACATACCGATGATGGGGAATTAGGTTGTGGGGGAACAATAAACAGATTTTGCAAAGAAGGAAGTACAGTACATTATGTTGCATTTTCGACATGCAGAAGATCATTACCTGCTGGCACGCCACCCGACGCACTTGAAAAAGAGGTTAAAAAAGCGACTAAAATATTAGGCATCCCATCTTCTAATCTTATACTATTCGATTATGATGTAAGAGTATTTAATACATTAAGGCAACAGCTTTTGGATGATATGATACGCCTGAAAAATGAGATAAACCCGGACCTTATTCTCGCCCCAAGCCTTAACGACACTCATCAAGATCACCAGGTTATTGCCAATGAAAGTATCAGAGCATTTAAAGAAGTATCTATTTGGGGATACGAAATGCCTTGGAATAATTTGTCATTTAACACACAGTGTTTTGTGGAACTGCAAGAAGAACATGTAAGTGTTAAAGCCAAGGCGCTTGAAGAATATGAATCTCAAAAGCACAGAAGGTACCTTAATAAAGAATTTGTTTATTCACTCGCCAATATTCGTGGTATTCAAATCAATGTTAAATATGCCGAAGCTTTTGAAATTATAAGAACTGTGGTCAAACTTCCTTCCAGCCTTTAACACGATGAAGGTAATTTCCATTCATCAGCCAAATTATTTACCCTGGATCGGGTATTTCTACAAAGTTGCATCCGCTGATACGTTTGTGTTTCTTGATAATGTAGATTATCAATATGGCAACTCATCATCAGTAACCAATAAAGCCAAAATAAAAACCAATTCGGGTGTTCAATTATTATCGGTACCTGTAAAGAAAACAAAAGGCCTTCGGTTCATAAAAGAAATGCCTGTTGATAATAGCCAGCCATGGCAAAGAAAACACTTAAACTCTATTAAGCTAACCTATGGTAAAAGCCCATTTTTTGAACCTGTATTTGAATTATTAGAAGGAACATTAAATACCAAAACAGAGTTACTTGCCAAACTAAATGAAACCTTGATAGCAAACATTTGCAACTACCTGAAAATACCAACTAACCTGGTTAAGGCTTCAGCTTTGAACATTGAACAAGAAGACAGAAATATGCGTCTTATTGAAATATGTAAAAAGCTGAATGGAGATATTTACCTTTCGGGCAATGGCGGCAAAAAGTATAACAATGCACCCTTATTTAATGAAAAGGGGATTGAAATAAAATATACCGAATTTGTCCACCCGACGTATAATCAGCTACACGGTACCTTTATTCCTAACCTTAGTGTTATTGATATGCTATTTATGGAAGGCGGTAAACTAAGCCTCATAAAAGGAAATTAATCAGCCAAGCACAGACTACATTAAGCTTTTGTACAAATCTTCAACTTTCTTTATCTCCTTTTTAATATCAGCAAACTCAGTGGCCGCTTTATAGGCCTCGTTGGTCTTAAGATGAATTTCATCAGTATGTAAGCTTAGTAACTTTATAATTTCATCAGCAAGGGCGGAAGCAGATATATCTTTCACTTTCCAAACCGTGTTGCCGTTATATATATCGTTATCGTAATCTACATTGCCAACTATTAAAGGTTTTTTTGCCAACATAGCTTCAATGCCAGATACAGGCATTCCGTCGGAAGCAGGTATCATTACAACAACGTCTGCATTCTTATAAGTTTGAACCAACTGGCTGGTATTTTGTTCTCCAATTATTTGAACATGGCTTTGCAAACCATGCTCGTTTATTCTTTCCACTATATACTTATAGTATTCAGCATCTGTATTATGATTCATAATAACCAGTCTGCTGTCAATTAATAATTTTTTCCTAACAATATTATATGCATCAACAATAACATCAATATTATATAGAGCCGACATAGACCTATTAGATAAGATAGTTGGAATATTTCCATTCCTCACCGTCTTTGTGTCTAATGTTATAAAATCAGTCACATTAACACCCGTTCTAATAAGATGTAGTTTTGAAGGATCTGCAATAAAGGTACGTATTACATTTTGCTGGCTTAGAGAGGTAGAGGTTATGTATTTAGCTTGATTCAGTGCTTTCTCTACCAAAGCACGCATAAAACTACCTATCAGCTTATTTTGAAATCCATTAGCTGTTTTATAAGTGCGATTATAATCTATAAGAATATCAGACCCTCGAGTTGTTATAATATGTTTTTTGAGTTTTAAGTGGTATGCCCATATAGCGTATGGCACAGCATACATACTATGAATGATATCAATATTATTATCCTTAATAACCTCTTTGATTTTCTTAATTACCCTGTACCTAAGGTTAATATTTTTTAATGGATATACAGGGGGTAATATGGGGTATATCTTAACGCCCTGGTTTTCCTTATACCACTGAGGTATCTTTGCGTTCTCTTCACAAAACAGAATAACCCTGTTTTCTTTTGAAAACAAGTTGATCCATTTATAATTATGTATCGACGTTATATCCGCTATGTAGGCTATATTCACCTAGCTGTGTATTTTCACAATTCTCTTATTTTATAACTCTGCAATGTATATTAAACAAATAGCTTTGCTTATGTTGTTACCTTACTAAATTAATCTTTTTTATCAGATCGATATGGCGTAAAAATCTTTCTTAGCTAATATTGCCTTATTGTACTTATACTTATAAATAATAGCTTAACTTTAATTGCGCTTTTAGCCGGTTTTTATGAGTTTAGTAAAAAATAGCCTTCATACTGTTATATTCCAATCTGCCAACCAGGTAATTGGGGTATTAAGTGGCATTTTGCTTACTCGCTTAATAGGCCCGGAAGGCAAGGGAATCATGTCAATTTTTACTGCAAACATTGGTTTTCTTTCTACCCTGTTATTGTTTAATTTAAACAAAGGGCTTATATATTACGGAGCAGAGGATATAAACGTAAGAGTTAAAATATTTAACTCCATATTTTTATTTATCCTTGGCTCAAACATATTGATATATGCATTTCTGTTTTTATCGAACGTATTCAATTTAGCATTCCTTACTACTATTCTCCCAATTGGGTATACTGGAGCTATATATATCGGCTACTTAAGCCTTCAAATACTTGCTGCCTGTACTTTTATGTTGTTTATAGGCTTTTACCAGGCCAGCGAAAAATTTAAACGAAACAACGCAATTGATACAGCTACTTCTTCACTGGGCCTGATTGCATACGCAGTTTTATATGCGCTTGCATTTATTTATAAGGACAGATATCCTCTTTACGTTTTCTTTATATGCAATATTGTCATTTCGTCTATTCAACTAGCCATATGGCTTACAGTTACTTTTAAAACCTTTGGCAATATTTTTGCTTTCACTTTTATTGATGGCGATCTTTTAAAAAAAATAGTACGTTACTCATCTGTATACTTTTTGGGTGGTATATTATTATTTTTAATACACCGCCTTGATTTTTGGTTCGTATCGTATTACAGAGGGTATGAACAGCTTGGATATTACTCACTGGCTACTAACCTATCTTCATTTGTTTTTATAATTACCGGCAGTTTATTTACTGTTTTGTTTCCCCGCCTTTCTAAAATGAATAGCAATTCTGAACGTATGGAGATAGTTGCAACCATAAGCAGAATAATTATACCAGCAACTTTACTTATATGCCTTGCTATTGTTTCTGTAGCCTGGATATTTATTCCACTTTTATACGGGCATAGATTCGCAAACAGCGTTGCACCTTTTAATATATTACTTATTGGAGCTTTTATGGTAGGCATAGGAAGTATAATCTCAGCCTATTTTTCCGGTTCAGGTATTATAAAATACAACCTCTTTTCTACCTTTTTAGGAGTAGCAGTAACAATTCCTTTAGATTTTTGGTTGATACCGCGTTATGGAATAATAGGCTCCTCTATAGCTACAACCCTGTCATTCTCGGTGCTAACTATATCACAGTTCATTATCTTTTATAAAATTAAAGGGAAGCTTGATTTCATTCTCATCACAAAAAATGACATTAAGCTCATAAAAGAACTGGTATCTAATATATTTAAGCGTACTAATGTTTAATTTCAGAGAAATACTTTTTGAAAGAAGGAAAATTTGGAATATTGGTATATGTAATGCACCTATTTCAAGCTTTATAGACGCCTCTTTTCGGCCAACAATATCCTGGCTTCCTTTCCCAGCAAAAAACACTTTTATTGCTGACCCATTCCCCCTATTTCACAATAACAAGCTATATGTTTTTGTAGAGGAATTTGATTTTAACTCAAACAAAGGCCACATATCTGTAATTGAACAAAAAAGCAATGGCACATTTAGCAAACCAGTAAAAGTTATGTCGTCTGATTCACACATGTCTTTCCCTTTTATCATTAAGCATCAAGGCGAAATTTATTGCATACCCGAAACATATCAGGCAGGGCAGCTGAATATTTATAAGGCAACAACTTTCCCTTATAAATGGGAGAAAGAAAAGACCTTATTAAGTCTACCGGTAGTTGATCCTGTTATTTTTTTTCACAATAATAATTGGTGGTTATTTTACACCCTTGCTTCGGAAGATAAAGTGAATGAAGAGCTATATATTAGTTATTCAAGCAGCCTTACAGGCTCATGGCTACCACACTCCCTAAATCCGGTAAAAACCGACATTACATCTTCTCGTTCGGCAGGTACTCCATTTACATATAATGGTGCGCTTTATCGCCCTGCCCAAAACTGCATTAATAAATACGGAGAAAAAATATCACTAAACAAGATAATTGAATTAACGACAACAACATTTAAAGAGGAAATTGTAAACGAGCTAACTCCTATACTCACTGGTAAGTATTCTGATGGAGTACATACTATAAGTGGCACCGGTAATTTAACTGTTGTTGATGCCAGAACCGTACTACCTGTTTTAAAAACAGCAAAAACCTTTTTAAAAATACTTAACAACACGTTTCATAACTAGCAAATGTCTCTCTCAAAAAAAATAAAAGTATTACAAGTAATACCAGACATAGGCGCAGGTGGTGCTGAAAGGCTTGTTGTTGATATTTGCAACAACTTATCTCAGCAAAAAAATATTGAATTAGTTTTACTAACATTCAGCACTAATAATGCATATAAAGATATTACATCAAGAATAAACATGATAAGTTGCATTGTAAAATACAGCCCAAAAATACTCAGGAAAGACATTATTAATGTAGAAGAACTAGATGCTGTAATTGACAACTTCAAACCTGATATAATTCACACTCACCTACTAGAAGCAGACCAGATCGTTCACCAGCATATCCATCACGGTATAATTTACATTACATCTCCGCATAGTAATAAAAACTTCTACAAAAAAACAACTCTTTCAAAATTATTTTCAAAAGATGAGATAATAAGAATAATCTTAAGAAAAAGATTAATTAAAAAATATAACAAATGCTCTCATTTTTTTATAACAAATTCGCAAAACGCCTATGATTTCTACAAAACAAATCTTAATGTAGGAGTGTCTTTTATAAAAAATTTGGGGGGTGCAACTGACCTGTCAAGATTTAAACCTACTGATATTTTGCAACAACCTAAACCCATAAAATTATTAACGGTTGGATCATTGAACAAAAACAAAAATCAAATTTTTATACTAAGAGCCGTTAAAAAATTACTTAATGCAGGGTATAAAGCCCATTTAAACATTATTGGAACTGGGGAAGAACAAGAGGCACTTGAGAAGTATATAAAGGAGAATGACCTCAATGATTATGTTTCACTTTTAGGCCATGTAACTACACCCGAAAAATACTATTGGACAAGCAGCCTTTATATTCACTCATCAAAACAAGAAGGCTTCGGCCTTGTTTTATCTGAGGCTATGGCATGCGGACTTCCCTGTATAGCACTTGATAATATTGGAGACCGTGAAATAATACAAAATGGTATTAACGGTTACATTATAAGGCCTGATGACATGGAAGGATTCTGCAATAAAATAATTGAGACAAGCAATAATGAATCACTATATAAAACTTTGCAGAAAGGCGCAATTGAAACCAGTAAAAAGTTTGACATCTCTCATTATGTCAACGAACTCATATCCATTTATATAGAACTATTGGGCAGACATGCAGCCAAATAACCCCTGTCAGTTTACTTTTGTATTACCACTTTTTTAGTTACCACTGCCCTGGCATTTTTTATTTGTGTAGTATATACTCCGTTAGGGTATCCTTCCAAATCAAGGCTAAGCATATTCATTGGTTCGCCTAAATATTTACTAGTTGCATAAACGTTTCTTCCCATTTCATCAAATACACTTATTATGGTCGTGCCCATTTCAGGCAGTTGCATGTTCACTACTCCCCTGCTTGGGACCGGGAATACTTTTATACTGCTATTCAGACTAGTAATAGTTGCTATGCCAGTAACAACCTGAACTGAATCGCAGACACTTTCGTTAAAGCAGTAATTAGTTGTAACACATACATGATACATTCCCGTATCCAGGTTATGAATGGATGAAGCATTAACAACACTATCCCAAACATATAAATAATATATACTATCTCCGCCAGGAATACCACCTGATGCAAATACCTGAACCCAGCCGTCATTACATGTAGGGCATGATGTTGGGTGCGACACAATACTATCTATATTAAGTTTAGATGCTTCGGTAATAGCACATATAGCAAACGTTTGGCAATTATTGAAATCTGTAATCTTACATATATACGATCCGGGGCCGACATTAACAAGTGAATCTGTTGTTGAATTCACCGGGCTCCAACTATACTGATATGGTGGTATACCGCCATTAACGTTAATAATTGCTGAGCCACCGGTATTTGCTCCATAACAAACGCCAACCGTATCGAATGAATAAGTTACCTCAGTAGGTTGCGTTAGCGTAATTGAAGACATTCCCTTACAGCCCGTTGCATCGGTAACCGTACAACTATAACTACCTGCCGCCAAATCTATAGCAAAACCATTGGTACCTAATGATGATGGCGACCATGAATAATAATACGGCGGAGTGCCTTTTAATACATTGGCTATAGCGCTGCCCGTATTAGATCCATAACACTTAATACCCGAACTAATTAAAACAGTATCTCTTGGGCCACCGGTATCTGGCACTATAACGTTTACTTTATTTACACAACCTTTCGCATCAGTTATTTGGCATGTATACGTTATACCACCCGGTACATTTGTAATAGTAGAATCACTTCCGGCATTAGACCACAAGTAGGTGTATGGCCTCGTGCCACCTGTAGTTATTAACGTTGCCGAACCATTGCTTGTACCGCACTTTGTTGATGTGGCCATAGTATCGGTATTTAATACATTAGGGCTTGTAACCGCAGTTACTTGAGAGGGAGCGTTACAATTATTTGAATCAGTAATGGTACAGCTATATGTACCGGCCGCAAGATTAGCGGCGCTGTCTGCATTACCTGCTCCATTTGACCATACATAATTATAAGGAGGTACTCCGCCCTTAATGCCAATTACTATGCGTCCATTATTAAAACCAAAGCAACTTACATTAATAACTTTAGTAATACTGTCTCGCAGCATTGGGGGTTCAGAAATATTAACCGTGGCAGTACTAACACATCCAATACTATCGGTAACAGAAAATGTATAAGTATTCGCCGCAAGATTATTAGCTATAGTAGTATTACCACCACTAGGGGTCCATTTAAAAGTGTATGGCAAATAGCCGCCTTTTACACCTGCCGATGCGCTGCCAATATTCTGGCCATAACATGTTTCGTTGGTAAAACTAATAATACTATCTCGGGGGCCGCCTGTATTAGGAACAACCACAAAAGTTTTTTGTATACACTTATTCGAATCGGTTATAGTACAAAAATATGTGCCGGAAGATAATCCGGTATCTGACTTAGTGGTATCACCACCCGGAGACCACAAATAAGAATAAGGATATACACCGCCTGCAACATCAAAAACGGTAGCAGAGCCCGTACTTTTAGTACAAGGGGTCGAAGTGTATGAAGTAGAATCGGTTATAGCAGCGGGCGATGTAATAACAACATTAATCGGGGCTACGCATGTATGCGCATCTGTTATTTGGCAGGTATAGCTACCGGTAATCAGGCTATCTGCCAAGCTATCTGAACTTACCTGGCCTGCTTTACCAATCCAGGAATATATATAAGGCTTTGTACCACCTTTTACATCTACCGTAGCACTTCCGGTATTAAATCCATAACACAGCACATTTACATGTTCTGTAATACTGTCTTTTAAAACTGCAGGTTGGGTTACATTCACAGTTATAGGGGCCACGCAATGATTTGAATCTGTTGCTGTGAAGGTATAGCTACCGGCAGGCAGAGCTGAAATTGAAGAAACTGTTTGATTGCCCGGCGACCATAAATAAGAATATGGTTTAACGCCACCGCTAACTTTTATTGCAATAGCTCCATTACTATCTCCGTTACATTTAATAGTAGTAAGTGTTGCAATACTATCTTTTAAAAGTGAAGGCTGTGTTACAGTAAAGGCGAAATTATATGAAACGCCTTTTGCATCTACCACTAATACTTTATACGCTCCGGCTTTTAGCCCATACACACTATCAACAGTGGCACCATTACTCCATGAATATGTAATTGGTCTGGCCCCGCCACGCACAGTTACCTTGGCACCCGCAATGCTATCTCCATAACAAAGCAATTTATTATTTTTAACAGAAAGGCCGGCGGTCATTGCCTCAATCAAATCACCATAAGGACTATTACCATTCGCATTATTAAAATTAACCAAAACACTATCCTTATGTTTAATAATATCATAGCTGAATAAAACTCCATTTGCAAAACTTCCTCCGGCCGAAGCTGTGCCATATAATAACCCATTTGTACCTTGTATCAAACTGCCATTTGGATTCTCTCCGTTTGTATTATTAAAATTAATCAAAACAGATTCTGTATCTTGTACCGGATCAAAGGCAAACATTACACCATCACCTTTTGCTCCGCCATATGCCGTTAGGCCATATATATACCCATCGGTTGCCTGCATCAGGCTTCCTTCTGACCCTTTTCCATTTGCGCCATTAAATTTAAACCGCACACTGTCCTTAAATGTTTTTATGTTATACGAAAATATAACGCCGTCCGAATTTCCTCCTCCATAGGTTATACCATATAATAATCCATCCCTTGCCTGAATTAAACTGCCATAAGGACCATTACCAACGACATTACTAAAAGTCATCAATACTGTATCTTTACCATTAACCGGATTATATCTGAAAAGCACACCATTGCCACTTATATCACTATTGGTCATTCCATAAAGCATATGGTCGGATGCTTCTAACAAGTTACCATACGGGTTAGTTCCATTTGTATCATTAAAATTTACCAAAACTGAATCAGTCTTCTTTAAAGGATCGAAAGCAAATATTACTCCATCTCCATAGATACCACCGTTTGAGGTCATACCGTATAATAAACCATTACTAGCTTGTATTAGTGAATTACCATAAGGGTTTCCACCGTATGTCAAACCCAAATCAAACACATCCCAAAATTGCTGTTTCTCTATATCATAACTAAATATTACACCCTTGTCACGTCCACTAGATCCACCTCGCCATGTCATACCATAGAGCAAGCCATTAGAAGCTTGCATTACATTGCCTTTAGGAGAATATCCAGTGCTACCCAGAAAACTAAACAGAACACTGTCATTAGAACTTAGCGAATCAAAACTGAACAATACTCCTGAGGAATGCGCTCCGCCGGCAAAAGTTAAACCATACAGGGTGCCCAAGCTTTGGGCATTGACACCTCTTGTAAATCCAACCAATGCTAACACCAGTATAATACTATAAACGCTTCTTTTCATCACAATTCATAAAGTGGGTTCCTACAAAGTTAGTAATTATATCAACAAGATATAACACATTGATTATAAGCAATATTAATCTTAAGGCAATCTCTTAAAAACTTACTATTCCTTAAAATAATTTACATTTGTACCAATCATTAACATCTTACTCCATGTATAAAAGAATTTTACTCGCAGGTTTAATATCAGCAATGTTCTCATTTACTTCTTGCAAGCAAGACAAACCAGTTGAAGCCACCGATACCGAAGCAGCATTAGCCCCGGGCATGATACGCTTGAACCTTTTATCATATGGCATACCTGCCACTATTGATATACCAGATACAACCGAAAGGCCACACATTATAGAATCATTGCCTTCAGGCGACCTGCACATACAAGTACAAAAATGGTTTAACATTACCGTTAACGTATCGGGTATGGATATGGACCGCAAGAAGAAAGATATTGCCGGTAATGATGTAGATAAATTCCAGAGCTGGGTTGCACAGGATAGCGTATCGATTTTATACAAGACCCAAATGGTTAATGAAGAGTACCATTTCTATGCAATTATAAAGAGAGATGGCAAAACCTTTTATGCAGAAGATCATTACCAAAGCACGGATGGTGTAGTTACCAACTTTAGCGAACCACAAGTGCAGGCTATGCTTAATGCAGCAAAAACGTTAACACCGGCAAAACCGACTGCTGCTACTCCTGCTCCAAAAAGCTAATAAAAGAAAAGGCTTTTATTTCTTATCGATAACCTTAGGGGCTTTGATGTAATCAGAGTCCTTTTTAGGTGCATTCTTCAATGCTTCGGCTTGGGTAATAACCTGCTTAACCACATCGTCACGCATAACGTTGGTAGAGTCTGACATATATACCAGTGGCTCAACTGATGAGGTATCAACTTCATTCAGTTTTTCAATAAAACCAACAATACGGTCGAGGTCTTTTATAATACCTTGCTTCGACGCTTCGTCAAATTCAAGTTTAGCCAGGTCCGCCAATTTATCTACTATTTTATCGTCAATTTTCATTTTCATTATTTTTTAAGAGCCCCTTTAGGGGTTGGGTATTCATCAATTAAACAGTTACATAAGGGTACCTAACTGAATATTGCTTCTTAACCTTATCTAACAAAACGCTTCTAAGTTCTTCAATATTTCCGCGTGTGGCTGCTGAAATAAACACACAAGGTTCGTGTGTTTTTTGAATGAATGAATTTTTCAGTCCTTCCAACGAAAGCACTACATCTTCATCCTCTTCATTCTTTATGTGGTACTGATCCATCTTATTAAAAACTATCAGTATCGGCTTATCAGAACACTTAAGTTCTTCCAGTGTTTTCATTACCACTTTTATATGCTCTTCGAACGAAGGATGCGAAACATCTACCACATGCAAAAGCAAATCTGCTTCACGCACTTCATCCAGTGTAGACTTAAACGCCTCGATTAGAAATGTCGGTAGCTTTCTTATAAATCCTACCGTATCTGATAAAAGGAAAGCTACGTTTTCAAAAGCCACTTTCCGAACTGTTGTATCGAGTGTAGCAAACAAAGCATTTTCAGCAAATACGTTTGAATGACTAAGCAGATTCATTAAGGTAGATTTACCCGCATTGGTATAACCTACTAACGACACACGTATAAGCTGCCCCCTGCTATGGCGCTGAGTGGTCATTTGCTTATCTATTTCAGCAAGTCTGTCGCTTAACAAAGCAATACGCTTACGTATACGCCTTCTATCTGTTTCTATTTCCGATTCACCCGGACCACGGACGCCAATACCACCCCGTTGTTTTTCTAAGTGTGTCCACATACCCGTAAGGCGTGGCAATAAGTATTCGTATTGTGCCAATTCTACCTGCGTTTTAGCGTAGGCCGTTTGTGCACGGTCGGCAAAAATATCGAGGATAAGGCCGGTACGGTCGAGTATCTTGCGCTTTAATTCTTTTTCAATATTACGTTGTTGAGATGGAGATAATTCATCATCAAATATCACCAGGTCTACTTCCGGATGCTCTTCAATGTATTTTCCTATCTCTTTCACTTTACCACTACCAATAAGAAAAGCAGGATCGAAATGATGCAGGTTTTGTGTGAATACTTTAACCGGAGTGGCGCCTGCCGTTTGGCAAAGCATGGTCAGTTCACTCAAAAATTCTTCAAGCTGTTCTTTGCGTTGCTCTTTGTGGCATATGCCAACTAAAATTGCCTTCTCTTTTCCTCTTACGCGCTCTATCATGCAACTAACTAATTAATTAAAACCAGCCAATAGCCGCATCTTTTGCAACTTGCATAAATGGCCATGGTATTGCCGCAAATATCACCAAAAGAGCTATAAAAAAGAACCAGAACGATTTCTTGAATTTCGCCTCATCAGTTGCTGCCTTTTTGCTGCTTATACGGCCAATGGTTATAAGTGCTATAGCAATTATCATCATTACCGAATGCTCCATGGTAAAGAAACGGGAAACATTATTCTTCATAGTATCTGCTGTGAACATAACCTTAGGGCTAATGAAATAAAGCACCAAGCCAACTAATAACTGGGTATGTGCCGATATCATAAGGAACAAACTGATCTTATTATCAGAAGGTGCGTATGCCTTCTTCGACATCATACCGCTAAGCGATTTAATAATAGCTGTTAGCAACAGAACTAATAGTATCCATCTTATGAATGAATGGAGTTGAATTAATATACCCATGGGCTTTAAATTTTAGATACCAAAATTAGCAAAATTGGCTTAGCATTGTTTACTTTGCCCCTTCAATTAGCTCACCTCATATCTTATGAAAAAAATACTCTCTACGCTTAGCCTCTCATTATCATTGGCTATAAGTGCAGTGGCGCAGCAAACCATGCCTATAAACGGCACGCACGATGTTCGCCATAGTTATTATGCCTTTACACATGCCCATATTTATCAGGATTATGCAACCAGCCTTGATGATGCTACCCTATTGGTAAAAGATGGTAACGTGGTAGATATTGGCACCAGTGTTGCCTTACCTAAAGGAACTGTGGTATACGACTGCAAAGGCAAAACTATATATCCATCATTTATTGATCTATATACCAGTTATGGTATGCCCGTAATACCTGCCGATAAACGTCCGCACAAAGGGCCCGGCCCGCAAATGAATACTATAACCCCCGGCGCATTTGATGCCAACCAGGCTGTTCGCCCACAAGATGATGCTGAAGAAATTTTTCATGCAAGCTATGCAGAGGCAGCACAATACAGGAACCTAGGTTTTGGACTTGCCTTAACATCTGACCATGATGGTATTGCACAAGGTTCATTTGCCTTGGTTACACTCGCCGATACCAACGACCAGGAAGCGATATTGGAAGGTAAAGCGGCTGCCGGTTATTCACTTAACAAAGGTTCCTCAACACAAGATTACCCCAGTTCTTTAATGGGTGCTATTAGTGTATTGCGCCAAGCTTATTACGATGCTACCTGGTATAAAGGCGCTAAACATAAAACAGAATATAACCTTTCGCTAGAAGCATTCAACGAACTGCAACCACTACCGCAAATATTTGCAGTTGATGGGAAACTATCTGCATTACGTGCCGATAAAATAGCGCGTGAGTTTAATGTGAATTATATTATTAAAAGTAACGGCGACGAATACGAATTGCTTGACGCCGTTAAAAGCACTGGCCGCGAATTTATTGTGCCTGTTAACTTTCCTGATAAGCCCAACGTGCAGGACCCTTACGATGCGGTAATGGTAAACCTCACCACTCTTATGCATTGGCAAATGGCACCGCTCAACCCGGGTGCAATGGAAAAAGCAGGCATTGCTTTTGCATTAACAGCCGATGGACTTAAAGACAAAAACGCTTTTTGGACAAACATTCGTAAAGCGGTAAAGTATGGCCTTACGCCACAGGGTGCGTTAAAGGCGCTTACCTATACGCCTGCACAAATGATGCACATGCAGGATAAAGTAGGCTCATTAAAAAAAGGAATGATGGCGAACTTCATTGTTACATCAGGCGATATGTTCAAGCAAGGCACCGTTATTTATTCGAACTGGATTAAAGGATGCCCTAACCAGGTGAATGATACCACCAATGTTGACTTGCGTGGTAATTACACTTTAACTATTAACAGTAACCAAACCTATACACTCGAAGTAAAAGGCGACGTTGCTAACCCAACTGCAACTGTATTAGATGCGCCCAAACATGGCCTGGCTGCATACATCCACGTTAATAACCCCATGGTTACAATTTCGTTCAGATCGAAGTTTGACAGCGCTTACGCAATACGCCTGAATGGGTTATTATCGTCAGACAACAAAACCATTAGTGGTACAGGTTTAGATGGCACACAGGCATTAACATGGCAAGCTGTATTTGCAAGCCCAATGGGGCCAGATACTACACACGAACCTGTTTTAACAATTCCAACCTTAGCACAGGTACGTTATCCTTTTCAGGCATATGGCAGAACAAAAGCTGAAGAAGATTCAATTAAGAAGGTGAGCAAAGAATTTGTAATACGGAATGCAACCGTTTGGACCGGCGAAGGCGACAGCGCATTATTGAACACAGATGTTTATGTGAAAGATGGAAAGATAACAGCCATTGGTAAAAACCTGACAGCATCGAAAGATGCAACTGTAATTGATGGAACAGGCAAATACCTGACGGCAGGGATCATAGATGAACACTCACACATTGCAATACAAGGCGGTGTTAACGAAGATGGCGAGGCTAATAGTTCGAACGTGCGTATTGGCGATGTAATAAATTCAGAAGACATTAGCATATACCGGAGCCTTTCAGGCGGAGTTACAGGCGCACAATTATTACACGGTTCGGCTAACCCTATTGGGGGACAAAGTGGAATTGTAAAACTGCGCTGGGGTGTATTGCCGGAAGAAATGAAGATATCGTATTCTTCTCAGTTTATAAAATTTGCTTTGGGCGAAAACGTAAAACAATCGAACTGGGGAGACCTGCAAACAGTACGTTACCCGCAAACACGTATGGGTGTTGAACAGTTTTATTACGATAGGTTTATACATGCAAAGGAGTACGAAGCTGCCATGAAATCATATAGCGCATTGAAAGATAAAAGCATGGATGCACCACGCCGCGATCTCCAAATGGATGCATTGGTAGAAATATTAAACGGACAACGATTCATCACTTGCCACTCGTATGTGCAATCTGAAATAAATATGTTAATGCATGTGGCCGATTCTATGCATTTTCAGTTCAACACATTTACACACGGACTTGAGGCATATAAAGTGGCTGATAAATTAGCGGCACGCCACATTGGTGTTTCAACCTTTGCTGACTGGTGGGCATACAAAATGGAAGTGATGGAGGCCATACCATATAATGCAGCTATAACAACTAAAATGGGCATTGTTACTGCCATCAACTCTGATGATGATGAAATGCAACGCCGCCTTAACCAGGAAGCTGCTAAGACGGTGAAATACGGCGGGCTAACCGAGCAACAAGCGTGGAGGACCGTTACACTTAACCCTGCAAAGCTTTTGCACCTTGACGCACATACGGGTAGTATTAAAGTGGGCAAGGATGCTGACATCGTACTGTGGTCAGGTAATCCATTATCGGTTTATAGTATGGCATTAAAAACTTTTGTGGATGGTGTTTGCGAATTCGACAGGCAGGAAGATGCCGCAATGCGATTAGAAATAGCGCAAGAGAAAGCCGACATTATTAACCAGGTATTAAAGGACCCTAGCAAGAACATGGCAGGAGCACCGACCGGAAGAAGAAGGCGGTAATAGTATTGAGTATTTAGTATTGAGATAACAACACATTATATATAATATGAAGAACACAATTTTAACTTTCTCACTTTTAGTTTTTAGCTTTTCACTTTGTTTTGCGCAGCAGCCAATACCTGCAAAGCCTGAAACCAAAAGCATTCTGCTAATGAATGGCACCGTTCATATTGGCAATGGCCAAGTAATTCAAAACGGTGTCATTGGTATTAAGAATGGCAAGCTCGTTTTGGTTGGCGATGCCACTACCATTAAGCTGGAAGCCGGCGCTTACGATACTACTATCAATTGTTTTGGCAAGCAAATTTACCCCGGCTTTATTGCACCCGATTGTTCATTGGGTTTAGTGGAAACCGAATCGGTACGTGCACAAACCGATGTTGAAGATGTAGGCTTACTCAATCCGGAACTACGTTCGTTGATTGCATTTAATACCGATTCAAAAATTACCCCTGTAGCTAGAATTAACGGTGTACTTACCGGACAAATAGCTCCGCGTGGTGGGTTGATTTCAGGTACTTCATCGGTAATGAGTTTTGAAGGATGGAATTGGGAAGATGCACAATACAAAGCTGATGATGGCGTACATTTAAACTGGCCTGAAGTGCTTCACAGAATACGCATTAATGAAGATGAATTAGGCGGATATACTGAAAACAAAAACTATAACAGGCAAGTACAAGTACTCACTAAATTCTTTGCCGATGCACAAGCTTATTGCCAGGATACCAAGCACGATGAGACCAATGTTAAATTCGAAGCTATGCGAGGCATATTTAATGGAAGCGAAACACTATTCATTCATGCTGACTTTGTAAAAGAAATACTGGCAGCTATTACTACCATTAAAGGTTTTACCATTCCTAAAATAGTTTTGGTAGGTGGACGTGATTCATGGATGATAACTGACTTTTTAAAGAAAAATAACATTGCTGTAATTGTCCGCAGACTGCATAGCCAACCGGGCACACCTGAAGGCGATGTAGATGAAACCTACAAGCTACCTGCTGAACTTCAAAAGGCAGGAATATTATTCTGCCTCGGTACAGCCGGAGATATGGAACAGAACGCTACACGTAACCTACCCTTTTTAGCGGGTACCGCTGCTGCTTATGGTCTTTCGCCTGAAGAAGCAGTTGAGTCTATAACCTTAAATGCTGCTAAAGTATTGGGTATTGATGCACAAACCGGTTCGCTAGAACCGGGTAAAGATGCCACACTAATTATATCGAGCGGAGATGCATTAGATATGCGTACCAACAATATTATTTGGGCTTGTATAAAAGGTAAAGCTATTCAGTTGACCAGTGTACAAACTGCTTTGTACAATAAGTACAAGGATAAGTACGGATTGAAGTAAATAACTTCTCTTTTAAAGACTTAGAACTTATAATCTATTCCGACTGTTCCATTTGCAATTCCAATAGGAGTATTATTAGAACCATAATAAGAATACGTATCGAACATATTACTTGTAAATACATGCAAATATGAAGTTGCAATGCTGAGATATAAACTTTTCACAAGATGTATTTCATATTTAATACTTAGTTCCGCACCTCCACCTACATTAGTGTGGGAAGGTGTAGATTGAGTAAAGGTGTTATAACTAATATAGTTACCGTTAACAAATTTGGCAGTAAATGTTTCATTTGTAGCAGATTGGCCCAAAATAACGAGCCCTGAAATAAGGTTAATCTCTAATATGTTCCCATTTATAAAAGTCTTTGAATAATAAGGGCCGGTCAAAAACTCGCTAAAAAAATAAGTTCCTCCTGATGCCTTGTCGAGCTGGCCATCCTCTGAACTTTGTGAATAAGGGCTCTGCTCAAAATATTCATTATCCAGCCCATTGATATTAATTTTACTATCAACAAAAAATCCAAAGTGCTTAGATAATAAACAATTAAAATTCACTTGAAAACATATACCCCGGTCTGCAAAACCAACATTCCCTTCATAGGCGGCATTTTGAGTATTTCGGCCATATGCTTCAGTTGGCATTCCATATCCTAATTGTCCTCCAATATCAAATCTATAAGTGTGTTTCCCAGTATCTTTAGTTGCATGAATAGAATCTTTATTAGTAGAGCTATTCTGACCAAAAACAGGAACACTGATAATACTTAGAATAACTATTAATTGTTTAAACATTCGTGTGGATTTTAATTCTAAAGGTACTAATATTTGTCAACTTCGTTATTCTGACTGAATGATATAATCCATTCCGTTTTTTTGTTAGATTTGAATTATTAGATTATGTCCCTGCATTAACTAATATCACATTATGAAAGACTTAGGAAAAGCCCTATTTAATCTTCAGCGGTATCATATACTGCAAACCAAAGCAAACCTGCAAACACAAAATTTAGTCCCCGACCATTATGCCTATGCGTGGTACGCCGAGGTTTACCCGGTGCTCGACAAAGGAGCTTTGCACGAAGATTTAGAACCTCACTTCGCCATTACAGCCACACACGTTGAAAAAATAAAAAAGTATGCCGATGATGAATGGATGAATAGTAAAATGCATAGCTTCTACGAATTCGAAGATCATTTTGGATGCCGTAATGGAAATAAAGATGGCATTAGCAGAGAAGTTCTCATCAAAGTTTTACGTTATATGTTCTTAAAAAAACTCTTTGATGATATTTTCTGGAAGAAGCTTTTAGAAACAGCCAAGTTCCCAACCGAGGCTTCTGTTATTACGGCTAAGCTGAAGGATATAGCGTTAGTGCCTTAATTCATACCCTCTCCAAACCTCTCCCTAGAGGGAGAGATTTTTGGAATAAAAACATTCATTGAGTCCGCTCCTTAAGGGATGGATTTAGGTGGACAGGGCAGCTGTTAATAATCTATTTATCATTCTTTAGGACTCCATTCATCCTTACACTAACTTTGGATAGAATGTTCTTTACTTAATGAGTCCTGTTTTGTGATTTTGCGGGAAGCAAAAAATAAACTTTATAGTACGACGCAAAACGACATAAAACGACATAAAAAAAAATGGAAAGACGGGTTACAAAAAGCAAAAAATTTCGTCACTTAATTTTTGATTATCAATTAGTTGATGGGTACCAAAAATGCACAAGTGTAACCCGTGTTCAGCAGTTTTTATGGTGGTTAATAATTAAAGAGCTTAATAAGGCAATTTAAGCTACTAATAAACAGTCGAAACGAACTGACTATTAACGGCTTACTACTGACGACTATAGCACGGGTATTTTCATTACTTTTGCACTCCTATTAAAAAGACTGTGAACAATACATCAAATCCAAATGTTCATCCCAGCGCCATTGTTGACGAAGGATGTAAAATAGGCGAAGGAACCAAGGTATGGCATTTTAGCCATATTATGCCTGACTGTGTTATTGGTAAAAACTGCAATATCGGGCAGAACGTAGTGGTATCTCCCGGTGTTGTATTGGGTAACAATGTTAAGATACAGAACAACGTATCGATATATACCGGTGTAACCTGCGAAGACGATGTTTTCTTAGGTCCGTCGATGGTGTTTACCAATGTGGTTAATCCGCGTAGTGCAATTAACCGCCGTGGCCAATATGCCAAAACAACTGTAAAGAAAGGCGCTACTATTGGCGCTAACTCAACCATAGTTTGCGGCCATGATATTGGCGAATATGCCTTTATAGGTGCCGGTGCCGTAGTAACCAAACATATTAAGCCTTATGCATTGGTAGTGGGCAACCCTGCCAAGCAACTTGGCTGGATGAGCGAATATGGCCATCGCCTGAGCTTTGATAAAGATGGTATTGCCATTTGCCCTGAAAGCAAAGAGAAGTACAAATTAGAAAATGGCGAGGTGCACAAAATAAAAGCGTAGATGAGCGATAAGAAAATAAAGTTTGCGGTTATAGGATGCGGCCATATTGGCAAGCGCCATGCAGAAATGATATCGCGTAACGACGATAGTGAACTTGTTGCGCTTTGCGATGTATTACCTAAAGAAAAACTGGGCCTTGACGCATATCCTAACGTACCTTTCTTTCCTTCTGCCGAAGCTATGCTTGCATCGGGTATAGAAATAGATGCTGTTTCGGTTTGCAGCCCTAATGGATTGCATGCTACCCACTCGCTTAACGCGCTGGAAGCAAAGAAACATGTGATATGCGAAAAGCCGATGGCGCTTTCGAAAGCTGATTGCGAAGAAGTGATACATACAGCCTTGAAAGTGCACCGCCAGGTTTTTTGTGTAATGCAAAACCGTTACTCGCCGCCTGCAGAATGGTTAAAAGAATTGATTGAATCGAAAAAACTGGGCGATATATACATGGTGCAGCTTAACTGCTACTGGAACCGTGATGAGCGCTATTACAAGCCCGGTACCTGGAAAGGCAAGAAAGATATGGACGGCGGAGTATTGTTTACGCAGTTCTCTCACTTTATAGATATGATGTACTGGCTGTTTGGAGACATCGCAAACATCAAAGCGCACTTCTTCAACTTCAACCACAAAAAGAGCACCGAGTTTGATGATAGTGGTGTTGTAAGTTTTCAGTTTACCAAGCAAGGTATGGGTTGCATAAACTTTTCCACCTCGGTTTGGGATACTAACTTCGAAAGCAGCTTAACCATTATTGGTGAACATGGCACAGTAAAAGTTGGCGGCCAGTATATGGACAAGATAGAATACTGCCACATAAAAGATTACACCATGCCTAAACTGGCACCGACTAACCCTGCAAACGACTACGGGTCGTACAAGGGTTCTGCTGCCAACCACCATTACATTATTGAAAACGTAGTACGAACATTAAAAGGAGATTCAACCGTTTCGACCAACGCCCTGGAAGGACTGAAAGTGGTAGACATGATAGAAAGGATTTACGCCGCTAAAAAGAAATAACATGTACAAAGAGATTCTGGCCAAACAAAACAAAATTGCCCTTATTGGCTTAGGGTATGTGGGCTTACCAATTGCTTTGGCTTTTGCTAAAAAAACTAAAGTTGTTGGGTTCGATATTAACCGCAAAAGGGTTGATATGATGAAGAATGGTGTTGACCCAAGCGGCGAGTTACCGGCAAGTGATTTTGAAGGTTGCGATATTGAATTTACCGATTCACTGGATGTGCTAAAGCAAGCATCTTTCTACATTGTAGCTGTGCCTACCCCAATTGATCAGGCCAACAAGCCTGACCTTACTCCGGTTGTTAAAGCAACTGAAAGTATTGCTAAGGTTTTAAAGAAGGGCGATTATGTAGTTTATGAATCGACCGTTTATCCGGGCTGTACCGAAGAAGATTGCGTACCTATTTTAGAAAAGATATCGGGCCTGAAAATGGGTATAGATTTTAAGGTTGGCTATTCACCTGAGCGTATTAACCCAGGCGATAAACAACATACAATTACCAAAATATTGAAAATAGTATCGGGTTGCGATGCAGAAGCATTAGATACTATTGCGAATGTATATTCTATAATTGTAGAACCGGGCGTACATAAAGCTCCTTCTATAAAAGTTGCCGAAGCAGCTAAGATCATTGAGAATACGCAGCGTGACGTTAACATAGCTTTGATGAATGAGTTGTCCATCATCTTCAACCGAATGGATATTAATACCTACGATGTATTAGAAGCAGCAGGCACTAAATGGAACTTTTTGAAATTCTCACCGGGTCTTGTAGGTGGCCACTGTATTGGTGTTGATCCATATTATCTCATCCACAAAGCTGAATCATTGGGCTATCATACTCACGTAATTAATTCAGGCCGTTATGTAAACGACTCAATGGGGTTTTACGTAGCCAAGAATACAGTTAAGAAAATTATAGCAACAGGGAAAGACATATCAAAAGCCAAAGTATTGGTTATGGGCGCTACATTTAAAGAAGATGTAATGGACATTCGCAACTCGCGTATAGCTGATGTGGTGAAGGAATTAAAATCTTTCTCATTGAAAGTAGATGTTACTGATCCTTTAGCCGACTCTGAAGAACTGCACGAAGAATATGGCTTTGAACTGGTGAAGGAAATTGGCAAAGACTACGATGCAGTTATTGTAGCAGTTAATCACAAGCAATATTACAAGCACGATGAAAATTACTTTGCATCAATACTTACTCCTAAGGGGGTAGTTGTTGATGTTAAAGGCATGTACCGCAATAAGATCAGCAAATTCACCTATTGGAGTTTATAATCATTTTTAAATTAAAATCATGAAACGCGATTTTAAAACCATACTTATTACAGGAGGCGCAGGCTTTATAGGCTCGCATGTAGTAAGAAGATTTGTAAACAATTATCCTAACAGTAAGATCATCAACCTTGATAAACTTACCTATGCAGGTAACCTGCAAAACATTACCGATATTGAGAATAAACCTAACTACACTTTTGTAAAAGGAGATATTACCGATGGAGCCTTTATTGATAGCCTGTTTCAAAAACATAATTTCGATGCAGTAATTCACTTAGCTGCAGAATCGCACGTAGATCGTTCTATATCGAGCCCGACCGAGTTTGCTATGACCAACGTTATTGGCACCATGAATTTGTTGAACGCAGCTAAAAAGAGTTGGGCAAACAATATGGAAGGGAAGCTTTTCCACCATGTATCTACCGATGAAGTTTTTGGTTCATTAGGCGCAACAGGTTTCTTTACCGAAACAACCGCCTATGACCCACGTAGCCCCTACTCTGCTTCTAAAGCCAGTTCCGACCATTTTGTAATGGCATACCATCACACCTACAAATTACCGGTAACCATATCAAACTGTTCGAATAACTACGGTTCGCACCATTTCCCTGAAAAGCTTATACCGCTTGCCATACACAATATAAAAGAAAGTAAGCCTGTACCTGTTTATGGTAAAGGCGAAAACATACGCGACTGGTTATATGTAAACGACCATGCTTCTGCAATTGATACTGTGGTGCACAATGGAACCATAGGCAATACATACAACGTTGGCGGCCATAACGAATGGAAAAACATTGATCTTATCCACCTGCTTTGCAAAATAATGGATAAGAAGCTGAACCGTGCAGCGGGCACATCGGCTAATCTTATAACCTTTGTAAAAGACCGCGCGGGCCATGACATGCGCTATGCTATCGACTCATCTAAAATTCAAAAAGAACTTGGCTGGAAACCTTCGTTACAATTTGAAGAAGGCTTAGAAAAAACGGTTGACTGGTATTTAGCCAATGAAGAATGGTTGAAGAACGTTACATCTGGCGATTACCAGAAGTATTACGAAGGGCAATACGTGAAGAGGTAATAAAAAAGGCCTACCTAAGTGGTAAGCCTTCTTTCTAACTTATTGAGAATATTACTCAGTAATAGTTATTTTATTAATAACATCACCGGCAACAATCTTATCAATTACATCAAGACCTTCAACCACCTTACCAAAGCAAGTGTGTTTTCTGTCTAAGTGCTTAGTATTGGTGCGGCTATGGCAAATAAAGAACTGTGAACCACCTGTATTAGGCCCCGCATGCGCCATGCTCAATACACCTCTGTCGTGGTATTGGTTATTACCCGATGTTTCGCAACGGATAGTGTAACCAGGTCCACCTGTACCGGTACCGGTTGGGCAGCCACCTTGTATAACAAAATCAGGTATTACCCTATGGAACTTAAGCCCGTCGTAAAAACCAGCTTGTGCAAGTTTTACAAAATTCTCAACTGTTCCCGGAGCATCTTGCTCGTAGAACTCCACTTTCATTGTACCCTTTGCGGTTTGAATCTCTGCCTTTTTCATAATTGTATTTATTTATATTTTATTTTAATAACAGCCCCGCAATCCTGCGGGATTCGGAGTAATCTCTTACAAACAACCCATTCTACCGCCATCAACAGGCAGGTTAATACCATTCACATAAGCTGCTTCCGGTGATGCTAAAAATGCAACTGCGTATGCAATCTCTTCAGGCTTTGCAAAACGGCCTGCAGGTATCTTGCTTAACATATCGTTCTTTACTTGTTCTTCGCTCTTACCCGATTTTTTCGCTGTGTTGGCAACTATATCTGTTATACGGCTTGTTTCGGTTGCACCGGGCAGTACGTTGTTAACGGTTATACCAAACGGTGCCAGTTCAAACGACATCGTCTTTGACCAGTTAGCAACCGCAGCACGTATAGTATTTGATACCCCTAGACCCTTGATCGGTTCTTTAACTGAAGTAGATATGATATTGATGATGCGCCCGTATTTGTTTTTCTTCATCCCGGCCATTAACAATTGAACCAATGTATGATTACAAATCAAATGCCTTTGAAAAGTGTTCAAGAAGTCTTCGGGCTTAGCTTGGGTAATCTCTCCGCCACTTGGGCCACCCGTATTATTCACCAAAATATGAAACTCAGCATCATTCTTTAAATGTGCTTCCACACTTGCTTTTAGCTCTTCTGGTTTATCGAAGTTGGCCACAATATAGTCGTGCTTTTGTCCGGCAGTAGCAGGTAGCTCTTTTACTGCTGTTTTAAGTGCATCCTCATTACGCGCTACTAATGTAACAGTCGCACCCAGCTTTGCCAACTGCATTGCTGAAGCTTTACCAATACCTTGTGTACTACCACAAACAAATGCCTTTTTACCATTTAAGTTCAACATGGTATTATGCTAAAGCTTGTTTCAAATCATCAATCAAATCATCCGCATCTTCAATGCCAACACTCAAACGTATCAATGAATCAACCACTCCAGTCTTTTCACGTTCTTCCTTAGGTATTGATGCATGGGTCATGCTTGCTGGGTGTCCGCATAACGATTCCACTCCACCCAATGATTCAGCCAATGCAAATATTTTGAATTTAGAAAGCACTCTGTTTGCAGCCTCTAGTTTATCTTCTTTCAAAGTAAACGACATCATACCACCAAAGCCTTTCATTTGTTTTTTAGCAACATCGTGGTTAGGATGTGTAGGAAAACCCGGCCAGTATATTTTACCAACCTTAGGATGAGTGGCAAGGTAAGCTGCAACCTTTGCACCATTCTCACAATGCCTGTCCATACGTATATGCAGGGTCTTAGTACCCCTTAATACCAAAAAACAATCATGTGGTGAAGGAATTCCACCACAACTATTTTGTATAAAATATAAGCGTTCAGCTAATTTATCATCATTGCATATAATAGCTCCCATCACCACATCCGAGTGTCCACCCAGATATTTAGTCACCGAATGAACCACAATATCAGCACCCAAGCTTAATGGGTTTTGCAAGTATGGAGAAGCGAATGTATTATCGACACCCAAAAGAATGTTATGCTTCTTAGCCACATCCGATATCGCTTTTATATCGATGATATTAAGCATAGGGTTGGTAGGTGTTTCTACCCAAATAAGTTTAGTGTTCTTATTCACCAATTTAGCCACATCTTCTGCATTGCCCATTGGTGTAAAATGGAATTTGATGCCATATGGAGCAAATATTTTGGTGAAGAGTCTGTATGAACCACCATATAAATCGTTGGTTGAAATCACTTCATCACCAGGACTCAGCATCTTAATAATACAATCTTCAGCAGCCATACCACTACTAAAACACAAACCGTGCTTACCGCCTTCAAGTGCTGCCAAATTATGTTCCAATGCTGTACGGGTAGGGTTATGCGTACGAGAATATTCATACCCCTTATGTTTGCCAGGCGCGGACTGAACATAGGTAGAAGTTTGGTAAATAGGAGTCATAATGGCTCCTGTTGTAGGATCAGGTTCTTGCCCTGCGTGTATAGCTTTTGTAGCGAATTTCATAGGTATAAATTAAGGGAGTAAAGATAATTTATTCTTTATTCATAATAGGGGTCTATTTTCTACAATTATTACATGTAGAAATCAATAAGTTTGTATCTTTATCGTTACTCAAATCTATAATTATTACTATGAAGGGAATTATTCTCGCCGGAGGCTCAGGCACACGTTTGCACCCACTAACAATTGCAACCAGTAAACAGCTTATGCCCATTTATAATAAGCCTATGATATATTACCCTTTATCGCTGCTTATGATGACTGGCATAAAGGAAATACTTATTATTTCAACACCACAGGACACCCCAAGCTTTAAAAGATTATTAGGTGATGGTAAAGGTATGGGCTGTAGTATAGAATACGCAGTACAAGAAGTACCAAATGGACTTGCACAAGCATTTGTAATTGGAGAAAAATTCATTGGTAAAGACAAGGTTGCCTTGGTACTTGGCGATAATATATTTTATGGCGTTGGTTTAGGAAGGCTTTTACAGGCAAACCAAAACCCAGATGGAGGAATAATATTTGCCTACCACGTTTCTGATCCTGAACGTTATGGCGTAGTAGAGTTTGACAAAGACAACAAGGTTATATCAATAGAAGAAAAACCAAAACAACCACGTTCTAATTATGCTGTACCGGGTCTTTATTTTTACGATAACAGTGTAGTTGAAATAGCCAAAAACCTTAAGCCAAGTGCCCGCGGAGAATACGAAATAACAGACGTAAACAAGGAATACCTGAACCGTGGCAAACTGAAAGTTGGGCTTTTAGAACGTGGCACAGCTTGGTTTGATACCGGAACCTTTGCATCATTAATGCAGGCATCGCAATTTGTACAGGTTATTGAAGAGCGCCAGGGAATGAACATAGGTTGTATTGAAGAAGTTGCTTATCGCATGGGCTTTATAAATAAAGAACAACTGTTGAAACTTGCAGAACCTTTAGTAAAGAGTGGTTATGGCACATACCTAATGCAGGTTGCTAACGCAGTATAGTTATTAGGCATGAAGAAGTGGAATAGAGCTACTTGTATATTTATTGCTGCGGCATTACTATTCCTGTTGCCCATTTTCACTTCTGCTCAAACAGTTATTACCGGGAAGATATATGATGCTCAGACCCGTGAGCCTATGCCCTTCGTTAACCTACTTCTAAAAAACACAACGGTAGGTACTTCGACTGATTTTGAAGGGAACTACAAGATCATCACTTCTGAAAAATCCGATTCTATATTAGTATCATATATAGGGTACCAACCAGCAGCCAAAGCCATTAAGTACCATCAAACACAGGAGATAAATATTTTCCTGGAACCTGCCGCTGCATCTTTAGGTGAAGTAACTATACATCCCGGCGAAAACCCTGCCTGGAGAATAATGCGGAAGGTAATGGAGCATAAGGATCAGAACGATCCCAACTACATTGATGCCTACCAATATGAGATATACAACAAGATTGAATTCGATTTAAATAACCTTCCGAAAAGTGCAACTAATGGCAAATTGCTAAAATCGGTAAACTTTATTTTTAAAGATATTGATAGCAGTAACGTAAAAGAGAAACCTTATTTGCCTGTGTTTATATCAGAAGCAGTATCAGATTATTATTACCGTAACAGCCCAAAGTTTAAGAAAGAAATTATTAAAGCTACCAAATTTTCAGGGTTTAAAAACCAGAGTGTTGGCCAGTTTACCGGCGACATGTACCAAAATGTGGATATCTATAAAAACACCATGCTCATTTTCGGTCAGGAGTTTAATAGTCCAATTAGCTACAACTGGAACATATTCTACAGGTATTACCTGATAGATAGCATGAACCTGAATGGTCATTGGTGCTATCAAATACAATTTAAACCTAAGCACAAACAAGAGTTTGCGTTTTCGGGCAATATGTGGATAGCTGACACCTCATTTGCACTTGAAAGGCTTGAGATGACCATGCCCGGTGATGTAAATCTGAATTTTGTGCAGGCGTTTAGTGTAATACAGGAATATACCCAAGTAGATAATAAATATTGGATGCTAAGCAGAAATAAACTGATAATTGATTTTGCACTCGATAAAAAAGGCACCGGTATTTATGGCAGAAAGACAACACTGTACAAAAACTTTGTAATTAACAAACCTAAAGAAGATAAGTTTTATGATATTACCAGTAACATATCTGTTGACGATAGTGCTGAGAGTCGCTCAAAAAGTTATTGGGATTCAATAAGGCAGGAACCATTATCGAAAAATGAGAAGAACATTTACAAAATGGTAGATACAGTGCAAACATTGCCTGTATATAACCACGCCTACCATGCAGCCGTATTATTGGTTACGGGATACAGAACGTTCGGAGATTTCGACATTGGGCCAATTACAAATTTCTATAGTTATAATGCAGTTGAAGGTTCCCGTATTCGATTTGGAGGAAGAACCAGCGACGCCTTCAGTACCTGGTACGAGTTAAACGGTTATGGAGCTTACGGATTTAGTGATGAAAAATTTAAGTATGGAATTGGCTTTAAAACTTTTATAACTAAAACCCCTTGGCAACAAATAGAGCTTCATTATAGTGATGACTTGCAAATATTAGGAAGGTCGGATGATTTATTTGGACGTGATAATATTTTAACTTCATTACTGGCACGTGCACCCGTTACCAACCTTACCCGCGTGCAAGAAACAAAATTCACATACGATAGAGATATCTTTACCGGCCTCGAACTTAAAATATCATATATCAATAGAATATTCAGTCCGTTGCAAAACAACTTATACCAGTATGTAGGAGATTTCGGACAGATATTTAGTAAGCCTAACATACATGCCCCCGCTTTGCAATTGTACCTCAACTTTTCGTACGATGATAAATATATTGTAGCCAATATGAGCCGTACCGATGTTGGCACTCGTTACCCTACTCTGCAATTACAATATACAGCTGGTTTGCAGGGAATATTTCAGGGAGATTATTTATACCATAAAATTGTTTTAAGTATTAGTGAAGTATTACACATTAATCCATTTGGCGATACGCACTATTATATTGAAGGTGGAAAAATATTCGGAGCTGTGCCTTACCCATTAATGGAATTGCACCCCGGCAACGAAACCTATGTGTATGATGACAATGCATACAATATGATGAACTATTATGAGTTTGCAAGTGACCAATATATCGCCATGAATATAGAACATCACTTTGAAGGGTACTTCTTCAATAAAGTTCCGGCATTGCGCAAATTAAAGTGGAGGGAAGTAGCTGGCTGCAAACTGCTTATTGGTTCAGTAAACCCTAAAAACGAACAAATGCTGATATTCCCTCCAACATTACGCGGCTTAAATAATGGGCCTTATTCAGAGGCCGATCTGGGTGTAGAGAACATTTTTAAGTTCTTACGTATCGACGCTCTCTGGAGACTTTCGTATCTTAATGACCCCAATGTATCGCGATTTGCTATAATGGGAACACTTCAACTTATATTTTAATTATGAAATTACGTACAACCGAACTTATAAAAAAATACAAAAGGCGCACTGTTGTAAACAAGGTTTCTATAGAAGTGAGCCGTGGCGAGATTGTTGGTTTGCTTGGCCCTAATGGGGCGGGAAAAACCACATCTTTCTATATGATCGTGGGCTTAGTAAAACCAAACGAAGGACAAATTTTCCTGGATGATGTAGACATTACCCAGGAACCCATGTACAAAAGGGCAATGCGAGGAATAACTTATCTCCCGCAAGAGGCTTCAGTTTTCAGGAAGCTAAGCGTATCTGATAACCTGCGCCTGGTGCTTGAAATGACTTCATTAACCAAGCAGCAACAAACAGAAAAACTAGAGAGCTTGTTAGATGAATTTGGATTATTACATATACGTGACTCGAGAGGGGATGTATTATCGGGTGGAGAAAGGAGAAGGACTGAGATAGCGCGGTGCCTTGCTGTAGACCCGGCATTTATATTATTAGATGAACCTTTTGCAGGTATCGACCCCATTGCAGTGGAAGACATACAACGCATTATAGCAGATTTGAAAAGAAAGAACATTGGTATATTAATAACCGACCATAACGTGCATGAAACACTTTCTATTACAGATAGAGCTTACTTACTGTATGAAGGCAGAATATTAAAGGCCGGTAATGCAAAAGAATTAGCAGAGGATCCGGAGGCACGCAAGCTGTATCTGGGTGAAAAGTTTGAATTGAGGCAGCACTAAAGATGAGCTCGGTACCTACAAAATATGATGCTGCTTTTAATGAGGCGCTAACTAAGCTTAATAAAGCTCAGCGCCAGGCAGTTGATGCTATTGAAGGACCGGTACTTGTTATTGCGGGCCCCGGCACAGGCAAAACCCAGATACTAGCAACCCGTATCGGTAAAATTTTGCAAAATACTGATACACCACCCCACTCTATTCTTTGCTTAACATACACCGACACAGGCAGGATAGAAATGCGCAACAGGTTATTTACGCTTATTGGGCCAGCAGCACATAGGGTTAATATTCATACGTTCCACTCATTCTGTAATGAAGTAATACAAGATAACCTCTCTTATTTCGGTAAGCAGAACCTGGAAGCAATTTCTGAATTAGAAGAAATTGAACTCTTTCAAAAACTGCTTGATTCTTTACCTAAAGAGAGTCCCTTAAAAAAATTCAAAGGCGATATTTCTTTCGAAACTTTCAGGGTTCGGAATCTCTTCTCGCTAATGAAACGTGAGGCATGGAGCCCTGCCTTTATAAATGAACGCATAGATGAATACCTGAAAGAACTGCCAACTAAAGATGGGTTCTTTTACAAAAGAAAGTACAAAGAGTTTGCCACCGGAGACCCGAATATTGGCAAGATAAAAGAAGAAACGGAGAATATGGAGAAGCTCCGCGCTGCTGTTAACCTATATCCAAAATATTTGGATATGATGAATGAAATAGCTCGCTACACCTTCGATGATATGATTCTGTGGGTATTGGCAGCCTTTACTGAAAATGCTAATATGTTGCTTAGTTACCAGGAACGTTTCTTATACTTTCTGGTTGATGAATTTCAAGATACAAGCGGTTCGCAGAACTTACTCTTAAAACACCTGATTGACTACTGGGATGTGCCTAACGTATTTGTGGTGGGTGACGATGATCAATCTATTTTCTCTTTCCAGGATGCTAATGTTGTTAACATAAGCAACTTTGTTACCCAGTATGAAAAAGACCTAAAAAAGATAGTACTAAAAGAAAACTACCGTTCTACTCAAACCATCTTGGACTTAGCAAAGGGACTTATTGAACGTAATAAAGAGCGTATTATAAATTCAGACGCAAGCCTTGATAAGAATTTGATAGCAGAAAACCCAAGGTTAAAACCGCTTAATATAGTACCCGAACTGGTTGAGTATGCTAATACCGCTAATGAAGCCATTTGTACAGCTAATGAAATTGATAGGCTTATTACAAGTGGAATACAACCCAAAGATATTGCTGTTATATACCGTAACCATAGGCAGGTAGAAAGTCTTGAAGCTTATTTGGGCAAGAAAAAAATTGGCGTAAATATAAAACGTAGCGTAAACCTGTTAGAACTACCTTTCATTAACAAGGTATTAAGTATACTAAAGTTTATTGCCTCGGAAAATGATGTGGCTTATAGTGGCGATGAACTGTTATTTGAAATATTGCATTTCGATTTCTTCAATATTCCACCTTTAGATATTGCACGTATAAGTTTGGAGGTAGCACAAAAAAGCTATGGCAACCGGAGAGAGAAATATTCTATTAGACGCGCTATAAGTGAACAGGCTGACGGTGCTGCTGATCTGTTTACACAGGCTGAGGTAAATGAATTAAAAAGGGTAAGTAGGGTACTGGAATACCTCATAGGCAAAATGAACAACCTTACTCTGCAAGAATTGTTTGAGGAAGTTGTTCGTGAGGCGGGTATACTCAATTACATTGTTAATTCACCCGAAAAGCCTTGGCTAATGCAGGTGCTTACCGCATTATTCAATTTCATTAAATCAGAAACACATAAAGACCCGTCGCTAACCTTACAGCGATTGTTAAGCATGATCGATACTATGCAAAAGCATTCTATCCGAATCGGAATGCAGAAGATATTATCGGTTGAGAATGGTGTTAACCTGATGACAGCCCATGGCTCAAAGGGAACAGAATTTGAATATGTGTTTATAATTGGCTGTAACCGTAATGTTTGGGATGAGAAAAATTCAGCTGGCGCACGCACTTTCAGAATGCCCGATAACTTCTCTACCAGCAAGTATGAAGTTGATGAATTGGAAGAATCACGCAGGCTGCTTTATGTTGCTATTACCAGGGCAAAAACACACCTTACCATCTCATATCCCGTTCAAGATGACAATGGCAAGAACCTTGAAAGATCAGCTTTTATTGGCGAGTTGACCGAAACCGGCAATATTACCGAAACTAAGAAACAAGCAGAGGAAGCCTTACTCATAGAATTCCTTGAATTGCAATACACCGCAAAAGCAGCGCCAGAAATTGAATTAATAGACAAGCAATATATTACCAAATTGCTCGAAAATTATTCGTTAAGTGTTACACACCTTAACAACTATTTAGATTGTCCGATAAAATTCTACTACCAAAATCTGTTACGTGTGCCTGCCGCAAAAAATGAGTCGATGGCTTTTGGTAGCGCCATACACTTGACCTTGCAGGCTTTATTCGAAAAAATGAAGGCAAATGATAATATGTTTCCTTCTAAACAAGCCATGGTAGATGATTTTACACTGTACATGAATCGTAATCGTGAATCATTTACCAAGGAACAATTCAAGCGCAGATTAGAATATGGTGAGAAGATATTACCTGCCTATTACGATTATTACATAAACAAATGGAATAAGATAGTAAGCCTGGAAGTAAACATGCGTAACATTGAGGTTAAAGGTGTACCTATAAACGGAAAGCTTGACAAACTAGAATTTGACGGTCAAAAAGTGAACGTGGTGGATTATAAAACAGGCCGTTACGATAATGCAAAGAAAAAATTAGTGGCACCTAATGAAAATACACCACTAGGCGGAGATTATTGGAGGCAAGCGGTATTTTACAAGATATTATTGGACAATCAGCGCAGGAATGATTGGCAGGCCGAAAGCTCGGAATTTGATTTCATAGAGCCGGTAAAAGATGAATATAAAAAAGAGAAACTTCTCATTACTCAGCAAGATATAGAAACGGTTACAACGCAAATAACCGATACCTGGCAAAAAATACAAAACCATGAATTTAAACATGGCTGTGGTAAAGAAGATTGCCACTGGTGTAACTTTGTAAAAGATAACCACCTTCAGGTAGCCTTGCACCAATTGGCCGACGAAGAGTAGCAGGTGCAAAATTCTTCCTATTTTTACCGTAATATGGCTCTGTAGTACAACGGATAGTATGGGAGTTTCCGGAACTTCTGATCCAGGTTCGATTCCTGGCGGGGCCACAAATAGTATTGATTACCATATTATTATAATTAATCATTGACAATTTCAATGACTAAATTTAGGTCTCAACTATTATCGGGGGAGCTACTTTGGTAAATAATACAATATTTATAGACTAATGTGCAACATTATAAAGTACATAAATAGCCATTTTTGCAGTATATAAAACGACTAATAGAATGAGTTTTAAATTGCGTCCAAAAATATTGCATCAAAAAATTGATACAATCCTCTTAATATTTACTAATTGATTATCAGCAATATAAAATGGAATACTTCCCGCTTTATCCCACTTTTTACCACTTTGTTGAAAAATTATTTCATATATTAGCAGCTCGCAAGAACGAGTCGAGTTATGTTATGGGCAACCCCCCGCTGATTAAAATCATAGTTTCTTCACTTCAGTAGCATAAATTTGTAACATAAAATATAAAGATGGGTGCTTTAAATTTTAAAAAAGACGGAAAAAATAAGCCTAAGGATTCTAAATCCAGTAAGGATAAAAAACACGTGTCTAATTCTACCTGTAATAATGTTATCAAGTTAGAACTTATTACAATAGAGGAAATAAAAGCCGGCAGACCTGTTAGCGCTTACGATTACGTCCTGTAATTAAGAATGGCTTTAAGTGGTTACAAGTATCACTATAATGGTATAGGTGATCATGACAAGAACGCTCTGATTAAAGAGCATAAATATGCCTTTAAGACTTCAAAAAACATTAGTTATATTGTCAATGTAGAGCAATATAAACATGAGGTTTTTGTGCTTAAATTTCATCTAAAAAAACATTCTGATTCTCCGAAAAAATACAATCTTTTATTATTCAACTCTAAGGATCATTATAAAAACTATAAATGCCAGGATGCTAGGAAAGTATTACATACCTGTGTTTTAATTGGGAAAGAAATCGCTAGTAAGCACCCGCACGCATCTTTTGGATTTATAGGAATGCCTACTATACATGACGGGTCTATAGAACCATTGAAAGAGACGCCACGTTATCAACTTTATCAAAAACTGGCCTATTTCTTCTTTAAGGAGGAGCATTACGAGCATAGAAGGAATAAGGATAAGAGCGTTTATTTATTGCTTAACAAGAAGAAAATAGAGAAGAATCCAAATATCTTAAACGATATTACCAAAATGTTCATGGAGGCGTTCAACATCGATGAGATATACGCAAATCTTGTTCTTATAAAAGATTCAGAATAATAACCAATATATTATTGATAACACAACATACTAATTCACATAACGTTGTTAACGTTTAAGCATTGTTAACATACATTTGTTAATAATGTTTAGTATATTTGTAATACAAAACTTTTGCGAGATGACTACCAAAAAAATGAAAAAAAAACCACGTTCTTATAAGAAAAGTGGAGATACGCTCGAAAGAGAGTATAACGAAATATTTTCAGCACTCGGAATAGATATTAGCACCTTAAGCCACGAATGGAATAAGGCAGGAGATTCGTTCAAGAAATTCAGTTTATATCAAGAATATTCAACCCCTATTTTAGTGCCTAATACAGGAGCCACCACAACTAATGCCTAATTGGAGAGAAGTCTTAGAAGAAATATCAAATGTTTCTCGACAGGGAAGTCCATTAGATATTGTCAGAAGAAAATATCTGAAAGCCATAAATAGGCATACAGGTCGTAATGTTATCGCCTATTATTCAGGATTTCTTCAAAGACCAAACTCCTATGATAGCACTGTCAATGATAAGGATATTTCTGGTTTTATGCTTAATATAAATAAGCTAAACAGAAAGAAAGGACTTGATTTAATCCTACATACTCCCGGAGGCGATTTAACAGCGACCGAATCTTTGGTAGACTATTTAAAATCAATGTTTGGCAAAGATATTAGGGCAATTGTGCCTCAAATATCTATGTCTGCTGGTACAATAATAGCTTTATCATGCAAGGAGCTAGTTATGGGAAAACACTCAAATCTAGGCCCAATAGATCCTCAAATGGGTAATATGCCGTGTCAGGCCATATTATCTGAATTTGAAAGAGCAAGAAAGGAAATACATTCGGACCCTAAAAATGCCGCTTTATGGCAATTTATACTATCTAAGTATCATCCAACATTATTAAGCTCTTGTAAGCATGCAGTTGACATGTCGGAACAATTAGTTTATCAATGGCTTTTGGACAATATGTGTGCCGGTGATAAGATAAAGACCAAAAAGATAGTCGATTACTTTTCTAAGCATGATGATCAGAAAACGCATGCTAGACATATATCTGCAAAACAATGCATGGATATAGGAGTTAAAGTAACGGAATTAGAGGATGATGATAAGCTTCAAGATCTGGTTCTTACTACGCACCATGCCTTTATGCACTCATTTGCTAATTCAACCGCTTTAAAAATAATAGAAAACCATAATGGATTATCGTTCATAGAACAGCTTCCAATTCCATTATCAGTAAAGTAATTTTCGTTTTTCGGAAATTTGAAGTTTCATTTCAAGGGGAAGAACCTATACCACAGGTCCAATAAAGCATCTCTCTTACGCTTATCTATAGTTTTCATAATAGTAAGGTACGGCCTTTTGTCTGAGTCTGTTGTAATGAGGTCCTTTTCTTGTAACTCCGGAAACTCTGTTAGCGCCCTAGCGATAAACTGATTAATTTTCTCTTTATGCATGTAATAGGGTTATACATATATACATACGACGGCTTATCCAAAACCTTACGCGATAATGGAAATTATATCAGTACTAACTTACTTTAACCATTTCCCATTAGGGGTATTTTTAGCTTACGCCTGTGTCTTACTCCTCTCATTCCTTACTCACTAGTTCCGCCCGCTTCTTTAGTTGTCTTCTACCCAAGTAAACTTGTTTAACCAAAGGGCACAGTTTCTGACAGCTTATCGTGCGGTTTTCCTCAAAACGTCTACTTATTGCAAGTTTAATTTCGTGGGAGTCATTAATATCTTTCCTTTTTTTCCCTTTTACAACTTCATTTGGCGTTAGTGTATGGAGTATAGGTAAATAAAGGTTATTGTTATAATCAATCATTTCCGGTAAAAGGTATTCTAGGTGCTGAAAATTCTCCGGCGTAAACTTCTTCAGGATTATATGTTTGAATTTATAATTCCAACGCTCTATCAAATTGTTGCTCTTCTTTACATAGGTATCTATTATTTGAACGATTCGTATTCTATGGTCATTTCTCAGTAACTCGTGTATATAGCCATGGTTTTCCGGACCATCATCACAATAAAGCTTAATATCTCGATTATAAAGGCGGTTTTGTACTATCACCTGTTTTAGGTTCATGGCAACCGTTTCTGATTTACTTGAGTATGTAGGAACAGCCCCAAGTATCTTTCTTGAATAATTATCCATTATAAAATGTACAAAAACTCTTTCGCCGTTACTACATTTTATGATCGTGCTATCCATATGCAAGATTGTAAATGGTTTTCTAGCATGTACGGTCTCGCCATCATGATCTTTGTTGCGTTCTTTGATTGGAACAAACCCTGCAAAGGCTATCGCATATTTAAGAAAGGTTCTTTTACTCACATAAAAGCCTTCTCTCCTTGCCTTAGCCCATATATGGTTACGGGGCAGATTACTGTTCTCCGGGTCAGTTAGATATCGTTTAAACCGTTCTTGTTCTGAAAGTGTTAATTGCCCAGGATAGGTTAAGAAGCATTTTTTCATGACTGAACTATCACATTTCTTGCTCGCAGCCCATTGCTTTATCCTTTTTTCACTAATTCCGAGTTTCTCATCTAACAGTTTTTTGGGTAAGAGCTTACTAGCCAGGAAATAAGCCTGAACTATCTTTTCTCTGTTACGTACTTCCAACCGGTCTCTTTCGCCTGTCGAATCTATCATGTCATTGAAACAATTTACTAATACGGTGAGGCCTTCGTACATTGAACTATAGTCTACTGATTCTGTCTGAGCCTTTTTGATTGCGGAAGTAGGTTTTCTCTTCATTATTGCTATTGTAAGTTATGACACAAAATAACTTACAATAAGGCTAATTACTTGTTGTCATAGAATGTTTTTTGTTTAACGCAATTTCCTAACCAGTATATTTGCCCAGCGGGGCGCCCTTGAGTGGTGGGGTAAAGCTTTTTATCTATTGAAAAGTAAGCCCCGCATTTTTTACCTCCATATTACAACATTTAATAAAACAAGACAGCCTCTTCCTGGTGCTCAGTAAGCCAAGGATTAGAAAGGAAAGCTATTGGCACAGGAAAGGGCTGGTTTACTTCGCCTACTTAATTAGCCGACTTCATGCAAGGCTTAATAAACATACTACACTCGGAGCGTCAATTAGATTTCGCTAAGACAAGAGCTTTTTTACGCATTGATTCCCCTCTAAGCTCTAAACGATGAGCTTGGTGAATTATTCGGTCCAAGATAGCGTCAGCTATTGTTTGTTCGCCAATTATTTCATACCAACTGCTAACAGGCACCTGGGATGTGATAATAGTCGAACCTTTACCGTGCCTATCCTCTATTATTTCCATAAGCATCGCACGGCATTGAGCATCAAGAGGCTGCAAACCAAAGTCATCTAGTATTAAAAGGTTATGTCTTTCGATTCTTGCTACTTCCTTTATATACGAACCATCAGCTCTTGCAATCTTGAGCTTGTTCATGAGCTTGGATATGCTGTAGTAAATGACTTTATGACCTAAACTACAAGCTTGATGACCAATTGCTGACGCAATGAAACTTTTGCCGATTCCTGTGCTACCAGTAATAACTATATTTTCATTGTTATTAATGAAAGTGCAGTCGCCAAATCGCATAAGTTCGTTTCGGTCTATATTGCGATTGGTGTCAAAATGTACTTCCTCCATGTAGGCCTTATATCTAAACCGGGCGTTTTTGCGCTGCCGTTCAACACTCCGGTTCTTTCTTTCGTCCCATTCAGATTGAACAAGGGTAGAAACCATTTCATCAGATGTATATTTTTCAGTGTTGCCTGAATCAATACTTGTTTTAAAAGTTTTATGCATGCCTAAAAGTTTCATTTTACGCATCATTTCCAGTGTTTCTGTATTCATTGTTTTAGTTTTTAAGGTTAGAAATTATTTATTTGTAGTAATCTTTGCCACGAATATTATTGTGTTCCGGCATTTTCAATTGTTCAAACTCATCATCCTGCCCATCAAGCCCCTTCTCCAGTATTGTTTTGATGGTTCTATAGTTATATATCTTATAATCCAATGCCCGTTTACATGCTTTGATTAATCGTTCGTCACCTACTTTTCTACTAAAGCTCAAAACCCCTATACAAATTCGATAAGCCTGTTCTGGATATTTTCTGTTTTCCAGTATTTTAGATATATATAGCTTAACATCAGGGTGAATTTCGCCTGCCTGCTTCAAGAATCGATTTGGTCCCATCTCTGACATGGAGCGGTGTGCATGATGCAGGTGTTCCTTATCGGTAGTGTATTTATAAGGGCTATGTTCTCGCTTATGTAGCGCAATACGTTCATAATTATAAAATATCTCCACGTTATATCGAGAGAATAATATCTTAACTTTTTTCCCTATATATAAATACGGTACACTGTAATAATGCTTATCTATACCAAACGAGATATACCCGTTTTTCATCACTGTAGCATGAAATTGGCTTTTAAACTCATATCTTAACATTGGCAGTGCGACTAAAGTATTTTTCTCCAGTTCATTGAATTGCTGCCTACGGCTATAATTGCGTCCTGATCTAAGTCGGTTATTATGTTCTTCTAGTAATATAGATATCGTATTATTTAATTCCTCCAATGAATAGAATTTTTTCTCACGTATCATTGCATGTATGCGTTTATACATGACATTGACCATAACCTCAACTATTGCTTTGTCTGTTGGTCTGTATGCCCGTGCAGGTAAAATTGTAGTATTATAGTGTTCGGCAAAATCAGCAAACGTTTCATTAATAGTTGGCTCATACTTGCAGCTTTTAGTAACAGCAGACTTTAAATTATCACAAACAATTGCGGCAGGAACACCGCCAAAATAATGTAAAGCATCTTCACATGCCGATACAAAGTCTTCTTTCCGTTGACTTCTAACTGCTTGAACAAACGTCAGCTGACTGGCTCCAAGTACTGCAACAAATACTTCAACCGGTTTCTCTTTACCCGTCTCTTTATCTGTTACCATTAATTTTTGTCCGGTGAAATCAATATACATTCTATCACCAGCTTTATGGTCAATACGCATGGTCGGCATTATTCTTGATTTCCACTTTGAGAAATACCATAGGAACTGACTTTTGCCAACCCCATCCGGATGCGATTTCTTGTATTCTTCCCATAAAAGTAATTGGGTTACACCCTTTTTCCTTAGTTCCCGATCCATATCAGGAAACAATTTAAAAAGTGCTTCTTGTCTCTCTTTAAGTGCTGATTCTTCCGGGATTGTAAAAAGTTCGTTCAGGTCTTTATCACTTAATTCGTTTATTTCTTCAAAAGTTAGCCCACTTTCTCTAAAGTCTTTTAGGTGTCTCCTTAATGTTAAGCGGGCAATGCCCGTCTGTATTACTATTTCAGATATAGTTTGCTTCTGATTATGCAGTCTTAATATATGCCTGATATTAACCATATTTCATTTTTATGAGCACAAAGAAAAAGCGGATAGAAATTACTCCTTCCGTAATTGGCCCAAATACGCTTAAAAAAGCTGAAACAGGGTTAATTAGGACTGAATAGTAACTCCCTCGGGTATACCAAGCTTATCAAAAATTACGGCAATTTGCTTTGGTGTATAGAAATATCCGGTACGATTACCAATTTCTTTTTCAAACGGCAGAAGCCATTTCTTTAAAGTTTTAGTACTAATACTGTATAATATCGCAACTTCCTTTACAGAATAAGTCTTAATCGGAATCTTCTGATCTTTGTTTTCATTACATTTCATATGGGTTTTTCGTACAATATTCCGCCTGAAATCATTTTATTTGAAATTGACGAACACCTAAAATATTAACACACACTGCAAAGCCTGTCTCTTTAGAACGCTAGAAAATACTCCCCTAATAATTTCATAATATCATTTTTCATAGCTTTAAAGTCTCTATATATTATTGTCTGGCTACAGACAAAGCTGTCAAAACTAATGGATAAGCAAAATTTTTTATCACTGGAGATAAACGAGCGGGCAAGTACCGTTTGGTCCAAAGGCGAGTATATAGGAACCCGCGAATATTATGGTTATAAAGTCAGCCTATATGTACTTACAGGATTATATGTAGAAGTATGGTACTTCATTGCAGAGAATAGAATTGAGAAGGTTGAGCCAATAGCCAGTGATAAGGATCTAGACCATTATTTAAAGAATATCGACCTGAATAAGTTAGAATAGCAACTCATTCTTCATGTTCAGGTAAGAATAAGCTTACAAAACAACGTATGTAGTACCGGATAATTCTAAAAATTTTCATTGTTACAATTACTTAAGCGCCTTTACTGCATTTTTATTCAAAAATTCATCTAGCCATCTCTTACGGAAGACCATAACCCTACCTTTCTTTGTATAGGTAATCTTCCGTGACCGACATTTCTGAGCCAAGGTATTTGGTTTTATATTCAGGTACTTGCCAGCTTCCTTTAATGACAATATTCTATCCTCCTGATGTTGGGGCACTTTTTCTTCAATAGAGGTTCGCAATTGCCTTATTTCGTTTTGCAATTCAAATACAAGGCTGGGTAATTGTTCGAATGTAGGGGTTTCCATAAGCAGAGTTTAATATTTGCATACAATAATAATAAAAGCCCCACCTGGATAGGTAGGGCTTGGTTAAAATTGTACCGCATTGCTTACATACATCGGTACTGTAATATCTATATACTTGGCACGGGCATATCATAGATAGCATCTAGTAATAAGGTAAGCTGTTTACAAAAGTCTTCCCCAATTTTAGTATGAAAATCCAAACTACCGGATTTGGCCGCCCCAGATAAATGTTTAATTCTGTGGTTGGTATCTTCTTTCGAATATACTTCTCTAAAATTAACAACCTGCCAACAGGCTTTCTGTTCTTCTTTTAACATTTCAGTTTAATATGATGGTTAATTACTCAGTTTTGATTCGCTCTTTACCTTGTCAATGAAATATGACATTAGGCAGTCGTTTCCTCCTTAAGCTTCACACCGTCATCATATTCAACTACAATCGGGACCGTAAAAACAGCATCAACTAGGCCGTGTAATAATTTCAGGTCAAACATTGCATCTGAAATACATTTTTCATCAAGCATGTTATGCTTTTTCATGTCTTTAATGTAAGAGCCGAAAACCTCAGTAAGTCGGTCCCTCATTTCATTTCGGTTTGTCCACCCTAGAAAATCATCAATACTTTCAAAGGCTTTACCTAATTCATCTGACTTTGCTTTTTCAACAGCTAGGGTTGTTATTAGTTTTTGTAACATGGTTTAATTTAATAAAGATGGCCGGTCGTCTCGAATGCTTACATAAATGCAAGGATAGGGACTTACACCCATGCGCCGGCCAAGATTATTAATTAGATTATTCATTTATGATGCATTCGAGGATACAAACATAATAATTATACCGACATTCCAATAATCACCATAGCATTCTTCCCCTGTTTGTTTTCTGGTACATTATTTCAGTCTTTGCACCGCCACGCTGCCATGTTTCATAATCTGCTTTAAATGCATAGCAAAGCATATAATCTGTAAGGTCGGTTATATGTCCATGTGGTTGATAACGCTCTTTAGTTGCTTTATCAGTTATCTCACGCTTATCCTTTCCACCATCAGATGCTTCCTTCGTCATATAAAAGTCATTTATAGCCTCGCTGCAATGCTCATCAATTATAAATTCAATGCCCCCAGCTTTAGGATTACCGGCAAGCAGATCATTAAAGAAATCTCCCCTGGCTCGAACGCTTGGGTTTGATGCTGCCACTCTGCGATGCGGTTTAAACATTTGTAAGCCATTTTCAAGCAACCGGAATAGGTCAACACCTTTTTCCTGTTTAACATCGTCCTTACGGCTTGTAGCATCGCCATAGATGAACATACCGGCATTATGATTCTTGTATTCGTTCCAATAGCGCCGTTCTATTTCACGGGCCATCCATGTGGTTGTATTGTTTGGATTCTTAGCCAGTATTTCATCAATCAGGCGTATTTCTTTATTCACTATCTGAAACACTCCACAAGGGAAATAAGGCTTTGTATTCTCATCGAAGCTTAAATGCAATGGCAATTTAGAATCATACTTAGTCTTTCCCACATGCTTCTCTCGCTTAAAGTTTTTATAGAACTCTCCACCTGTAGTTATCTTACCCCAATTACCCAATGCGTATATTTCATAATTGGCGAAATCGTGGACCCGGTCCCATTCGTAATCATCTATAACGTGCTGGTCCTTATAATATGGACCTACAATCCACTTGTTATCGGTGTAATTGGTTTTAAGTATGATGCTATTGCCTTTCTCATTTATCCATTTACCGGTAATGGGGTATTTACTGCCATTAACTTTTTCTTCTTTAGTATCAACTTCATTCCAGGTTTCAATATCAAATACTTCTTTTTTAATCCAATGCTGTTCAATAATCGGGTTGAATATGGATATGATCTGCTGACCATCTTTGCCACGTAACCTTTTACGTATCTGCTTAAAGTCCTCATGTTCGAATTGGCTTACCTCTTCCAGGATAACCTTTTTAAAGTTGCTGAGCCCTTTAATCTTCTCTGAATCATCCAAACCCCTGAACCTGCAATAAGAACCCGTTTTGCATTTTATAAGGTTTTGTTGGTCAGTGAGCAGACTGTTTACTTCCCAATCGCTTATAATACCTTTAAAATCGGAGAATATACTGTCTTTTATATCCTCGCTCACCTTACGCATTACCATAGTATTGTAATTAGCGGAACCTAGCATTTGGGTAAGAGTAAGTTGCACAACTGAATAGCTTTTACTAGCAGATGAGCCGCCATAAAGCCATATATAACGTATTGCTGGATTGTTTATGGCATCCAATAAATGCCAATAGACATTATTAAATTTGCTGGGATTGAAGGTTATCTTAATCTTCTCGCTTCCCATAGCCGACATGAATTATGGTTTCTGAGGTTTCTACCGTGGCCTTCAAATCGGTAGGTATAAGCTTTGCTGCAATCTGATAAAAGGCTGTAGGATTATTCTTACCCCATTCATGGAGATTGGCTTCAGGGTCATCCTGAAGCTCGTTAAAAACCGCTAATACAGTATCTCTTACCGACTTACTCAGCTTATTAGGTGTGCCCTTAGCCCTGCCGCCTGTTTTATCTTTCCCTTTCTTAAAAGCCATTCTATTTTATTCTGTTTTAGAATGAATACTAATTTCCCTTTCTGCTTTACAGACCTGATCAGAGAGAAACTTAACCACTTCGAAGGATTGCTTACCTAATAGGCCTTTGCATAGCGGTTGAACCACTGCCGGCTTAGTTGGACCTTTTGCAAGGTCAGAAACAATTTCTTCCGGAAGATTTAATAGCATTCCACAGACTTTAATAAACTCATCCTTTTCTTCAGGTGTTCTGTTTATTTTATCCAATTCACTTAAAATACCTGCAAGTACCTCTTGGGTGTTACGTTGGATAAGGCTGCGTTTGCGTTTAGGTTTCTCTTTCATGTTATTCTCCACTGGCTATTTCAGAATCATTAACTGCTGATGTTAAGGCTCTCATCATATGGTCATGTATATCAGTAGCTACTTCCTTTGATGAATTAAAGTTATTTACGCTCTTGCCGAACTCTTTGATATTCCAAGTATTAATTACTTGCTTATCGCTGCCTTTTACGCTATCAGCGGATGGAGTGGTAGGACCTGAAGGGAGATTACCCTTACCGGTTGCTGCTTTATTAAAACCATTGTATTTATCCCATTCCGCATCGGTGACTAACCTGAGTTTGGCTGGCCCACGTTTATTCTTAGCCCCGCCAAATAACGAATTGAAAACATCCTGTGATTGATTATCAGAATTAGAATCACTACCAAATTTTATCATGCCTGATTTTGAATCTACAGTGTAGTCCTTTTTTGCAGTCAGAAACTGATTTAGCATTAATTCGGAATTAACGTTATGTATTGCACCTTTAACATTATCCCATTTACTGGCCAATGTATCTGCATCATTAATTTCACTACTTATATCGCTCCGGTCCTTAAATAATTCATAGCCTCCTACAACTGCGGTAAGCCCCGCAACAATTAAACCAAAACCAGTTGAGAATTCTAATGCTTCTACCGCCTCAGTTAAGCCAACAACCGCAGCGGTCTCCTCTAAGGTAGCCGCTTTCATTACGCCCTGAGTAATGATCCATCCCTTTTGTATAACCTGGCCTGCTTTTAGTGCAGTATTAAAAGCCAAATAAGTAGCTGTAAGCACTGCCGTAACTTTTACGGTACCTTCAATAAGCCCCTTATGCTCTTCACCCCATTTAATCCAACTCTGTATATCCTCTACTACCACTGAAACTACTGGTACTAGGTCCGTTTCTAATTCACTGACAAGTTGACCGGTTTGTGTCTTAAGTTCTTCAACCGTTTTAGCCATTTGTTCATGCGCACCGCCTGCCGTTAATGCAGCTTGTGCAGAACCACCAAACTCAGTCTCTAACTCATGTAGAATATACCTCTGAGCTTCAGCTTGATGGCCAGCTGCAACCAAACTTTCAACCATTTTAACCTGACTTTTGGTAAAGTTCACACCCTCTTTTGCAAGCATCTGCATACCATGTGCAGGATCCTGTAACGCTTTGCCAATTCTTACCGCCATTTCTTGCAGATTGGCATCTTTGCCGCCTAACTTAGCTGCTGTATCTATTATGGCCTGTGATGCTTCATCGAATTGCCCCGCTGCAACCTTTGGGAAAGTCAACAGAACAGATTGCATACGCTTAATATTATCCATCGCATATTCACTATGATGATATAACCCCTCAGCTCCCTCTTTTAGTTGTTCATTGGTAACGCCAGCAGCATTATTGGTACTCTTTAATGATGCTTGTATTTCGGCATCAGCCCGCTTTACATTTAAATAAAGATCCTCGCTCTCTTTGCCGAATGATATGGCCTCAAATGCACCGAACCCACCAAGCATGGTATTCCTAAGTGATTCGAAGACACCATTCAATTCATGTGCCGATTCCTTTGCCTGCTTTGCTTTCTGTCCGAACTTTACCGCACCATCAGCCAGCTTGGTAAAAGCAACCTCGCCGTTCTCGTTTATTTGTATTTGAAATACTGCCTTGGTCTCCATGCTTTTATTTATGGTATATTATTTTATTGATTATTAGCACCTGTTCCTATTCCGTTCTGTTTTGCCATTTTATCGCTATTAATTCGTTTTGATATTGATATTTGACGAGAACGTCGAACTGGGGTTATCAATAGCATAACCGGCTATTGTTTGCCAGTATCTCAAAATAAGTGTTGACTCATTAGGTGTTAAGGTATTCACCAAATAATTTTTACCTGTATACCCATCTGTCGCTGCTTGGGCATATAGGTAATTAATCACTACATCATTTACCCCTTCAACTCCGAGTAATGCCGCTATAAGATCGGAAACAAGAAAGGTACCATCAAAAGGAATAGCATCTAAAAAATTATCGTATGCAGCTTGGAGATTTCCTAATATAACACCATTGTAACTGGCATCTATATAAATATCAGCATTACATGTGATGTAGTCTGGGTTTAAACTTATAACATTGAACTGTGTACCTGGTACCCCGATTGCAGATAGGTATTGCAATAAAGCATTATATTGTGGTCCAGGTGTATTATATGGTACACTCTGTCCATCCAAGGGACCTAATGGATAACCCGTAGCGACTTTTATATTCACCGCACGACTCGTAGTTGTAATAACAGAGGCTCGTGTAATAATGTTTAAAGATGTATTTTTTACTGTATATCCAATGGAATAATCCGGTAGGGCTGCGACCACTTGAGGATTAGTAGCTGAGTACTGGAAATAAAGCAGCATGTTTTGGTACCACTGTGGGCTAAATACCGGTGCATTGCTTACAATAGTTTCAACGTTAGTTTTAAACAGATCACACAGCTGTTCAAATATACTTTGGCCTGCTGCATATATCCACAACCACAAATTCCAGATACTTACCTGAGAGGTAGAGTTAAGGGTGCTAAGATTAGGTTGCGCATTCTTTTGCGCTAATAGTTGTTGGTAAATGGTTGCGAGCGAACGTGCCATAGTATCTGTATTATTAGGTTAATTAAGTCTCATAATTTGTTTGTTAATCATATCAAGTATAGTCTGCATACCATTGCTATACTGATTGCTGGCAACCTCGACGGCGCTTATATCGCACAATGGGAAATACTTGCCAATGAACTCAGATATGATCCTATTATTTGCAATGTTTTGCTCTATTGCCTTTTTGGCTTTTTTTAAGTCTTCGATTTTTGTTGTTTCCATTGTGTTTGTTTAATTTTTTAGGCCCTTATTAGCCCCTCATAAGCCCCTGAATATTCTGTTTACTTCCTTCTATCAGGTGAATTGGCTGGGAACTTTATCAGATTGAACATTTCCCTGAATCTGCTTGTTAGCCTTTCACCATAACGTGATTTGATTTCGCCAGGAGTGAGATTTGTCGTTGCGTGGGTTCTGGTAAAATCTCCATTATCATAACGTCTTAACATTACTTCGAGGATCACATTTACTTCCTGCCCGAAGTATTTTTTATCAGGTTCGGTGCCCAAATCATCAAAACAAATTGAACGCATACATGCCCTACCATATCCCAGACCACTTAAATTCGATGTGGTTACTTCAAAATATTTTTGTATTCCTTCATCGCCATGAATAGCAAATTCAGAAGCAATCTTGCGACAGTTTATAACTTGATAGTTATTGACAAGGTTTGTAGAGAACATTTTCATCATAAGGGTTTTACCGCATCCGATATTCCCCATAAGAAGCAACCCCTTGTGAAAAGAATAAGAGGAATCGCGTTTTAAAAAATGTTCATCTTTGGTGAAGTATTCCATAAGTGTGTCATACGCCTGGGCGATATCGGTACCTAATGGGTCATAATCCACATTTAATTCAATTTGCTTTTGCATTAGAAGGCCGCATTGTGCCTCGTACGGTGTTGTTTTAGTCATAGTTTAAAATTTAAGATTATCAACTTCTTGTTGGGTTAATTTTTTAACGGGACCAGCACCAGGGTCATGTTTATTATGCACGTTTGAATGAAATAAATTATGCTTGGGTACGTGATCATCTAGCCACATTTTACCATTCAGATATGTAAGTGGATTCTTTCTGAATTGTATATCTGGTGTTGCGGATATATATACCGGTAACTTCTCCTTAATAAGCTTCTTTTCAATATTGGTTATTCTACCCCATTTAGCCTCACACTTTACAGTATCTATCTTCTTGCCATAATCATTCCAAAAATCTTTGAATGGATATATTTCTATTGCCGGGGGTGAAGCATTTACAATATCTTCTTTATTCTTTTCTTCTTTCTTTTCTTCTGATAGTATTACGGTCGTATCATTATTCGATACGGTCGTATTTTTATACTTATTCCATCGGGCTTCTACGGATGCCTTTGCTTTTTTGCTCTTATCTATAATGTCTAAAATGTTTCTCTTTACCCGATCTGACCAGAAACAACTATCATCCTTTTCAAATAACTCATACTTCTCTATTACATTCGTTATACGTTCGTATTCTTCATGCAGTTCAAACGCAATACGTTCAACTTCCTTTAACTCAATCGTCCCTATATTTTCATGGAGCATTTCGATAATAGACCAATAGATACCCAGACCTCTCATTCCTTCTTTCATAATTAATTTTTGAAGGCGCTGGTCGTTGCGACTATTAGTATCGTGCGGGAAGAATACTATTGGTTTACTCATAGTATGTCCCGTTTAATTTTGTTATACCCACAGTTTTCATTATGCCGGGATATTAGAAGTGGATATTTTGACCTTTTTAAAGGCCCTTGTAAATTCTTCTATATCAACAAATGACTTATTCCCAAACTTGTAGAGCGAGAATTCCCCAGCCTTTAAATGCTCATAGAAGGTAGGTTTACTGCATATTTTTTTATCAAATATGTCCTGTATAGGAACATACCGAAAGGACTGTGCTTTTTCAGTTGTAACCGGTTGCTTATTCTCATCAAGCGCAGTTTTAACAGCCATCTTTATCAGACTGTCAAATTCGGTTAAGCTTATGGGGCTTAAAATCAAGTTGTGCATAGTTCACTGGATTAATGCGTTCATCAATGTTTGACAATGCAAAATTCCAAATACTATGAAAAGGATCATCTACCAAAACTACCACTTGTTGAAAATGAAGTTTTGGTAGATATGGTAAACGTTATTTAGTAAGATTTGATGATATTTCTTTTACCAATTTCTCAACGTCTTTATTCAATTTATTATCCGTAGCAATAACACTCTCCTTGAACCCCGTATTATATACACTGTTATGCTTGGATTTATCTATATTGAAGTATCTGCATACTGTCATACATAAATCTCTCTGGGCACCGAACAATAAATATTTAGGCTTTAGCAATTTTTCATTCTTCCATATCTCAGTTATAGCAGCCAATTTCTTCCAGCCTTTACCTTTCCATTGATAAGATTGGTCATCATTCTTGTCAATATATCCAGCAGTAACAAGCAATGCTATTTTATTCAAAAGGTCAGATGTTTTACTATCACTCCAAATCAATTCCAAGCCAGATGCCTGTTTTTTATTTTCATCTTTCGCTTGGGCTTTTGGTTTTGGCTCGTTACTTAATTCTTGCTTGACTATTTCACTCTGTTCATATCTTATCCGGTCAAGTATTTGTTTATCCAACTCCATGCGACCATTACTTCCATTATCCAAACCATATTTCAGGTAGTAATTATAACTGATCCTATAATTTATTTCTGCAGAAGTCAGCCAAGCAATAAAAGTTGAGGATTGCTTTTTCTGCACTGCCAATTGCAATTTAAAATCAGCTATAGTGTTACAATATGGATATACCTGGCTAATGAGTGCTAATGCCTTATGCTTTTCCTCTTCAAAATCAGTTTGTTTTTTATTGAAATCATTCCGGCTTTTAGTCATTGAAGCCTTAAGAAAACCACTAGGCTTTGTGGTTTTTATCACAACCTGTTTCTGTTTATTGGCTTTTACCCATTTCCGCTCCTCTTTAGTTGGCTTTCTCATGCTATGCTTTCTCGGTTATTTTACTCTTCTTACCATTACCTTTCCTATTGAACATACCCTCAAATGCCTTATCAATATCGCTATCATCAACCTTTACATATTCTCTGAATTGGTCATAAGTGCGATGGCCTGTTACTTTCATTATCACCTCAGCAGCTATTCCGGCTTTTAATGCTAAAGTGCAAAAGGTTCGGCGGCCTGTATGGCTCGATACTAAATTATATCTAAAATCGGTTTGGGAAATCTTCTGTTTTCCGGTTAAGGTAATCCAAGAATGCTTCCTATTAAACTCAGCTTTCTTACATATTTCTTTCAGGTATTCATTAAACTTCTGATTCGATATTGTAGGAAACCCCTCCGGGTACTTCTTCAGGATGTACGCAAGATGCTTTTTAAGCTTCGGGTGTAATGGTATACTAACCCGCTCCCCTGTCTTTTGCTGGTATATCTGAATGTTGGTATCCGAAATATGATTTGAGTCCAATACCTTAGGCATATCGGACCAGCGTTGCCCCGTAAGTATTTCCAATGCAAACAGGTCCCTCACTCTATCAAGACGGCTATCCGTTTTAAGATCAAGTTTTATTAAGGTTTCAACCTCTTGCTCCTTCAATGCAATTTTAAACGGTTCTATTTCGTCTAGGAATTTCAGGGCATCAAAATCAATATCTTGTTTTATTATACCTTTCCTTTTAGCATAACGCATAAATTGTTTAAGGCCCTTCATATATTTATTTATAGAAGGATTAGAAAACTTCTTCATTTCGACAAAGTACTTATCCCGGTAACTGACCCAAAAATCTTCACTTATATTATTAAGCATTATTTTCCCGAAAGTTTCTTCGTACTCTTTTAGATGGTTAATGCTCGCAGCAAACTTCTTTTGGGTACCTTCTCCCCAGGTGCTTGTTAAGTCAGATAAGAATTTATTATAGGCCTCTGTAAAAGTTAATGTATCTGGTCCTTTAAGTTTACCTATCTGTTTGTAGTATGAATCCCTTACCTGATCAAGTGGGCATTTAGCTCCTCCCTTTGATAATTCCATTTCGGACCGTATCAAAGTGTCTCGTATATCTCGGAGCTTACTAGTATATTCAAAATAAAATACGTTATTCTTTTTTACCAACTCTTTAGCACCCTTCTTTTTCCGTGTATTGCAATAAGCAGTAACAAAGCTTTCACCAGTGGCAAATCTCAACCGCTTTTCTTTATTACTTATAGAAACATATACCTGGCTTTGACTTTTTGCTTCAGGTGTGAGTAGATAGAAGGAAACACTTATCATTGTATTGTGATTTGCAACACAAAAGTATACCTATTGACAATACCATTGACAAAAATGCCTTACTTTATATAACTTAACCTAACTTTGGCTAACTAACTAATTAATACAAGCCCCTATTTACGCCATATTTTACAGACAAGTGAAGTTAGTGCGAGTAAAGGGTTCTATTCCTGGCGGGGCCACTATCTTATAATCTTCATCAGTATTGAATTACAACAAGGCCAAAAGAATTCTTCTACTAAGCGTTATAACCTGGCTTATAGTAAGAGTTGTGATTCTTTTCCTTATCCATCACGTTAATCTTTTCGAGGTTCATGATATTGCGGTTAATATGGTTCAAACCGGAGAAATGAAATATTTCTTCAATGGCCAGTTCAATTACAATTATCAGTTCCCAGTATATCCTTCCTTGCTTTTTATACTATACAAATGTTTTGGCATAATACCTAAACTAGGATTGGGATTAAATTTTCTTCTTCATTCTTTAGCTGTTTTGATGAGTTTACCATTTTTCTACCTGGTGGCTTTAACTATTAAAATTGAAGGTGTCCATAAAAATTCAGCAATAATTGCATTACTGGCTTCATTAGCAATTTTGTTTCATCCACTCATTAACTACTATGCACTGTTAAACATTCACCCCTTTATTTGCGATCTGTTCTTTTTAATGCTTACCCTATTTTGCATTACGCGCTATCAGAAAGGGCCTACAAATAAAAACCTTTTGTTACTGGCTATTGCGTTTGGGTTCACAATACTCGACAGGCCAACTTTAGTCATCTGCATTTTACCATTCTTCCTATCGCTCAACGCTTCATTCTCATTTATAAACAGGCTTTTAAAAACTCTTATCGTTCTGGCAATAGGGTTTACCATCCTATCGCCTTGGCTTTACAGGAATCACACCATTTATCACAAGTTCACCGTTACATCAAGCACCGGGCAAAACCTGTGGCTAGGCATACAGCAAAAAACAGGGGGCACTACTGCACTGACAAACGGAAGCAATTACTACTCACTGATTCAGCCAGAAGAATGGCAAAGCATTAGCAAACTAAATAGTGAGGAACAATCTGATTACTTTAAAGACAAGTACAAACAAACTATTGATGACAATCCTGGACTCTTAGTTAAGATGTATCTCGTTAAACTTCAAAACTTTTGGCTATTTCGGGATAATATGGGTTCGGAGTATAGCCAACAGGTTAAAAGCTTAATTCCAATTTATAAATGGATATATAGTTTTGTTCTATTACTTTCCTTCATTTTCATTCTGTTAGCAAAAAGAGAAGCACGATTAATTTTTTCTATCCCCTTATCCCTATCGTTATTACAAGCCGTTTTTTATATAGAAACAAGGCATCGCTTAATTATAGAACCCATACTTATCTTCATGGCAATTTCGACTATATATATTATAGCTTCCACATTATCGAACAAAAAGAATGCTTAAAGCCAGCAATAGAGACTACACATGGATTCTATTACTATTATTGGTTGTTGCAGAACTAATAATAAACCCGGTAGGTGAATTTCCGTTAAACGATGATTGGGCTTTTTCAAAAGTAATTTCAACTTATATTAATTCTGGCCTATTTCGGTTTTCCGACTGGCAGTCGCTCCCACTCGCCCCACAGTTGTTTAGTGGAATAGTATTGGCCAAACTATTCGGGTTTTCCTTTACATTGTTGAGGCTTATATCAGTAACCAGTTTATTAATTCTAATACTAATTTGCAATTCCATTTTAAAACAACTTTCATTCACCCCTGTCCTGCGCTTTATAGTCTTGTTCTGCTTAGCCTTCAACCCACTCACATTATCACTCAGCAATACCTTTCTGCCCGATGTATTTACTTTACTATTAGCATTGCTTGCTTTTCTTTTCATGTTGAAAATCTTTAAATTGTTCAATGGGCTTCACTTTGCCTTACTTATTCTATTTTCAACCTTGGCTACGTTAAACAGGCAAACATCCATTGTATTGCCAATTGCATTTGGCATCATCTATTATTTTCAATTTGGCAAGAGCATTAGAAGCCTGTTAATAGCTTCAATACCCATACTCATAAACATCATAGGGCTTGTTGCCTTTCAATATATAGCTCTTACTGATCATAACCTACCAGTTAATTACCAACTCCAACTACAGCATATTGTTCAATCCGCGCTCCAACCTAACCTAGTAGCGGCAAAAACATTCTTCTACTACTTCACTTGTTCTAATGTTATGCTAGGGCTATTCATTTTGCCATTAACCGTTTCTAATCTTAGAGAACATTTCAATAAGATAATCTCATCGTTATCGCTTATTCTAATTGGCATAGGTTATATGTTATTAATCATTTCTAAAATCACTTTCGCAGCCAATATCTTTCCTTTCTCAGGTAACATGTTTTATCCTTTTGGAGTTGGACCAATAATAATGACAGGATTCAACACTCAAGACTTACATGCATTTTCATTAGCATCTAAGACATTCTGGGGCGCTTTAAACATACTAGGCGGGTTTAGTTTTTATGCAGCATCTATTTCAATAGTCTGCGCCAAGAACAAAGTAGCATCACCTATTTTAATTTTTTTCATCATCATATTTATAATTTACCTAATGCCTCTTTGCTTGAGCTACACCAACGACAGATATCTACTATTCCTAATACCTTTCTTCTTTATAGCCTACATATTGTCATTCGACTTTCAGTTTAACAAGCTTTGGCTAGGAGCCACCTTTACTTTCATGCTCCTTTTTTCAACCGCGACCACACATGATTATTTAAACATAAACCGTGCACGATGGAGTGCAACAGATAAACTGATTAGTGTTAAACACATTTCTCCTAAAAATATAGATGGCGGATTTGAATTTAATGGATGGTATTCGGATGGATTTAAAAACTACAACCCCTTACACCAAGGGCGCTGGTGGTGGATTGAGGATGACACGTATATAATAAGTCCCGAACCGATGAAAGGTTACGCAGTAGAAGAAAGTATTCACTTCAGCTCATTTATCTCTTTCAGGTTCAATACCCTTTACGTATTAAAACGTAATTAACTAAAACTGGAAATAAATAAATGTAGGTTCGCCTGCATTTGCCAGGCAAATTATGGCCGCAATCATTAGGTAATAAACACCCCAACGTATAACTAAAGGATTCCTATCAAGATACGATACCAGATTGATCTTCCGTTGAAAGTATTCGGCAACTTGAAGCGCTATAACCAGTAACAGAATACATACCGATTGAACCAATGTTATAGCTCCATTAAATGTTAATACATTAACTATGCTATGGTTAAACAGCTTGGCAATAGCAATTGGCATTTGTTTTAGCATATACAGTGCAGGGGCCATTGAGCCTGACCTAAAGAATACTAACATAATAGCCCAACACAGAAATGTTAGCACAATACTTACACGGCTATAAACTCCCTTAGAAATAGATGAAGCCATTTTCTTACGGAATTTCCGGCTAAGCACATCATAGGATAATGCAATACCATTAAGGACACCAAAGACAATGAAATTCCAGTTGGCGCCATGCCACAAGCCGGCAATAAGGAAGGTGATATTCAAAGCTGCAATAATGCCCCATTTACCCCAATTACGGAAACTTATGGATAATGGCGTAAATAAATAGTCATTAAGCCAAGTGGAAAGCGAAATATGCCAACGTCTCCAAAAGTCCGACATATTTTGTGCGATAAATGGAAAATTGAAATTCCGCATGAGTTTAAAGCCCATAACCTTGGCAGAACCCAGAGCAATATCTGAATAGCCAGAAAAATCGCAGTATAGTTGAAAAGGAAACAGAATAACAGCAATTAAAATACTTATGGCCGAGAAAGAATGCGGGGCATTAAATACAGGACTTATAACTGCGCCAATACTATCGGCAATGACAACTTTTTTAAACAAACCCCATAACATCATCTTTAATCCGTCTAATACATCAGCATAAACAAAGTCATGTTCTTCGTGAAATTGGTGTAACAGGTTTTGTGGTCTTTCAATAGGGCCTGCTACCAATTGGGGATAGAACATTACATACAAAGCATAAATCCCCACGTGTCTTTCGGCTTTCTGATTTCCTCGATACACCTCAATGGTATAACTCATAGCCTGAAAGGTATGAAATGATAACCCTAAAGGAAGTATATATTTTAACACAGGGAAAGAATATGAAGACATATGCAACGAATGCATTGCGCTTTCAATATTTTCGATAAAGAAATTGTAATATTTAAATAAGCAAAGCACTCCAACATTAGCCATAATACTCAATGTAAGCAGGAGTTTCCGCTTATGCCCTTGCGAGCTCTCAATATATATACCGGCAATGTAATCCACAACGATGGTAAAGAACAGAATAAGTATATACTTTGGTATAAAATACATATAGAATACACAACTGGCTACCAGCAAATGCAGCCACCGAAACTTATACGGCAACAAAAAGTAAATTAATGTTACAATAGGAAAGAAAAGAAAAAACTGTATCGAGTTAAATGACATTATCGGCTGCGTTTACCGGAATATTCACACCATTTAATTGCTGAGTGGAATTACACAAAAAGGCAACCACATCTGCCACTTCAGTTGTAGTCAATATTTTTTTCAATGGATGCTTGTTCTTCATCTCTTCCACAATCCGCTCGTCAGTGTCGCCGGTTAGCTCAGTTAACATAAAGGCAGGAGAGACACAATTCGAGGTAATCTTAAAAGCTGCATTTTCGGCTGCCCATGACTTGCTGAGTGATAACAGATAGGCTTTACCAGCTGTGTATTCACTATAGCCCATTGGCGGCTTATTCAATAAAGTACCTGATAATATAGTTATAATTTTACCTGACTTCTTTTTTCTAAATACATCAATTGCAGCTTGAGTAATTTTAATAACTGGTAAAATATTACTAGCAAACCCGTTTGCAAAAACATCGGGACTTAGCTTATGAAAATGATTCTTTTCGATTTTAGTTGTATGAGCATTGTTAACCAACACATCCATATTTTCCTTTTGAATCAAACTAATCAATTCTTGTATATCACTATTAATTGAAAAATTGCATTTTATTACCTTAACGTTCTTGTATTGACCTTCCAACTCTTTTGCCTGATTGGCAGAGGCGCTATAGGTAATAAACAATTGTGCATCTTGAAGGCCAGCTAACTTCTCCGCTATAGCCTTACCAAGTCCTGATGCACCGCCGGTAACTAGTATTTTCATTCTATACGTATTAGGTTATAAATTAGTACCTATTAGCACTTTTCCTTTTGCAACTTTAACGTTCGCGCTATTCTCAAAGTAAAATTTTATCTCCGCTGACTTTACCGATTCGAATATATCTTCAATTTCAGCATGTAACACTAATTCTTCATTCAAAAACACCGGTTTCTTAAAATCGATGGACTGAGAGTATATCATCACATTTTTCTGAGGTAAGCATTCGCCAATAAAATAAGAAATAAAACCATTGAGTATATTACCATGCATTACAATTGACGGGAAACCCTTCTCTTTTGCGAAGCCTTCATCAGTATGCATAGGGTTCTTATCGCCAAAAACGTTTATAAATCCCTTATAAACCTCCGCAGTTACCTTAAATTGATGCTTATATGTATCCCCTTTCTTCACTTCAATTTATTTCGAACTTAGTTTCTTTTCAATTGTATCACACATTTCGCCCACATTCTTAAAGCCCTGAATTTCGGCAGTGGTAAATCTCACTTTAAACTGTTTTTCTACAGCCACCACAAGTTGAATATGGGTTAATGAGTCCCATTCCTCAACATCGTTGGCAGTTGTTTCACGTTTCAATACAATAGCGTCGTTATCGAGTTGATCGATAAATATTTTATTGCACTCACTTAGTATTTCGTTTGAATTCATATTTCTTATGCGTTTGTTATATAACAGGTTTTAGTTTCATAATTTGCAACATCCAATATCCATCTACCATCATTAGTAGTAAAACCAAGGTTTTTATAATGATCGCGAACCATGCCATTTTTACGGGTCTCTATATACTCCCCTTCAATTTGTTTGAATTTATGTTTAGATGCGTACTGAACTATTTCATTCAGCATAAACTGTTCCATCGTCCGTTTTAACACACGGCAGCTCATTATCCAGGTATCTACGAAAAGTGTTTGCTCATCTTTTTTCTCCAATATAATCACCCCAATTAGGCCATGATTACCATATTTATCAGCTAATGTAAATGAAAATGTATGGTACTTATTATTGTCTACCGTAATGCGTTTAACATCTTCTTCGGTATACCTAACGGTGCGCAAGTTGAATTGATTGGAACGCTGGGTTAATTGAGCCACACGTGGAATGGTAAAAGCATCAAACGGCTTTACCTCACTTATCATATCAAGACTCTTTAAAAACTCAAGTTCAGATGTATACGAACGACTCGCATCATTCCTCAATGCCTCTGCTTTATATAATTGTGTGCGATCTTTATCTTCTTCTGTATAAGCATTAGTCTCAAAAATATTTAGTGAATTTAGATATGGTAAATAGTCAGCAGGGTCTTCGGGCAATTCTGGCACCAGCACTTCTGGTAGGAATTGCCTTACCATATTGCGTTCGAATGCGTTATCATCAATAAACACCATTGAATCGAGCCCTATGTTTAAAACAGATTGGATGTATCTAATATTATCATGCTTATTCGACCAGTTTGCAACAAATACAGCAATATCATCGTTATGCAACACCATATCAGGATGCTTATCGAATGGTTCTTTAGCATTGATTTCATCATTTTTACTGCATACTGCTAAAATAACCCCCCTGTCCTTTAAGGCTTTGGCCCATAACTGTATTTCGGTAAATGCCTTACCCACTCCTAAATCGCCTATCTGAATATTCTCCAATCCATCATCGCCAATTATTCCACCCCATAAAGTGTTATCCAGATCAAGTATTAGGCATTTTTTTGAACTACCCGTATAAGCTTCTAAAACCTGAACGCAGTTTTCCGCAACCTTAATTGTGAAGTCTAAGCTAAATAAAGCATCCGTACTTATATAAAGTCTGGTGTCGGTTGCGTACGCATTGCCGTACATAGCCTGCAAACCACACAAATCAATTATTGAAATGGCAGCATTGCTTTGAGCCAAGTCCATAAGGCCAATATTTATCTTTTTAACCTGGTAGCTAAACGAACCATTTACCTTACCTGCATAATGCCCGAAAACAGAATCAAGCTTATCGGGAAAGTTAACGACCAGAAAGTTAGTCTTAATATTGGAGGAAATAACTTCAGCTACTTTATTATAGTATTTTAAAATATCGTCTGCAAAGTCAGAGCCATATCCGTTTTTATAAAATTTCTTTTGAAGCTTTGGGCTTGAAAGGAAAACAAAAGTAAAATCGGGCTTAAAAGCATACAACTCCGAAGATGCATCAGATATAGTCAAGTCAATGGCATCGTATTCTGCCTCCCAAATCTCAATATCGAGTTTCTTTTCGTACCCAATACCGCGTATTGCCTGAGCCAAATATTGAGTAGAAGAATCGGCCAAAATTGCAACTTTAACCTTCTTTAAGCCGGTAAAGTCTTTCTTAAGGTTTGCTTTTATCTGTTTAAAGTCCATGTTTCGTTTTACTACCCAAGCAAATATAATATTTCCGCCCGAGAGCCGCGCACGCCGATGGTATTTCAGGTATTTTATACTTTTGGTTAAATTTCAGGGAATTGAGAGTATCAAAAAGCACAGTAACATATTTTTTTAAGAGGTTGGGGCTTTTTTTAATTCCATTCGTTCTGTTTATCTTCTTGTATATATACCTAGATCCATTTCGGATAATTTACAGGCACGATTCACCTCATGATCTCCATTGGAACCGGGATGTTCAAGGTTCCCGTTTATTTATTCAAAATAACCCTAAGTATCATTATTCGTCTTTTATAATGGGCAATTCGGAATGTATGGCATTTATATCAAGAACATGGGGCAAATACATCGGTGATTCTATTCCATTCCATTTTGACGCAAGCTCCGAAGATATTGATGGCATTTATAACAAGCTCACTTATCTCGACAAAATTGGTAACCCCATTAAGAATGTGCTTTTAATAACAGACCCAACTGTATTTAGAGGAACCGGCACCGAAAACAAGTTTGGATACAACCATGATTATAAGGTAGATGGTTCATCTGCAATTAAGTTTCACTACATATTCTTTAGTGGCTTTATCACACACTTTCTTTTTGCAGGCTATATCGATTATTCTTTAAACAATACCTACAGATCCTATATGCACGGTTCAATACCAAATGATATGGAGCAATATATATATGACTCAATTACTAACGACTGGATACTGGAGAAGCGTTTGCAAAGTATTAAAACTGACTCACTAAAGTTCTATACTAACAATCATGTTTTTTACGAAAGAAAAGGGACAGCACTTGCTTTTGAACCTTGTATCAATGAAAGTTGCTTTGCCACTTTAAAGAAAATAAAACAGCTATTCGATAAGCATAGTACGCACTACAAAATAGTTCTGGGGCCAATTTATTCTCAACGGCCTACCAATAAAGCCGATATAGAAAAACTAAACCAGTTATTTGGCAAAGAAAATGTATTTGATTTTTCAGGAAGTAATACCTACTCAAACAGTACTGGCAATTACCTCGACAATGTACACTATAAACCATACATTGGAGCAGAATTACTTAAGGTAATCTATACGGGCAGAGATTCTTTAACTCATTGAAAGTTCCTTACCTCTTTTTTCTGCTGCCAAAATTCCCTTCACAAGTGTATCGCCCATAGCACCTTCTTGAAATACATTTAAAGCAGCCTCAGTAGTACCACCTTTTGATTTAACAGCCGCAATAAGCTCATCTAGATTTTGAGTTGCATTATTTATCAATTCAAAAGAACCTAACATAGTTTGCTTAACCAACAAAGAAGCGACAGAAGATTCCAAACCCATTTTAATGCCAGCATCTATCATGAATTTTACTATATAAAAGAAATAAGCCGGGCCACTACCACTTAATGCAGTTACTGCATCCAACAGATTTTCATCTTCAAAAAAGACTGTCCTGCCAGTGCTGCCCAAAAGATTTTCGGCTTTCTTTAATTGTTCAATGGTCATCTCCTTTGCCGAAGTAAATGCAGTAATACCCATACCCAATTGTGCAGGGGAGTTCGGCATAGCACGCACAATGGTTTTATGATCCAGTTTTTCTTCAAGTTTTTTAATAGAAATGCCCGCCATAATTGACACAACAATATTCTTAGGCTGAAGCGATTCATTTAAACCTTCGCAAACTCCCGCAAAATCCTGTGGCTTAACAGCTAGTATAATAATGTCGCAGCCTGCTATAGTACCATCAACGCTAGGTACTACCATACCAATATTGAGCTTCTCCAGTACTTGTTTACGCTCTTCATTTTTTTCAACCAGCAACAGGTCTTCTCTGGTTACCAGGTTGTATTTTAAAAATGAGTGCGCATATGCCATACCCATATTACCGCAACCAACAATAGCTATTTTCATTGTGTTTCAATTATATGTTACAAAGATGTGAAAAGATCTTTTGTCTTTATTAGCTATCTTTACGCTACAAAGAATATCAACCTAAAGTGGAAAGCAATAGCGACAACCCTTTTAATAAAGCCCTTGTAGAAGGTGTCGACTTCTATTACAACGAAGATGGGTATAAGGTTTTTACCGAAGCCTATCACCTAAAGCGTGGTTATTGCTGCCAGAATGGTTGCAAGCATTGCCCTTACGGATTCCATGATAAATTAAAACAAAAGAAACCCAAAGATTGGTAGCCTATTTCTTTAGGCGCTTGTTCTCTATAGAAAAAACGTGAGCGAGTATTCCTTGTTCTATTGTATCGAATTTTTTATGTCTACGTTCAAAAACCCTTGTTGCTGTTTCAAAAGCCTTATCCATTTCATATACAACAAAACCGTCAGCCCCACCCCAGCTAAATGAAGGGATGAACTTGGGCGGGAACCCACCTCCATATATATTAGCACTTACACCAACCACAGTACCGGTATTGAACATGGTATTAATACCGCATTTAGAATGATCGCCCATTATAAGGCCACAAAAAGTAAGCCCTGTAGAAACAGGTTTACCTGCTGTATAATCCCAAAGTTTTACTTCTGAATAGTTATTTTTAAGGTTCGAGTTATTGGTATCGGCACCTAAATTGCACCATTCACCTAAAACTGAATTTCCTAAGAATCCATCATGCCCTTTATTCGAATACCCAAATATTACCGAATTACTAACCTCTCCCCCAACCTTAGAATGCTGACCAATAGTAGTAGGCCCATATATTTTAGCACCTGCCTTTACAACACTTTCTTCACCAAGCGCAAAGGGCCCTTTTAGAACAGTGCCTTCCATTACTTCAGCATTTTTACCAATGTATATAGGCCCAGAGGTAGAATTTAATATAGCACACTCAAGTTTGGCTCCTTTTTCAATAAATATGCGCTTCCCTATTAGAGTGTTGGTCGGCGAAGCCTTTGCTGATCTTTTGCCCTTCGTTAATCTTACAAAATCATCTTCAATTGCTTCTCCGTTTTTAGCAAAAATGTCCCACAACTTTTCCACCTGCATAAAGGCATCTCCTTTCCATTCTATAGTCTTTGCTTTAGTACCATTTATGGCTATTACAATATTACCGCTTACCAAAGCCTCGTCACCTTTCAATTTCTTTATTGCATTTACCAATCCTTTTGTTGGTAATACTGCGCCATTTATAAGAATGTTCTCATCTTTCTTAGAAACAAGCTCAGGATATTTTTCCGATAGGTATACTTCAGTTTTTACCGAAACAGCCTTCCCCAGTTCATGTTCCCACTTTTCGCGGATGGTAAGAATACCTATCCGTATATCACACACAGGCCGGGTAAATGTAAGCGGCAATAAATGCTCTCTTACCGTTTTATCATCAAAAAGAATATAATTCATGGGTATTTGATTGCATACACAAAAATACTGATTATTATAAACCCCGACTTCTATTAAGATATTTCTCTTTACTACATACTAAAAGCGCAAATTATCTGTTATTTTTGTAGTTTATACGACAGAATGAAGCGCATTTATATTTTACTACTCCTCATAATTACTATTGGCTTGCAAGCTACGGCTCAGGAAGTGCCTTTGGGAGCATGGAAAGATTACCTCTCTTATCGCAATGGCATTAATGTTACTATGGGTCAGGGTAAGGTATATTGCCTGGCAGGTGATGGAATATTTTCTTACAATACCGCTGATAATTCAGTAGAAAAACTTAATAAAGTTACCGGCTTATCTGATGTTGGACCTACTGTTGCCCGTTGTAACCCCGCAGGTAATATTTTAATAATAGGTTATGCCGACGGCAATATTGATGTTTTACAGAATAATACCATAATAAATGTACCAGTGCTGAAGATAAGCGATGCACAAGGTAGCAAAGCTATAAACTGTATTTATTTCCCTCCGGGTACTAATTATGCTTTAATTGGTTGCGGGCAAGGAATTATGCAGTTTGATCTTACCCAAGATGTAGTACTAAACACTTACAAAATTGGAACTCAGGGTGCTGCACTGAATGTAAGAGGAATAACTATTTATAACGATACTATTTTTGCAACTACTGATGTCGGCATCTCAAAAGCTGCTGTTAATGATCCGAATTTAGATTATTATGTGCATTGGTATCGAGCTCCCAATCCTACCATACCTTGGGGTAAATATAATTCTATAGTAACCATTGGCGATTCGCTATATGCCGTATTTTCATACCTTAATACCCTGGGCGCCCAGGGCAGAGACACTGTATTTGTTTATTCTGAAGGATTGTGGAGCCGCTTTGTACCTTCCCCTAATGATACTCTATTAAGGGGCAATACCACAATATATTCTTTAGAAACATCTAAGGTAGGGAGTAAAAGTTACCTTGTGGCATCTACCCAATATTCATTAAATGCTTACGATGTTTCATATACTACAGCTCCTTTAAACCTTGGGCAATATATTTTAAATGGCCGCGATACTACAGTAAATGCTTTTGACGGGATAATTGATGCCAACATGAATATTTGGATCGCTGACAATATATTAGGACTTGTAAAATCCAACCTTCCTTATTTTGTTTCTTCGGTATTTACTCCACAAGGGCCGTATTCTAATAATGTATTTAACATGGCCATAAGTAATAATAACTTATGGGTAACTGCAGGTGCCTATGATGCCAACTTAACTGCAGAGAATAATGCCCAAGGAGTATCAGTACTAGAGGATGGAAACTGGAATTACATTCCAAATAAATCGGGTGTGGCTGATTTGGTTTGTGTAGCAGTTGACCCCTGGAATCCATTACATGCTTTTGCAGGTAGTTGGGGATCGGGCCTCGAAGAATTTAACAATAATGGGATTGTAAATCTGTGGGATTCAACAAATACTAATTATTCAATACAAAATATAAACGTGGCTAATTACCCAAACATTCGCATTGGGGGCGTTGCTTATGATACACTTGGTAATGTTTGGGTTACCAATTCTTTGGCAAAGTCAGAGTTTTTGGCGGTTGAAAAACCTAATATAACATGGAGTGCTGTAGATTTTGGAAGCTATATACCTCAAAGCGCATCTGTAACCAGTATTATAGTTACCCAATCTCAGGCCAAATGGATGTTATTTAATAACCGTGGTATTTTAGCCTACCAGGATAACGGCACCTTTGCTAAGCCAGGCACCAACAATGCAACAGCCCAGCTTATTACTTCAGTAACAGGTAATGGCGCTTTGCCCGATGCTAACGTAACCTGTATGGCTGAAGATAAAAATGGATCTATTTGGGTTGGTACCGACGAACGGGTGGTAGTTTTTTATTCGCCCGATAATGTATTTGATGGCAACAAAGACTGGGATGCACAACCTGTATATGTAACCCAAACCGGCTACACCCAATACCTGATGCAGAACCAAACTACAACAAGTATAGCAGTTGACGGAGCCAACCAAAAATGGATAGGCACACAAGGTGGTGGCGTATTTTTAATGTCGGCTGACGGAACACAACAGATATACAATTTCACTGCAGAAAACAGTCCATTACTCTCAGATAACATTCAGCAAATTGTTATTAATCCTAATAACGGTGAAGTTTTCTTTGCTACAGACCAAGGTATAGTTTCTTTTAGGGGAGCAGCTACTGAGGGAACCCCACAATTCGGAAACGTATACGCTTTCCCCGATCCTGTACCGCATGACTATACCGGGCCAATTGCCATTAAGAACCTGGCAAGTAATTCTGACATTAAAATAACAACGGTGAGCGGTCAATTGGTTTACCATACAATTGCAGAAGGTGGCCAAGCCGTTTGGAACGGAAATAACTTTGATGGTAAAAGGGTGCAAACAGGTGTTTACCTGGTATTTTGTGTTAGCCCGGATGGAAGCCAAACCAAAGTTGCCAAACTCGTTTTCATTAATTAAAAAATGTTTCAGACTACTGAAGCAATTGTATTGCAATTATATCCTTACAAGGACCATAATGCAGTAGTTAAACTTTTTACTAAAGGCATGGGGCCCATTTCATGCTGGGCTGCATCTATCCATAAAAAAACATCAAAAACAAAAGCTAACCTGCTTCAACCCCTTTCAATTATAAAGGCTGAAATAAACAGTAAAGGCACTGACAGTCTTATTCAGCTGAGAGAGATAGAAACATCGGTACAAACTCCACATATAGCTTTAAACATTGAGAAGAGTACTATTGCTATGTTCCTCGCCGAGCTTTTGCTTAAATCGCTTAAAGAATCGGCACATGATGAAACCTTATATGATTTTATAAGGGATTCTATACTCTTGCTCGATAGCACGAATGAACGATGTACCAATTTTCATTTGCTTTTCCTGGTAAGGTTGTCCGATCATTTTGGATTATTACCCAAAGGAAATTATACTGCTGCAACATCGTATTTTAATTTGCAGGATGGAATCTATGAATCATCACCTCCGTTGCATCCACATTTTCTAAGTCCTGCAGAAAGTGAATGGTTGAGCATACTATCATCTAAAAGTCTCGATAAATTTTATGAATGGACCATCCCTGCTCCTTCCAGAAGATTATTACTACGCGGATTGTTAGAGTATTTTGAATTGCACCTGGCGATGATCCCATTAAAATCTCACCTGATACTTGAAGAAGTATTTTAGTGCTATTTAGGTGTAGCGCGAATCATAAAGAATGCTAATACTCCATATATAACATTAGGTATCCATACTGATGCCAATGGTGGAATCATACCTCCTTCGGCAAAGGTGGTAGATATTTGCATGAAGAGAATAAACGAAAAGGCTATTAGCAAGCCAATACCTAAGTGCAGTCCTGTCCCCCCTCTCACCTTCCGGCTTGATAAGGCCACTGCAATAAGCGTAAGTATAAATGTTGCAAAGGGGAAGGCTGTGCGCTTGTACATTTCTACTTCCTCGAACCTGACATTATTAGAACCCTCAAGCCGCTGTTGTGCTATATAGCCTTTAAGTTCTTTGTAATCCATAGCTTCAACATCGGTTAATTTCTCCCTAAATTCAGAAGGATTAAAGCTCAACACAGTGTCTTTTTCCATTCCAGAATAAGTTACCTCTTTACCATTAGGCAGTATTTTACGTATAAAGTAATTGAACACTTTCCAATCTTGCTTCACACTATCCCACATTATAGTTTCCGACATTAATTTATAGGTCAGTTGCTGGTTATCTAATTTTTCTAATGAAAACTTAATACCAAGATTACGAGTAACATCGTAATTATGTACATAAATAAATTCGCCAGGCCGTACTTGTTTGTGAATGTGCACCGACAGATTATAATACTGATCGCGTACATAAGTATCTTCAAACCTTATACGTATTTTATTTGCGTTGGGGATTACAATATGATTCAGGTACAGTGATGATGAAGCTATAATACCGGCACCGATCATATAAGGCACTAACAAGCGCCAAAAGCTAATACCACCACTCAGCATTGAAACTATTTCGCTACGCGCGGCCAGGCGCGATGTAAAAAAGACGACTGCAATAAAGGTAAACAGCGGACTGTATTGATTAATAAGATAAGGTAGGAAATTGACGTAGTAATCAAATACAATACTGTGGAACGATGCGTGACGCTTTATAAAAGCATCCAGCTTTTCTGAAATATCAAAAACTATGATAATAATACTGATAAGGCTAATGGCGTAAACAAAGGTGCCAAGAAACTTACCGAGTATATATTTATCAAGTTTTTTCATATTACCCTAACGGTAATAAAGTTTTGATAATTTTTAAGATCGCCTTCTACAATTACCACTTCTTCAACAACTGCCCGTGGCGGGCCAATGTGACACCATTCTATAAATTTTCTCAAGCTTTCTTCGTCGCCCTCTGCTTCAATATAAACAGTACCATCGGTTTCGTTACGGGTAAAGCCTGCAACATTATACAGGTGTGCTTTATCTACTGCAGTGGCCCTGAAATAAACCCCCTGCACCTTACCATGAACATGTATTTTAAAATGTTTCTTCATACTAGTTTTACAGACGGGTATTTACTCGTTTAACCATATCCTTTTTCCAAACAGCAAAATCGCCTTCAATAATATGTTTGCGGGCTTCTTGCATTAACCAAACGTAAAACGCTAAGTTATGAAGACTGCTAATTTGCGGCCCAAGTATTTCGCGGGAATGATGTAAGTGCCTAACATAGGCTTTAGAATAATACGTATCTACATATGACGTACCGTCAGGGTCGAGTGCAGAAAAATCGTCCTTCCATTTACTGTTCATCAGGTTCACTACTCCGTTGCGGGTAAACAACCAGCCATTACGCCCATTACGGGTAGGCATTACACAGTCGAACATATCAATACCCAACGCAACTGATTCGAGTAAATTTTCAGGTGTACCAACACCCATCAAGTAACGTGGTTTATGTGCGGGTAAATGCGCGACAACACGTTCCGTCATGGCATACATTTCGGGCGCAGGTTCACCTACCGATAAGCCACCAATGGCATTACCATCCAGATCCATATCAACTATAAACTTCGCCGATTCTTCACGCAGATCGCCATATACACCGCCTTGTACAATTCCATAGTGTAGTTGTTTTGGCCCATCCTCTTCCTTGCGGCTGCGGTAATGATCAGTGCTGCGTTTAAGCCAACGATGCGTCAGTGCAATTGAATCTTTTACATATTTGTAATCGGCTGGGTATGGCGTGCACTCATCAAGAGGCATCATAATATCTGAGCCAATTATCTTCTGAATATCCAATACTTTTTCAGGAGTAAAGAAATGCTTTGACCCGTCGAGGTACGAGGTGAACTCAACACCTTCTTCCCTTATTTTACGGGTTGGCGATAATGAATAAACCTGGAAACCTCCACTATCAGTAAGTATTGGCAGGTTGCAATTCATAAATTTATGAAGCCCTCCTGCTTTGCCCATGGTATCCATACCGGGGCGTATATACAGGTGGTAAGTATTGCCCAAAATTACCTGGGCTTTTACGTCGTTCATTAAATCTTGCTGGCTAACGGCCTTCACCGAGCCAATAGTGCCCACAGGCATAAAAACAGGCGTTTCGAAAACGCCGTGAGCCGTATGAACAGTGCCCGCACGGGCTGAAGAGTGCGGGTCTTTGTGTATTAATTTAAATGACACATTATGTTAATTAAACTGTTGAAATGATGCCAAAAATAGCAGGAATATGACTCGTGGATGCAGGTAGCTTTGCATAAACATTAAATACTATGCCTGTAACACTTATAAACGTGCTTCTTATTCCTTTTGGTATATGCTTCCTCATACAAGTCATTTTTTTAGTATTCGTATATTCCGGTTTTGCATTTAAAAAGAAGAAAAACATTGCGAAAACCATAGGATTTCCTTCGGTTTCGGTAATAATATGTGCTAAAAACGAGGAAAGTTTCCTTGAAAAGAATTTAACACAAGTATTGCAACAAGAATACCCTAATTATGAAGTAATAGTAGTAAACGATGGTTCGGTTGATGGCACCCAGGAAATACTGGATGGCATGCAAAAGAAGTATCCTCATCTGCGTAGCCTTATCATACACGAGGGGAATGTAAACAAGCATGGCAAAAAACTGCCGCTTACCATTGGTATAAAAAATGCACAGTACGAATACTTGGTATTTACCGATGCTGACTGCCGCCCTGCAAGCAATGGCTGGTTAAAAGATATTATCAGCGCATTCGATACCGATACTGAGATAGTACTGGGGTATGGCGCCTATGCCCGCACACGTGGTTTTGTGAACTCACTTATCCGCATGGATACCTTCCAGATAGGATTGCAATACTTGTCGCTTGCTATGGCCGGTATGCCTTACATGGGCGTAGGCAGGAATTTAGCCTACAAAAAATCGTTATTTGTAAAACACAAGGGCTTTGCTCCACATACCAATATCCCTTCGGGCGATGATGATTTGTTCGTTAATAAGGCTGCCAGTAGGTTCAACACGCGCATAGCTGCCTGCCCAGACTGTGTTACTATATCGGAACCTAAGGCTAGCTTTAAGGAATGGGTACGTCAGAAGCGCAGGCATGTGTCAACAGCCAAGTATTATAAGGGCTCAACCCTGTTTATGCTGGGTTCTATAACCATTAGCCAATATTGTTTTTGGCTCAGTTTTGTTGGCTTATTGTTCACCCCTTGGTGGACCATAGCCCTTGCACTGTTTGGAATAAGGCTTATTATGCAAATGTTAATTTATGGGAAAGCCATGAAGAAGCTGGGCGAAAGCGATTTATTAGTATATTCGCCTATTATAGAAGGATTATTGCTTTTTGCCTTTTACCCCGGCGTAGCTATATCCAACATGCTGTTTAAAGAAGTGAAATGGAAGACCTAGAACATTTATCAGCCAAGGCATACCACGATTTCGAGCTTGTTAAGCGAGCGATAGAAGGCGACCAGAAGGCCTATTCCGAGCTGATGAAGCGTTACTACGATTCTATTTACTTTATGATGCTGAAAATGGTTAGAAATCAGGATGATGCTGACGACTTGACCATGGAAGCCTTCGGCAAAGCCTTTAAAGGACTCGCCCACTATACCCCCGATTATGCTTTTAGTACCTGGTTATTTAAAATAGCCACCAATAATTGCATCGACCATATGCGTAAGCAAAAGATCAAGCCTATTTCTATTGATAAAGCTTATGAGAACGAAGAAGGCGATGAAATGACCATGGAGGTAAAATCGCAATACCTCGATCCGGAAGAGAAGTTCATTAAGAAGCAGAAAATAAAGATAATGCACGATATTGTGGATAAGCTTAAGCCACGTTATAAAGTGCTTGTCGAGTTACGCTATTTTAAAGAATGGTCGTACGAAGAAATTGCTGAACACCTCGATATGCCTATTGGAACTGTTAAGGGCCAATTGTTCAGGGCAAAAGAAATAATGCTTCATATCCTTAAAAATTCGAAGGATAAAATTTGAGCCATTTTTGGACACGAATTACACCAATTAAATCAGACCATAGTTTTACTTTATATACTTCGTGAAATTAGTGTCGGACATTTATTAACCCAAATAGTATGATTGAAGGAGACGATGTATCTCTGTTACTAAAATATTTCCCTTTAACCGACTTGCAGAAAGCCCAATTTGAAGAATTAGGCAGGCTTTACCACGATTGGAACCAGAAGATAAACCTCATATCGCGTAAAGATATGGAGCACCTTTATCTGCACCATATATTGCATTCATTAAGTATTGCCAAGCTCATTCAGTTTAAACCGGGTACACGTATTATTGATGTGGGCACAGGTGGCGGGTTGCCGGGCATTCCGCTGGCTATTATGTTTCCCGAAAGCGCTTTTCTGCTGATAGATTCTACCGGCAAAAAAATTATGGTAGTGCAGGAAATTATAAATGCACTAAAATTAGATAACGCAGTAGCCGAACAAACCCGTGCCGAAGAATTACGTGAAGACACTGACTTTGTTACCGGCCGTGGTGTTAGTGATATACAAGAGTTTCACAAAAATGTAGAACACCTGATTATGCCCAAAGGCAGCAATAGCTTACAAAATGGCATCATATACCTAAAGGGCGGCGACTTGAAGAAAGAATTAGGCAAGCTTGCAGGCGATGCACGCACTACACCAATCAGCAAGTGGTTTAAGGAAGGTTACTTTGAAAGTAAAATGATAGTGCACCTACGCACTACTTAATAGTATCTCTGATAGCTTTTACTTCGGCAGCAGTTACGGTATAACCATCGTTACCAAAGTTGTGTGATACATAGCTGAGCACGTTAGCAACATCTTCATCCGATAAATTCTTTTGTGCAGGCATTACGCCGTTAAACTTTTTACCATTAACTGTTATTGGGTACGAAGATCCTTTCAATACCTGGTGTATAGCCCTTACTTTATCGCTCAATAAATAATCTGACTTAGCCAACGGTGGGTAAGTACCTTCCATGCCGGTGCCATCGGGTTGATGGCAAATGATGCAGGTTCTTTGGTAAACGCCTTTACCGGCAGCATACGGAGAATTATCTACCGGCGCAGCAGGAGTTGCAGCCGGTGCAGCGCTATTGCTTGCAGCAGGTTGGTTATTATCGTTACATGCCACAACAAACGCGGCAATAACAAAAGCTAAGAGAATAAGTTTTTTCATGTATGTAGTTTTTATGGAACGCTGATGACGCTGATTCTTTATGATAAAATAAGATTTAATACAGTTTTATAAATATCCGTGCTAATCATACTAATCTGCGTCATCTGCGTTCCATTGATCTTCTGCATTCTATCATTTATCATCCTTGGTCATAGTCAACCACCACAACCGAAGAGGCAGGGTGCGATTGACAAGTAAGTATATAGCCCATTGCTACTTCCTCATCGGTTAGGGCATAGTTCATATCCATAGTAACCTTACCTTCTTTAACCTTAGCACGGCAGGTAGCACAAACGGCTCCTTTGCATGAGTATGGTGCATCAACACCGGCATCAATAGCTGCATCGAGTATAGCACTGCCGTTAGAGCCTAACTGGAATGTTGTTGTAGTGCCATCCATTATAACAGTTACCTCACTAATTGTATTAGCACCCGATGGTGCATCCTTCTTTACTTCTTCAATTATCGAAGTAAAGTATTCAATATGTATAAAGTTCTTGTTAACGTTATTGCCTTCCAACACTTCTTTTACGTTATCCATCATTGGTGTAGGGCCGCAAACAAAATATTCAATTACAGGGTTGCGCTCAACATACTTTGCCAATAATCCCTTTACAACATCCTTACTCATCATTCCGGTAAGTTCCTTAGGATGAGATGCCGATTCAGGTTTATCAAAAACGTAATGCACGGTCAACTTATCCGGGTTTTGTTTTACCAGTTCGTCCAGTTCCTTTTTAAATATGGTAGCTGCTTCATTAAAGTTACCGTAAAACAAGGTGAGCTTGCTGTTTGGTTCAGCTATTAATGTAGTGCGGATAATAGAAAGCATAGGAGTAATACCACTTCCACCTGCAAATAATACATAGTGCTTGCGGTTCGTATTTTTTAGCTCCGTATGAAAATTACCCATAGGAGTCATAATTTCTATGATATCTCCTTTCTTGAATTTATCGTTTACATGGTTAGACCCTACTCCGCCTTTCACACGCTTAACGGCAATACGCAAAGGTTCTTTTAGTAATGGGCTACTGCATATTGAATAGGAACGCCTTACTTCCTTACCATCTATAATAAGTTTAAGGGTAAGGTGCTGGCCTTGTATATAGGCGTAATCTTTCAGCAGATCAGAAGGTACGTCGAATGCTACCGAAACGCAATCAGCAGTTTCTGGTTTTACTTCAGCAACAACGAGTTTATGAAATTTAGTCACAAGCTTTAATTTTAAAATTTGAAGGCCCCCAAAATTAGGATTTTTGCCTAAACGGCAATGCAGTGATTAATATCATAATGCTGCTTTAACCACATAAAAAACTAAACCCCTATATTAGTCCCAATAATATGTCAAATGCTTTATATTTGTAAATAGAAATTATAGAGGAATATGTCAAATCTTTCAACACAGGAGCTGGAAACGAAATTCCAGCAAAAAATAGACGCTAACGAGTATATAGAGCCTAAGGATTGGATGATGGACAAATACCGTTACAACCTTATCCGTCAAATATCACAACACGCCCATTCAGAGGTTGTGGGTATGCTACCGGAAGCCAACTGGATAACCCGTGCCCCTAACCTGCGCCGGAAAGCGGCCTTATTAGCTAAGGTGCAAGATGAAGCAGGCCATGGTTTATACCTTTACTCAGCTGCTGAAACCCTGGGTATTAGCCGTGAAGAATTATTGAATCAATTACTTACAGGCAAAGCCAAGTATTCGAACATATTTAACTACCCTACCCTAACCTGGGCCGACATTGGCGCCATAGGCTGGCTGGTAGATGGTGCAGCTATCATTAACCAGGTTATGTTGCAAAGGGCATCTTATGGGCCTTATGCACGTGCTATGATAAGGATATGCCGCGAAGAAAGTTTCCACCAAAGACAAGGCTATGAAATAATGCTAACCCTTAGCAGAGGCACTGACGAACAAAAGGCTATGGGCCAGGATGCCTTGAACCGCTGGTGGTGGCCATCGATGATGATGTTTGGACCTAACGATAAAGATTCTCCGCATAGTGCCGATATGGCAAAATGGAGGGTGAAACGCGAAAGCAACGACGACCTGCGCCAACGATTTGTTGACAGGGTTGTTCCGCAAGCGGATTACCTTGGAATAAAAGTACCGGATGAAAAACTAAAGTGGAACGAAGCCACTAAGCATTACGAGTTTGGAGAAATAGACTGGACCGAGTTTCACCAGGTTATAAGTGGCAATGGGCCATGCAACCGCGAACGCCTGAATGCCCGTATTAAGGCACACGAAGATGGTAAATGGGTAAGAGATGCAGCAGCAGCATACTCTAGTAAGAAAGTTCATAAAGTGAAAAGTTCATAAAGTAAAACGAGTTGAAAGTTCTAACTGTTATAAAGCAGAAAATCAAAGACTTTATAAACTAAAAGTATGGAAGCAAAAGATACACAGTGGCCTCTTTGGGAGGTTTTCATTCAATCGAAATCGGGTCTGCCTTATAAGCATGTAGGAAGCGTGCACGCGGCCGATAAAGAACTGGCATTGCTTAATGCCCGCGACGTTTACACACGCCGTAACGAAGGCACCAGCATTTGGGTTGTACCTGCTGAATATATAGTGGCATCTACACCAGAAGAAGTTGGGGCTTTCTTCGACCCAGCTAACGACAAGGTATACAGGCATCCTACTTTTTACGAAGTACCTGAAGGAGTAAAGTATTTATAAGGTTTCAGCCTTATTAGTTTGCAGGCTCCATTGGTGTATCACAAATATTGTGGATGCCAGCAACAGGAATGCGCCTGTTTGGTGTAATACACCAAGTACTACAGGCACTGAGTTTATTAAGGTAAGCACACCCAGTATAAACTGTACAAATACCATACCCATTAACACGTTTACACCATGGCGTTGGGTAGGCAGCAATTGCATTTTACGTGCCTTAACCCACACTAAGCAAACCAGCAGCGTTACTATATAGGCATTATAGCGGTGTATGAACTGCACTCCTGCAACACCATCGAAAAAATTGAGCCATGTTGGTGTAAGTGCTGAAGTAACTTCAGGCGCTATCCAGTTATTACCCATTTTAGGCCAGGTTGGGTCGAACTGCCCTGCATGTAAACCAGAGGTAAATGCACCATACATTATTTGTATGGCCACAAAAAACAATAACAACCAGCTCCATCTTTTCAACGAAGGAAATTCAGTTACTTGTTTATCTCTCGGGTAAATTAAATCGAGTGCTACCCAAAATGTAAAGCTGAATGATAACAATGCCGTCATTAAGTGTGCAGCCAAACGGTAATGGCTCACATGCGGTTCGTTTATCAGGCCGCTTTTAACCATATACCAACCCAATAAACCCTGCAAACCACCTAACAAAAACACGCCGATAAGTTTCATCATCAGGCTTCTGTTAATCCGCTTTTTAATTAAAAAGTATATGAATGGAAGAATGAATACTACACCAATTAAATTGCCAATTGCGCGGTGTATATATTCCCACCAGTAAATAGATTTATAATCCTCCAGCCCGAAATAACTGTTTATCAGTTTATATTCAGGCGATGTTTTATAATGATCGAACGCCGCTTGCCATTGTTCGGTAGTAGTTGGCGGAAAGCCACCTACAAATGACCATGTGGTGATTGATAAACCCGAGTGCGTGAGCCTGGTAATACCGCCCACAATAACCATGGCCCATATCAGCACACAGCCTGTAATTAGCCATGCTACTATTCCTTTGTCGTATGTTTTTGTCATTGTGAGGGCGAAATTACTAAAAAGTCGAACCCCTTATTTATGACTTGCAAATGCCCTGAGTATGATTTAGGTCATGTCTCTTTTTAGCGAACCCTATAAAACTTCTGTTACCTTACTTTGGCACAATCCTTTGCATCTATGTGTCAAGTCCTATCATCATTACTCTTCACCTCACGTGCCATGGCTTTTGTGCAATGGTATTTCGCGTTAGGGATTATTCGTGGTTTTATTATTTGTTTTTGAACTCATGCAAGCTTCGCCGGTGTAGTGGAAAGCCCGGAGCACAGCGAGGATCCCGCAGCATTGCGGGACCCGACCCGAGGCACGAGGGGAACGCCCAAGTAATTGAAAAATTAAAAACGAAAAGTGAGTTATTATTTTACTTCTTAATATTAGAACGCCAGCAACTCCTCGTAAAGCTCCTTCATAGGAAGGCCCATAACATTGGAATAAGAACCCTCAATACGCTCGATACCAACTAAGCCAACCCACTCCTGTATGCCATAAGAACCGGACTTATCGAAAGGCTTATATTTTTTTACATAGAAAGTTCTTTCTTCGAGTGATAGAGACTTGAAATAAACATCGGTAAGTACATGGAACACCTTTTTCTTGGTGGTTGAACGCAGGCAAACACCGGTGGCAACCCTGTGTTTTCTGCCCGATAATTTGCCTAACATATTTATAGCATCTTGTTCGTCGGTAGGCTTTAACAGCGATTGCCCATCGAGCCAAACTATCGTATCGGCCGTTATCAATACATGTCCCTCAGGCAGGTCGTCATTCGAAAAGGCCATTGATTTTTTATCAGCTATATACCTAACCACGTCTTCGCATTGCAATTCGGCAGGGTACGATTCATCAACATCCTTTAACTTCAATTCGAACTTCAGGCCTATCTCTTCCATTAGCTGCCTCCGCCTTTGCGATTGCGAAGCCAGTATAATTTTCATTTTGCCTGATACCAGATCTGTGAATGTCATAATTGTATTTTAAGGTTAACAAAGATAGACACTGATTTCATCTATAATACAGATTATTAAAGATTGCCACAGATTCACTGATTATATACGAATGCCTTTATTGTAGGCTTAGAAATTACAATCTGTGAATCTGTGGCTGGTTATTAGTGCAGGCAAATATAGGCAGACAGGAATAAAAAGCATATGCCCGAAACCATTATCAGTTTTAACCAGTTGCTTATTTTATGGAAACCTGTTGGGACAATTACCTTATTAATATTGATCATACAAATAAGTATAGGCACCTGTATGAGGCAAATAATATAGGCCATGGCCCAGCCTAAATGTACTTTCCAAAAAGCAAATAGTATATAACTCAGCAGAGCCAAAATAATAATCAAAACAAAGTTTGCAGTTTTTTTTCCGGAGTCTACACCCCATACAATTGGCAAAGTGCGGCAACCGGTCCTTACATCGCCCTCTACATCTTCCATATCTTTTACTATTTCGCGAGCCAGTGTTATAAGGAAAGAGAAAATAGAAATAGCAGATATTACTTTTAACATCATCGAGAAATCAATATCGGTATGTAACGTATGGCCGCGTGTAACACCCGCATATAGCTCAACAAAACCTGCTGTAAATGGCACAAAGGCAATGAACAACGATACTAATAAGTTACCCATTAAAAACACGTACTTAAATGACGTGGTATAGAACCACAAACCTGATGCATAAAAGAAAAATAACAAACCAAGCATTGGCAACCCTATTTGAGTAGATGCCCAACAACCTGTAGCAACACCTGTGATAGTAAACACCCAATACATTAATAAAGCCATATCGGGCGAAATGCTGTTGCCTACTATTACCTTACCGGGTTTGTTTATGTTATCGGCCTTTACATCGTAATAATCGTTAATGATATAACCACCTGCAGCAAGCAATACAAAGGCCATTGAAAAAACAATGAAAATCGATTCAGGTAATTGCAATGAAAAATTGTGTGCCTTAAAAAAAGGATATAACAATGCATACCGTATCATAAACTGTGTGAACAGTATTATAACGAGGTTCGGAAAACGAATTAGACGTATAAATGACATATCATTTATAAATATTGAATATCGAATACTGAATACTGAATGTTGAAATAAATAACATACTTAGAATTAAGCAACAATTTCTCTTTTTCGATTTAGGAATTTCAACAACCTTCGTTATTCATCATTCCTTGTTCGATATTCGATGTTCTGCACTGGCTATGCCTGTGCAGTAGGCCCACCGAAGTTCATTGGTATGGCATTTACTTCGCTGTCTTCAACAGTACCGTGTACCGACTCGTACTTAGCCATATTATCTTTTAATGCCTTCATTAACCTTTTAGCATGCTGCGGAGTGAGCAATATCCTCGATTTTACTTTTGCTTTAGGCACACCGGGCATAATGCGTATAAAATCTATTACAAATTCAGAATTTGAATGTGTTATAATTGCGAGGTTCGAATAGGTTCCTTCTGCAACTTCCTCAGGCAGTTCAATATTAATATTTACCTGGTTTGCCTTATTGGTATCTTCCATTGTGTTTTAGTATAAAATTCTTGAGCCGCAAAGGTAATACTTATAGAGCTAGGTTTGCTTTTTCGACCTGTTGAAAAACAACAACCACAATATTTAATCTTCGTTATTAATGTCCGTATTTTTGTAGTTGAATCTAAGGCGACCACTCTCAACCTAAGCTTTAGCCTTAATTAGTAACACACTCAAAACATATTTTTATGGAACAAAACAATGAACAGGCCCCGTCGCAGGCTGCCGAACAACAAACCCCACCACAGGTAAAAGAAGAAAACAACAATGACGCAACATGGGAAGAGAACCATGAGCATATTATTAAAACCATACGCTACCTGCAAGACAGGCGTATTAAGGTTAGCGTAAGCAATATATGTAAGCTAACCAAATTGAGCCGCCCTACGGTTTATAAACATTTAAGTGAAGACTCGCTTAACCCTACTTATAAAGTATATACGCAAGTTAACAAGTTGATGATGAACGATGTGTTAATGCGAATATGTGAAAAAGCATATAATGGCGATTTAAAAGCGGCTAAGCTTTATTTTGAACTTATTGGTGTAATAAAACCAAGTAATAATACTATTAATAGTAATGTATTAAACTTCAACC
>Ga0206980_1002_pt1 | contig 135911 bp, 129 predicted proteins | sample Alteio_BWMinCont_20_FD_153494 | JGI IMG/M metagenome (GOLD analysis project Ga0206980, IMG submission 153494) | Enriched cells from forest soil in Barre Woods Harvard Forest LTER site, Petersham, Massachusetts, United States -... | ecosystem: Environmental > Terrestrial > Soil > Temperate forest...
TTGCACGCAAGGTTACTCTGCAGGCTATTGAGAGTATTCAAAAGGATCATCCTATTAAGGCGCTCTTCTTTTGGGCGTTTAGTAAAGAGGGTGAGGCTTTGGCCTTAGCTGTTTCTAAGGCTACTCATCTGCCTTTGCTTAAGCGGCCGGATTAATCTCGTCCGTCTGAGCTTGTCGAAGACCTTCCAATAAACTCTTAAAGGTTTGATGTGGTCTTGGCACAGTTGTCTGTCCGCCAGCTGGCGGATGTCCATTCCTATCGTCAACACTTTTCACCTCACGTGCTAAGGCTTCGCAGTCGTTAGTTGTCAGTCATCAGGGCTGTTTGCGTTAGGGATTATTCGTGCTCGTTCATTTATTATTGAACTCATGCAAGCTTCGCTGGTGTAGCGTAAAGCCCGGAGTGAAGCGAGGATCCCGCAGTATTGCTGGACCCGACCCGTCCCGAGCACTCGGGAGAGGGGAACGCCCAAATTTAGTTAAGCTTAAAAATTACTATTAGGGATATCAGTGGTTCTTTGTGCGCTTAGTGTCTTAGTGGTAGAATATATTTAAAAGATAGCCAAATACGTAAAATGTATATTAAATGGGGGTAAATGTATACGAAAGTGGCGGGTGAAAAGAGAGATATTTGGAGATATAAAATTGAATAATAAATTTAAAAAACATAGCACCATGAAAGAAAGAGAAGATAAGAAAACAGAAACCATCAACCCAAAAGGAAGTAACAATAAAAAAGGATCTGAACCAGTAGGGTATCCGCTTTACCCTGCGTCGGAAGATGTGTATGCAAAAGATAAAGAAGAAAAGGACATTGACCCTGAAGACGTGACCAAAAAGAAACCGAAAGGTGTTGAAGGCTTGTATGAAGATGAAACAGGTGAAGACCTTGATGTGCCCGGTAATGAAGATGATGAAAAAGAAGAGAACGCCGGCATTGAAGACGAAGAAAATAACTACTACAGCTTAGGTGGCGACGACCACAACGACCTGGAAGAAGACAGAGGTGAATAATAAATAACGCCTGTAAAAAGTACACCCGTATTTTTTACAGGCGTTTTATAACCGCTTAATAATTAGCCGCATTGTAATTTGATTTACAGATATTTGACTTTTATTACTTAAAAGTTAAACCTGCTGATGAAATATTATACGCCGGAAAAATTGCAAGGGTTAGATAAAACAGAATTGATTGCTGCTATTGAAGCATGGCAGTACGAGTTTCCGTTTATGCCCGAACATGGTATTGCATTACCCACAGTTGATATTGCGTTGGTGCGAATGCAAAATGGCATGCAACAAGTTTTGCTCGTTCAAAAACCACAGGAAACCAGAACTCCTTTCTGGCGTTTTCCGGGTGGCTTTGTAGATACTACAGATGAATCTGCCGAAATTGCTGCATACCGAGAGATGAAAGAAGAAACGGGCATGATTGCTAAACCAGGCAGTTTAATGTACCTTACCAATACCAAAATACCCGACCCCCGTTATATAGAAAGGAAGAACAAAATATTTACCAGCTTTTATAAAATGGAATGGGAAGCCGGTGAGGCAGGAGAAGGGCCGTTTGATGATATTGCCAGAACCCGGTGGTTCAACCTGGCAGACCTGAAACCGGAAATGATGAACCCTATTCACCGGAAGTTGTTTGACAGGCTACTTGAGTTTTATAAATAATTTAACTGAAAATAACTATGCATATTCGGCCTTTATATAAACTTATACTATCGCTACTAATACCACTCGCAGTAGGGGCTGTAGCAGGTTATTTTACATCTAAATCAATTAGCGGATGGTTTGAAACCCTTAATCATCCTTCTTTCAGGCCGCCAAACTGGCTGTTTGGCCCGGTATGGACAAGCCTTTATATTTTAATGGGCATATCGCTCTACCTTATTTGGATGCAGCCAACAAGTGATCTTAAAAAATATGCCATCAACATATTTGCCATACAAATGGTGTTGAATTTTTTGTGGAGCTTTATATTCTTTTATTTCCATGCTATTGATATTGCCCTGGTAGATATTTCATTGCTCTGGTTGAGCCTTACACTAATGCTGACGAGGTTTTATAAAGTGAGGCCCTTGGCAGCGTATTTAAATATACCCTACATCTGTTGGGTTACATTCGCCCTTATACTAAATGCTGCTTATTACAAGCTTAATTAAAAAAGGCCGCAGTCTTTCAACTGCGACCCACCACCGATCAGTGGCCTCTCCAAAGAACCACTGAACTCATAGTTTTTACTTACTGACCAACAACATCGGGTGCAAGGCCTGCAGCGGCGCCCATTAAAGCAGTAGAATCTGCTTTGCTCCATTTGCAGGTATGTATAGCATTAGCTAAATCGGTAGCCAACGAACCAAATTGTGCCGAGGTAATATTCATACCCTTATGCACTTGTTGCATTGATATGGCTAAGCCCTGGCTTGCACCCGGCCCGTCATAAATGTTTGGCCCGCCGGTAGCAGTCACAAAAAAGTTGTACAGGCTCGATATAAAGTTGTACTCATTATTGGTGCTTGATGCAAATGCCGAAACAAAAACACCGTTAATGTTATTGTCGGCAACTACGTTAGCCACAAAATGGTTGTTCAAACTATCAATACCCGCAAAACTGCCTTCGTTGCTGAAAATACTTCCGGCATAAGGGTCTTTGGTAACGGTATTGGTTTGTGTAACTGTATTTGTTTTGGTACAGTTGGTAAGCATAAGCGTTGCACTAAGTAACGTGCCCGCAATAATAATCGATCGTACTTTTTTCATGTTTTTTGTTTGTTGGTTTTTGTTGTTTTTAATTTGGGGCCTTTTGTTTTCTTTTAGCTGCGTACACATAGCGCACGTTTAACCATAGCTATGCTGCCCATCATGCCCGCAACAGGGCAGGTAGGGCCGGTGGCTTTCAGTTCTTTAAAACTTACGGTGGCATTGGTAAGTGCAGTAAGTTTGTTTAACAGATCGGTTTGGCTTATCATGTCGGTGTAATACACTACGCTTAATAACTTATCCATAGGCCTTACCGATGTTGCAACTACACCGCTGGTTAATTGCATGTCGGTATTAACAGTAGTTAATGTGTTTGCATCTTTTACGTTGCTTAAATCGAACAATGCAAATGCTTTTGGTTTAAGCTTTTCGGCAGGTGTAAGGGGGCTCCAATTGGCCCAGGTAAAAACAGCCAAAAACAATACAATAATTGTTCCACCTGTAATTTTTAAGAGTAATGGTAATCTGTTTTTTTTCATGCGTAGGTTTTAATAGTTGGTTAAATACACTTACGCAAGGCTTTTGTTTTTGGATTTGCAGAATGTGAAATAATTTATGTTCCTCTCATTATCAGGTGGTTATATTTCTTCCGTGAACACTTATTTCTTACCTAAGGACTCTAATTTTTCACTCTTCACTTTTTAATTTCTTTGGGCGTTCCCCTCTCCCGAGTGCTCGGGACGGGTCGGGTCCCGCAATACTGCGGGATCTTCGCTTCACTCCGGGCTTTCCACTACACCAGCGAAGCTTGCATGAGTTCAATAATAAATGAACGAGCACGAATAATCCCTAACGCAAAAAACAATTACGAATTAAAAATTACGAATTAAAGGCAAGGTAGAGAGGAAAGACACGTGAGGTGAAGAGTGGCGATGACAGGACTTGACACATAGATGTGAAGAACTGTGCCAAATACCAGTTAAAGGGTTGAGGTGAATAAAGAATAAAAAAAGGCCGCAGTCTTTCAACCGCGACCCACTACTAATCAATGGCCTCTCCAAAGAACCATTGAACTCATAGTACCATAAGAGCTGGTAGCTATTACTACTAACATAGACGTAAGATTACATAAATAGGATTGGTTGAAATGAAAATAAATTTTCTTGTAGTCCTGCTGTGGTGCGTGTTCCGCGGGGGTGAACAGACCCAATCTTACACAAAAGAGAACGAAGAACTACAGCTTCAATGTTCGGTTTTCGATATTGTTGAAGGCAAGTGTAATAAGCAAACCCACAAAGCAACCGGCTGCTACACAGGCTACACGCTCAATAGCTACTAGCCAGCTGTGTGCCTCGCGTTCTTGCACCAACACAATTAGCATGGCTGCCATAGCAGTGCGGGTGCTAACGCCTAATTTTAAAAACACACCCGTTACAACGGTTAAAAACACACCCGCACATATTGAAAGCATAATGGGCATAGGTATAAAAAAGAGAAGTATACCTATAACCGCACCTACCAGGTTGGCCTTTATACGTAAAAAGGGCAGGCGGTTATCGTTTTCGATACTGATTACCAGTACCACCGAAATAATGCTCCAGAAAAAGGGCACTTTCGGAAATTCGTAATAGAGTAAATAGCAAATAGCTGCACCCAGCGTGCACTTAAGCGCGTAGAACCATTCTTTGGTGCTGATGGTGAAGTTCATAAAGCAAAACTAAGGGAAATAGTTAGAGTGTATTGCATATAATTTATACGGAAATGGAATGTGGGAAATGTATATGAAATTGATATAAATGTATAACCTGTTACTTGCCCATAAGACCCATATTTGGTGTATTAAATAGAGCGTAACATAAGTAGCAGAACTCTCTAAAAAAAGTAAATGTATGTCGGAACACAGTTTAACCTTAAAGCAGCTAAAAAGAATTGAGAACCATATGCTTGCAGCAAAGCATCACAGGCAGGCAGCGTTTCATCATTTAGAGATAGCCCAACACCTGAAAGTGGGCGCTGATGGCGATGCACTGGATAGCAGCATTAAGGCCAAAGAGCATAGCTTATATGCGCAGGCATGTGAGATGAAAGATAAAGAGCGTAACGCGTTAATAGAATCGTACAATAAGCTTATATCACATCTTTTTATTTAAGTAAAACTGATTTTATATAGCAGAACAATAAACACAACCAAAACAATTAAGACCAATGAAAAAGAATGAAAAGAAAGCGCTAAAAGGGAAACTACTTACTGCTATTAAAAATGTAATTAAAACAGATAATGGTTCTTTAAAACCAAACTCAGAGAAAGCAATAGAAAAATCAATAAAGAAAATTGTGCGCCATACTGTAAAGAGAAAAGGTCCTTTGCAGGCTAAGTAAATAAAATTTATACAAGAATTATGAATATAATAATAGCATCGCCGCATTTTATAGTAACAGAAAAGTTACAGGCGTATACCATAGAAATGGCAGATAAGTTAACTCATTTTGATTCGCATTTAATAAAGTGTAATGTGTTGCTTAAAATAGAAAACTCATCAACCGACGACAATAAAGTATGCGAAATGACTGCGACGGGCGATAAAAAGAAACTGTTTGCTTCGAGCCGTTGTACAACGTTTGAAGAAGCGGTTAAAAATGTAGTACTTGAACTGGAAAGCCAATTGCGTAAGCAAAAAGTATCGGCAAGGCGCGATGGTGAAAAAATGAAAATGGATAGTGATACCGAATAAAACATGGAAAAGTTAAAGCTGTTTACCCCGACAAAGGTCGGATCGATAGAAGTTAAAAACCGCATTGTAATGTCGCCCATGACAAGGAGCAGGGCTATAGGTAATATACCCAACGATTTAATGGCGACCTATTATTCAGACAGGGCAGATGCCGGTTTAATTATAACAGAAGGTACAGCGCCCAGTGCCAATGGCCTTGGTTATGCACGCATACCGGGTGTGTTTAACCGCGCCCAGGTTGATGGCTGGAAAAAAGTAACTACAGCGGTTCACGAAAAAGAGGGTAAAATAATTGTGCAGCTAATGCATACCGGTAGAATAAGCCATCCGTTGAATATGCCACTGGGCAGCGAGATATTAGCACCATCGGCAATACAAGCGAAGGGACAAATGTTTACCGACGCCAAAAAACTGCAAGATTATATTGTGCCTAAAGCCATGACCCGCGATGATATTATAAATACCAAGGCGGAATTTGTAAGTGCGGCAAAAAATGCAATGAAAGCTGGGTTTGACGGAGTGGAGTTGCATGGCGCCAATGGATATTTGCTGGAAGAATTCCTGTCGCCGGTAACTAATATACGCACCGATAATTATGGTGGAAGCATTGAGAACAGGTGCCGCTTTGTTATTGAAGTAACAGCCGCTGTAGCTGAAGCTATAGGGAAAGATAAATTAGGTATACGAATATCGCCATACGGTGTGGCCAGTGATATGGCTTTGTACCCTGAGATTGACGCTACCTATAAATACCTGTGCGAAAAACTTAACGAACTTGGTATTGCCCATATACATATGGTCGATCATTCATCAATGGGTGCACCTGTGGTGCCTTTGGGTTTAAAGAAACTTATAAGGCAACTGTATAAAGGTACCTATATACTTTCGGGTGGCTATAACCTGGAAAGAGCGGAAGCAGATCTGCAAACCTCACTGGGAGATATGATCGCTTTCGGCCGTCCGTTTATTAATAACCCCGACCTGGTTGAACGATTTAAAAACAACTTGCCTTTAAATAAAGAACTAAAGGCGGACCTTTTTTACACCAGTGGTAGCGAAGGATACACCGATTACCCAAAATTTAAACCCCAAACAGCATGAACGAAAAAAAAGAAGAAAAACCGGGCGCCCCAAATCCGGCAGATCCAAAGCCACAAAATCCAAAACCGGAGAATCCGACACCTGTTGCTACCCCCAAAGAAGGAGCTAATAAAATGGAATCTGACATGAGAGGATATCCAACTTACCCCGATACAGAAGACGTATTTGCAAAAGATAAACAAGAGAAAAGGGTTGACCCGGGAGATGTGCCTAATAAAAGACCTATCATTGATAAAGAAGCTGCCGGCGGCGACAAAGTATATGTAGAGGACGAAACGGATGAAGACATGAATGCATCTAACAAAGCCAAGAAGGAAGATACCGCCGATAGCGGACCGGATGAAAACAAATTTTATACCAATATTAATAACGGGCCTAAAGAACCTGAAGAGGATAAGGGGATTTAGATAGTTTAGCTTATTGATCTTTGCTTAATAGCTTCGGCCATTACAATCTAGTAATTCGAGTGTTATTTTTTAGCTGAAGAAAAGTCAGGCTCCTTGGAATTGGTTAATAGTATAACTTAGTTATATATATTCCAATTAATGAAACCACTTGGTGCCCTGAAAATATGTTTTGTTGTATCCAGTTGCATGTTTTTAATAGCATGCAAAACACATAGTACTAAGCAGGCAAATGCTTCAGGCAGCGATACAACGCATACGTTTAGCCGATTTGCTATGGCGCACACACCGCACGATAGTTTGGTGACAAAGAAAATTGATAGTGCACGGATGAGTAAGATATCGAAAGATACACTTGCTGCCAGGAAAGCCTACATACCCAAAGTGCTTGTGCCTGTTATGGGTTATAGGTTTGTAGTAACGGGTAATTTTAAAGGCGATGGCAAGATAGATACCCTTACGGAACATTATCTCAGCAGGCTTACAGGTAAAGAAACCAATAAGGCATACGACAGCCTGGAAGATTACGATACACTGGTTTCGTTAACTGTTCACAAGGATCCTTATTCTTTTGTTTTGTGCAGTGATAAAAGCATGGACACATTGCGTATTTCTGATGACCCTCAATTACTAGGGCTTTCGTGGTTACATAATGAAGGCGATTTGGATGGTGATGGTGGAGATGAACTATCCTATGTGGTCGATTGGGCCGATTGGTCATCAATGAACAACTATCACATTGTATCTTTTAAAAATGGTAAGTGGGTTGAACTGTTTTCGTTTATGATGCACGACTGGCAACTGCCGCAACTTCCTCAAATGGTATCGAGTTTTGGTATGTTGGGCATAGATGGTATTTCAACCTTAGCACATAACGATTCGCTTAACAGGCAAATAGAAGATACGTTGAAAGCTTTCCCGGGTATGGTAACTAAGTTGAAGAATGGCAAGATCAGGATCGCATCTTATTCCAGCGATTATAGCGACGATTCATCACTTGTTTTTAATTTAAACCATCCACCTAAAACCGACCCTAATGGAAGGTGGATATCCGGAAAGCAGAAATAACAATATGTATAACCCGATAGAACATACAGTTACCATACAAGCAAGCCCATCAATGGTATGGAAGGCGCTTACGGATATAACCAGCATGAAACAATGGATGGCAGAACCCGAAATGAAAATTGAAATAGAAATGGAAGGGAAAACGAATGGCTATTTCAATACCACCTGGTTTCATCATGTGAAGGGCGTAAATAAAGGAACCATATTGGCATTCGAACCGAATAAAGTTTTTAAGTATAATTATTTAAGTTCTATATCTCGCTTGCCTGATGTGCCTGAAAGTTATTCTGCTGTGGAGTTTAGGTTGCAACGGTTAGATGATGCAACCCAATTAACTGTAATTGTAACCGGCTTCCCGAACGAGACGACCTATAAGCATCTTGAGTTCTACTGGAGAGGTACGATTGTACTGCTAAAAAACTGGATTGAGAAACACACTCAGCGGTAAGCAGGAAATTGTTTAAATTTGGTTTTGTGCTTTGGTAGCAAATACCTCAGAAATTAATTAACCACTTTAAACAGTACTAATGAAAAAAAACCTACTAACAGTTATACTATTGTTTGTTGCCATAATAGGTGGCGTATATAAAGTAAAGGCACAGTGTAAAGTAACGCCCAACGTTAATTTAATAACCAGCAATACTCCTTGTAATTCGAATATTGGTACAGCAACTGCCAACGTAACAGGTGGCATAGCACCCTATACATTTTCGTGGAGCAATGGGGCCACCACAGCTGCCGATAGTAACCTTGCACCGGGGGTTTACCAGGTAACCGTTTACGATTCCAATAATTGTTCTTCAACCGCTACGGCAACTATAAGTAATACAAATGGCCCATCGGTTACTCCAACGGTTACTAATGTTAAATGCAATAACGATTCCAACGGATCTATCAGCCTTGCTGTTACAGGTACAAGTCCTTTTTATTATGCATGGAGCCAACCGGGTAATCAATACTTTTGCCCCGGTGCTACCATTCAAATTAATTCTTCGTTAACCAATATTCCTGCAGGAACCTACCTCTCTACAGTACAAGACAAGAACGGTTGTACCACTACCCAGAAAATTACTGTTAGTCAACCGGCTGCCATGTATGTGGTGCCTGTAACGGCCAATGCAACTTGCACAAAGGCCGATGGCAGTGCAACTGTTAATGTGGTTGGCGGAACAAGCCCCTATACCTATAGCTGGAACCATGCAGCTACAACAACAGCAGCAAGTATGAATAACATCAGCGCAGGATATTATAATGTAATGGTAACTGATGCTAAGGGTTGTGTAGATTCTTTTGGTGTGCTTGTAAATAGTACCAAAGGCCCTGTGCCCTATATTACTGCAACAACCAATTATAGTTGTGTAACGGGTACTATGGGTTCGGTTACAGTAACTGATAGTAACGGAGCTTCTCCGTATAGTTTTTTGTGGAGCGATGGTACAACAGGCCAAACCATTAATGGTGTGGGTGGAATATATTATGTAACTACAACCGATAACAATGGTTGTGTTGGTGCTGCTGCGGTAGCTATACCACAGGCTTTGCCACTAGGCGCATCAGTATGTATGGTAACGGTTGATACTATTAGAAAGACCACCATTATTTGGAACAGAACCAACGAAAGGCAAATAAAAACATTTAACCTGTACCGCAAAGCAACAAATGATACAGGCTATATATTAAGGGCAAGTTTCTGTTCGGGTATAGGAACCATATATACCGATTCGGTGAGCAATACATCTGTACTTGGTTATAGTTACGAAGTATCGGAAATAGATTCCTGCGGAAATGAATCACCAATGAGCCCGGCGGTAAACTCTATATTGATGACTGCTACCAATAGCGGTTCGAACGTAGTGTTGAACTGGGCAGCGTACCAGGGTACTTTTGGTAGTTACTATTACATTTATCGCGATACCGTTAAAAATGTTTTTGTGGTGTATGATTCTGTGGCGAATGGTGTACTTACCTATACCGATACAAAACCTTTAACAACAACCAGTCCTGTTTACTATACCATAGGCATTCAAAACGGTGGTTGTACTCCCACACAAAGTATAAACGAACCCAAAGGCAAGCCGCCGGGTGCATATACCAGTGCCAAATCGAATACGGGTAAAGTTGTGCATGGTACACTTACATCGGTTAATGAAATAAGTGAGCTGAGCAATGTTAGTGTTTATCCTAATCCTTCAACAGGTGTATTTAATATAGCTGTAAAAGGTATTACTTACCAACAAGAGGCCGTAAGTATTAAAGTTACCGGTGTTACAGGCCAGGTGATATATACTGAAGATTGTGGCAAAATTACAGGTGTATTGCAAAAGCAAATTAACCTAAGCGGAATAAGCAAAGGTGTTTACTTTGTGAAAATAGTAAGCAATAAGGGTATACTCAATAAGGCAGTTGTAGTGCAATAGGTATTTATACCGACGCCTCTTTATTATACTTGCTTCTATATTCTATGGGTGATATTCCTGTAACCTTTCTAAACACCTCTCGGAAAGCTTTTACATCTGAATAGCCGACATCGTACATTACTTCGTTAACGGTTTTGCGGCTTGTTTCCAATGCCTTTTTAGCCGACTCAATTTTTACGCGTTGCAAATATTCAATAGGTGTATTACCGGTAGCTTTTATAAAACGTCTGTCGAAATTACGCCTGCCAACTGAAAATTTAGCAGAGAGTTGCTCAACTGAGATCTTTTCGTGCAGGTTGTTTTCCATATAGGTCTGGGCTTTCTTTATGGTTTCATCACTATGTAGCTTTTGCCCTTTAAATAATATAAATGCCGATTGGCTGTTCCTGTCCATTTCAATTTGAAAAACCTTTGAACAATAAATAGCTGTTTGCCTGTCGTAATATTTCTCTACCAAATAAAGTATAAGGTTCAAAAAGGAATAGGCTCCGCCATTGGTATAAATACCGTTCTCATCGGTTATAAGTTTGTCTGTTTGCAGGTCAACTTTGTCAAACATCTTTCTGAAGTTCTCGGCAACAGCCCAATGCGTTGAACATGTTTTACCATCTAGCAAGCCCGATGATGCAAGTAAAAATGCTCCGGTGCAAATACTCGCTACTTCTGCTCCATGTTTATATTGTTTGGCAATCCAGTCTATCACTTCTTTATTGCCCTTAACTGCTTTTTCGTAATTGTGGTTGAGCGAGGGAATGATAATAAGGTTTGTTTTTGTAATGGAAGATATGTGGGTATGTGGCTTTACGCTGAACAGCCCGTCATAAAAATCTACCTTTTTAGAAATACCTGCCAGTTGAATGGTGAACAATTCCTTTTTACCGAGTCCTTTCCAATATTCGTTGGCACGGCTGAATATTTTATACGCACCCACAATGCTGCTCAGGTTGTTTTGCCCATCGGGCACTAATATGGTAAGGTGTTTCATGTTACAATATTTTTGCAAATGTAATAAACTGGCTTGTCTAAATCAACCCGTTATAGTGTCTGTTTTACACCCTGCCCAAGTGATGCTTTCAATATACTTTTGCAGTGTAATTAACTGATGTAATGTTGAGCCTGTCGAAACATATTCCTCAGTGTAGAACAAATAATATTGATTTAATTTTAAAAAAATGAAAGCACACGATTATACAACAACCTTTTTGGTAGATAAAACGCCTGCGCAGGCATTTAAAGCTATTACCAATATACGCGGATGGTGGAGCGAGGAGATTGAAGGTGGCACTACCAAGCTTAATGATGAGTTTACCTATCATTATAAAGATGTGCATACCTGCACCATGAAGCTGGTAGAGCTTGTGCCCAATAAAAAAGCGGTGTGGCTGGTGCTCGATAACTATTTTAGTTTCACAAAAGATAAAACTGAATGGAAGGGTACCAAAGTATGTTTTGATATTACGAAGGATGGTAATAAAACCAGGGTAACGTTTACGCATAAGGGTTTAGTGCCCGCTTACGAGTGCTTTGATATTTGTTCGAACGCATGGGGAGAATTTATACAAGGCAGTTTGCGCAGCCTTATTAGTAAAGGTAAGGGTAAACCGAATAAAAAAGAGAAACAAGCGGATGATTACAAGGCCTATGTAGTGGTTACAACAACGCATAAGGAAGCATACAAAGTCATTAATAATATTACGGCATGGTGGAGCGAAGATTTTGAAGGAAGCCTGAAAAAGGTAAAAGATGTTTTTACAGTTCGTTTTGGCGAGGTATATATAACCATGAAGGTTAAAGAACTTGTGCCGAACAAAAAAATAGCGTGGCTTGTTACCGATTGTAATAAGCCCTGGCTGAAGAATAAGAAGGAGTGGAAAGGGACGGAATTGATCTGGGAAATATCGGATAAGGATAGGAACACACAAATTGCGTTTACACACAACGGCCTTGTGCCCGATATTGAATGCTACGATGTTTGTTCGGATGCATGGGGAAGTTACTTAAAAGGCAGTTTGCGGAACCTTATTACCAAAGGAGAAGGCAAGCCTACCAAAATGAAAAAGAAGTAAAAGTTAAATTGAAGACTATGGCAAAAATGGTTGTTATTTATAATACGCCTAAAGATAAGGCAGCTTTCGATAAGCATTATTTTGAAGTGCACATACCGCTTGCAAAAAAGCTTCCGGGGCTAATAAAGTATGAGATCAATAAAGGGCCGGTAGTGCCCGTTGTGCAAGGCGGCCCTGATATCTATTTAATTGCAACACTTTATTTCGATAGCCTTGATGCTATTAAAAAGTCTTTTGCAAGCCCCGAAGGGCAGGCATGCCGAATAGACCGGAAGACCTATGCTCCCGATGATTTGGTGAAAATATATTTATACGATACGCAAGAAGTATAAACAGCCTGCTTTCATATTCTGCTTTATTTTGCCTTGTACTTTTTAATGTGCGAATGAAATAGCACATTGTTGTAGTGGGCATGTAGCTTTAATATCTCTCGTTGTGCTTCACTTGCTAGCGAATGCTGGCCGTGAGCTCTAACAAGGCTTTCCCAGGCTTTTTCATGCTTGCCTGTTTCCATTAATCTTACGGCTTCAAAATGATGTTTTGCAGCTTCCTCATGATGTTTTGCTGCTTCCTGGTGTATTTCAATAAGATCTTTTACCTCTTCTGTTTTGTCAGGTGTTGCCTTTGATTTACCGTGTGTTGCCTTTTTTTTAGTAGCTGTTACCTTTGTTTTGTCAGGTGTTGCCTTTTTTTTAGTAGCCATACTAGTTGTTTTAGTTTTTAAATTCTTCTACAAATTCATTCGCCCTTTTAATATCTTTTGAAAATACTTTCAAGTCCACACCACCTAAGGGGTTTATACCCGATGTGGTTTCATCCTGAAGAAAAGATTCAATGTTGTTGGCTTTTAGCCTGTCCACTGCTAAGGTGGCTTCCAGTATATCTTTAAAGGTATACAGTGTTACAATTTCTTTGCTGTTCATAGTACATAATTTTATATAGCAAAGGTCTGCGATTAGGCTCTTGAAGCATTATATAATTAGTATAAAGAATTATACCTTTTACAGTCAATAAACCAAGAAGTAAAAGGTGATACTAATTAATTACAACATTAATGCTGTTGTTCTTAACCAGTTTATGGCAATGGAAATATGGTACAAGTATGCCTGATAAAGTTCCGGTTGCAGCACCAAGCAAAATATCTGAAGGGAAGTGCATACCGGCTTCAAGCCTCATATAACCCATGCCCGCGGTACTTAAACCCGCAAGTGTAAAACCCAGCCATTTTATTTTCGAGTGTGGGTGATAGTTGGCATAAACTGTTGCTAGGAAAAAAGATGTAACAGCCGCTATCTCGACATGGCCTGCGTAAAACGAATTTTTCGCGTTCTGTACTTCCCTCTGCGGCATTGGGGTACTTGATGAATAGGCGTAAGGCCTGTACTGGTTTACAAAATAAGTAGCAGAGTAACCTACAAAACCGGTAGTTGATAATGCCTCCATGTATAAAAAACTAAGCTTAAAGAAATCGCTCCGCATTTTGGGGTCGCAGGCAAAAAATATTACGGGCAATGCAAATGAACCGTAAAACTGGTAGTAACTGAAGCGGTCCATAGCACGATCATAAGGGCGTATGGCCCACCTGTCCAATGGGTCGACATCGTTGGGAGATAGTGCAAGAATTTGTGCCGAAGTAGAAGGCCCTTTGGTGTATACATGCGTACCTGCATAGGCGCACCATAATGCAGAACCTGCAACAATAGGCACATCTACTGCAGGATTTAATTTATAGATCACTCTTTTGTGTTTAAGTGTATCGCGTATTTCCTTTGCTATATCCTGGCTGTAGCCTGTTTTAAAACAAAGGATAATAGTAAGGGCAAGTATTACTTTAAAAAAAGTAATCGCACTATGTTTCTTTTGGTGGTATGTATATGCTTTCATGCAACAAAGGTCCGTACATAAACTGGTATTTATGTTGCACTAAATTCACAATACATTGTATAATTTACAGATTATCTGCTGGTTAGTGGTTGCTCTGATATGTAAACAAAACAAAAAGCCCCTTCTTGTTCAAAAGAGGCTTGAGTGGTAAATACGTGCCCGAACCCTTTAAATGTTGCTTTGTTGAGTGGTATAGGTTAAAGGGCTCAGGCAGTATTATTTATCAGTTAGTATTACCACCGGCCTTAAACCTATAAAAGGCGACGGCCCAGTTTGCCCTGCATATTCATCAGGGCTGTTTATCTTTAAGTGTTCAGCATCGCTGCCCCAACTGCCACCACGGGTACCGGGTGTTAACGTTCCATCGGTTGCTTTTACGTTTACCATGCTGGCAACATTACCGGCCATTGCATAAAACCCCAGCGGATTTGGATTGTAGCTATATATAGGTGCTGTGTATACATTTTCGCCCAATATAAAACCTGTAGTGGTGTATGCATTTTTGTAAGGCCGGTCAGTACACTCACGCATACTGTCAATGTTGCCCGTATATTTCTTCAGGCAGAAGTCGGCCAGGAAACAACCTTTTTTATTGGTGCCTTTATCTTTACCATGTGGTGTGTAAGGTGCATTTATAGAAGCTGTTCCCCAGGGATAAATAGTGTCTTTACCGCCCGCTGTTGCAGCATAATACCATTCTGCATCGGTTGGTATGCGCACTATGGCCTTCATGCCTTTATACCGTTCGGCCACTTTCTCTCTAATGCCATCTTCAATCCATTTGCAAAACATTTCCGCACCTTGCCTGCTAATATTCACTACCGGGTAATCGTTGTAAACAGAGTTAGAGAAATAGTTTTCGCGCATATACTCACCGTAATCTATTCCCTGCACTTTTGTCCATTGCTTTTGGTCAACCTTCGCAATTATGAAATCACTCTTGCGGCCTTGTATCAGCAGGTCAGATAAAAAGGTGCGATACATATTGTTATTTACAACAGCGCACTCCAGGTGGTAAGCTTGCAGAGATACCAGTGTACCATGGTATTTAAAAGTACAGGCTTGTATATTAGGGAATGCAAACAGTGTAAGTTTTGTGAATGCGTCAAACATTTTTTTCTTGCGTTTGTTATTCTCTGCTATTTCCTTATCGGTAAGTATCGGGAAACGGTAGCTTGTATCTTGCTGTGCTGAACTTACTGTTTTAATGGCAGAAGGAATTGCAGAAACATTTTCGGGATAAACGGGTATACCTTTAATGTGAGCGCTATCTGTTGATTTCAGCACTTGTAATTCTCCGGTAGGCGAAATGGTACCCGCAGGTTTTATAGGTGGGTTTACAATGTGTGCAACGGGTGCTTTCGTTTCCGGTGTGGCAGACTGTTTTGTTGTGCTGTCTTGTTTTGTGGCAACAGCTACCGATGGAGTGTTTTGGTTTTGTTGCGGACGATTTTTTAAATATACCCAGCTGCCGCCTATTGTTATGGCTACCACGGCGCCCGCTGTAAGCATAACTTTAAAGCTGTTTGCAGAACCTTTAGGTGTGCTGTTTGGTTTTTGAGGATTAGGATTACCTATGCCTCCGAGAGTGGTTGCTGTCATGGCGTTTAAAATTTGATTGTTTTTAGGATCATCTAAATCAAGGTCGAGGAACGCTTGTTTTAACAAGTCATCAGTGCCTTCAGCGTTTATGTTCTTATTATCTGACATGTTACTTGGTATTTAATTGTTGGTTTATAGAGTGGGTGAGTTGTTCTTTTATTCGGGCATAGTAAACCTTTAAATGCTTTTCGGGTTTGTTGGTGTACTTGGCAATTTCGCTGTAAGGCATATCCTGGCTACGTAGTAACATCAACACCCGCTGCCAGTCTTCCAGTTTATCAAGTTCGGCTTGCAATAGTTTAAGTGCAGGGTTATTACTTTCTTTCCTGGTGCCCGATGTAGCAGGCTGATTATTTATAATGCGGTCGTTCAGCTCGGCGTTATCTATCGCCTTCGGTTGTGTTTTAGTATTCCTAAAATGATCACGGATCTTATTAATGAATATTTTAAAAATAAAGGATGCAAATTTTTGTTCGGTTTCAAACTGGTAATTGTCTTTTACTTCTACTACCTTATATATGGTTTTGTATATAAGGTCCCATGCCGTGTCTTTTTCCAGGTTCCAGGTGCGGGTGGCATAGGTCAGTAGCTTTTGTGCATACTGTTCATATACCAACTTTACGCTTTCTTCTTTATCGGGCTTTATTTCCTGTGCTACTTCCATATTGCTTTGTGGTTATCTATATACTATAACGAAACCTGGTAACAGAATAGTATTCGGGGTTCATTTTCAGGTGGTTGTGATTAAATAAAAAAGCCCCAATAATGGGGCTTTCTGTTTATCTAATATAATCCTTAAGCAAACCTCGGAGCCAGAACTAAGTCCTTGCTGCCGGCGGTGTACTTATAAAACCCCATACCCGATTTTACACCCAGGTCGCCTGCCGTAACCATGTTAACCAACAGCGGGCAAGGAGCATACTTAGGGTTGCCTAAGCCATCGTGTAATACACGTAATATAGACAGGCACACATCTAAGCCAATAAAATCGGCCAGTTGCAGCGGGCCCATAGGGTGGGCCATACCCAGTTTCATAACGGTATCAATTTCATTAACGCCCCCAACGCCTTCAAACAAGCTGTAGATAGCTTCGTTTATCATAGGCATAAGTATGCGGTTAGCCACAAAGCCAGGGTAGTCGTTAACCTCGGTAGGTATTTTGCCCAGCTTTTTGCTGAGGTCCATAATTAAGGTAGTAACAGCATCTGATGTGTTGTAGCCACGTATAACCTCAACCAGTTTCATAACCGGAACGGGATTCATAAAGTGCATACCAATCACTTTATCCGATCGCTTTGTTTGCGCCGCAATTTTGGTGATAGATATAGATGAGGTGTTACTTGCCAATATAGTTGTTGGTGCGCAATGGTTATCCAAATCGCGAAAGAGCTTGAATTTTATTTCTGGGTTTTCGGTAGCGGCTTCTACAACAAGCTCAGCACCAATAACACCCTTAGCCAATTCGGTATGGGTGGTAATATTTTTTAATGTAGTGGCTTTGTCGGCTTCGGTAATGGTGCCTTTAGCAACTTGCCTGTCGAGGTTTTTGCCAATAGTAGCAATGGCCCTGTCCAGCGCATCAGCCGATATATCTATAAGGGCTACCTGGTAACCGCTTTGTGCAAATGTGTGGGCTATGCCGTTGCCCATTGTTCCTGATCCTATTACCGCTACATTTTTCATGTTCAATATTTTTTGCAAAACTAATTTTTTTTCAATTAGTGGTTATAAAGCACATTTTCGTCATTGCGAGGCACGAAGCAATCTCAACGCCAGCAAATTATTAAACTTGGTCTTGGCACAATCCTTTGCATCTATGTGTCAAGTCCTATCATTTAACCTCTTCACCTCACGTGCCATGGCTTTTGTGCAATGGTAGTTTGCGTTAGGGATAGTAGCGAAAAGCCCGGAGCGTAGCGAGGACTTGTAACGTATAGCCCGACCCGAGGTACGAGGGGAACGCCCAAGAAAGTAAATAGGAAGAGATTCTTCGCTCCACTCAGAATGACAAAAAACTACCTCTTCTTATAATAAGTCATAAGTTCAGCCTCAGCAAGAATGTGACCCTTACTGACAGAAAGAAGCTGCTTTTTGGTAAGCCCAGCCGGATAAGGCAATACTTCATCAAGCGCATATATCTTAAAATAGTAACGGTGCGTACCACTCGGCGGACAAGGGCCGTCATAACCTGCAGTACCAAAGCTGGTAATACCCTGGCGGGTTCCGTTGGTTAGCATGGTGTCTTTTGGTTCATGGGCCTGTAGTGTGGTGTCGGTAACAGGAATGTTGTATAATACCCAATGTACCCAGGTACCTACCGGTGCATCGGGGTCATCGACAATAAGGGCAAAGCTTTTTGTGTTGGTAAAGGGGTTGTTCCAATGCAGTTCGGGCGATATGTTGCTGCTATCGCAAGTGTAAAGAGCAGGTATGGTATCGCCTTGCTTAAATGCAGCTGATAGTATGCGGAACGGAGTAGGGGCGTTAAGTGGTGGCGGCGTAAATGCCGAAATGGTACCACTGTGGTTGTTTGAGCAGGCAGTAATTGCGAGTACGCTTAATACCAGTATTGCTTTTAATAAATGACTCACCCCCAAGCCCCTCTCTACCCGCAGAGAGGGGAGCAGCGACTGAAACTGTTTGTATGTTTTTGTATTACGGCTTACTGTTTTTTTCATAAAGCTCTGTTTTTCTATTTGTCCCCTTCTCTGTTCAATAGAGAAGGGCAGGGGATGAGTACCGCAAATTTACTATCTTCGTCGGGCAATTTTATAAGAAAATATAATGTCAAATATACACGAGTTTACACCACTTACAGCTATCTCTCCGGTTGACGGAAGATACCGCAGAACGACCGAGACCTTATCGGGCTATTTTTCTGAATTTGCCCTGATACAATACCGCGTGCGTGTTGAGGTGGAATATTTTATTGAACTGTGTAAGCTTCCGCTGCCACAACTAAAGGGCATTAAAAAGCCTATGTTCGATAAGCTGAAGGATATTTATTTAATGTTCAGCCCCGAGGATGCATTGCGTATTAAGGAACTGGAAAGTGTTACCAACCACGATGTAAAAGCCGTGGAATATTTTATAAAAGAAAAGTTCGACGCACTGAAGCTTTCGCAATACAAAGAGTTCATTCACTTTGGCCTTACCAGCCAGGATATTAATAATACAGCTGTTCCCTTGGCACTTAAAGAATGCATGGAAGACATAATATTTCCTATTATGGAAGACTTGCTGCAAACCATTGAAGGCCTTGCCGACGATTGGGCCAAAATACCGATGTTGGCATATACCCATGGCCAGCCTGCATCGCCAACACGTTTGGGTAAAGAGTTAATGGTATTTGTAGAACGCTTGTCTAACCAATTAGATGATTTGGAAAGCCAGCCGGTATCGGCCAAATTTGGCGGAGCAACAGGTAACTTTAATGCGCACCATGTGGCATACCCTAAAACTGACTGGAAGAAATTTGGTAACCAGTTTGTAACCGAACTGGGTTTGCACCGCCAGCAATACACTACGCAAATAGAACATTACGATGACCTTGCGGGCCTGTGCGATTGCATGAAACGCATTAACACCATTTATATTGATATGTGCCGCGATATATGGAGCTATATATCGATGGGTTATTTTAAACAAAAAATAAAAGAAGGCGAAATTGGTTCATCAGCAATGCCACATAAGGTAAACCCGATAGATTTTGAAAACGCTGAAGGTAACCTGGGTATTGCAAATGCAGTGTTCGAACATTTATCGGCTAAGCTTCCGGTATCTCGCCTGCAACGCGATTTGACCGACTCTACCGTAATACGTAATTTGGGTGTGCCTATTGCACATTCGTTAATTGCATACAAGTCTATTTTAAAAGGCCTTGGCAAATTATTGCTGAACAAAGAAGCTATTGAACACGACCTTGAAAGCAATTGGGCAGTGGTAGCCGAAGGTATACAAACCATATTAAGGCGCGAAGGGTATCCTAACCCTTACGAAGCATTAAAGGCACTTACACGCACCAACCAAACCATTAGTCAAAAGCATATTACCAAATTTATTGATGGCTTAAAGGTGAGCGCAAAGGTAAAAGCCGAACTTAAAAAGATCACCCCGCAAACCTATACCGGTATTTAATAGCATGAAGGTTGTCGGCTTTACTATTGTACGTAACGCTATAAAGCTCGATTACCCGGTATTGGAATCGCTGGCATCGTTATTGCCCTTGTGCGATGAGGTGATTGTGAGTGTAGGAAAATCGGAAGACGATACCCTGAACCTTATTAAAAGCATACCAACCGACAAAATAAAAATTGTTGAAAGCGTGTGGGATGATTCGCTGCGCAAAGGTGGTGTGCTATTAGCCATTGAAACAAATAAGGCTTTAGACGCGGTACCAGCCGATGCCGATTGGCTGATTTACCTGCAAGCTGATGAAGTATTGCACGAGAACGACCGTGATGCCATAAAAGCCAACATGCTTAAATGGAAGGACGATAAAAGCGTGGATGGTTTATTATTCAGCTACAAACATTTTTATGGTTCATACGATTACCTGGGCGATTCGCACCAATGGTACAAGAACGATATACGCGTAATACGCAACGATAAACACATACGATCTTATAAAGATGCGCAAGGCTTCCGCAAGTTTGCAACACCACCAACCAACGAAGACTTATTGAACGGTGGAGAGAAATTGCATGTAAAACAATCAGGTGCATCGGTGTATCATTACGGCTGGGTAAAGCACCCCGAGTTTCAGCAGAACAAACAAAAGTCGTACCATAAAATGTGGCACGAAGATGAATGGCTCGATAAGAATGTGGGCCATGCAACCGAGTTTGATTATGCAACCGTGCAATCGTTAGCCCGATTTACCGGTCAGCACCCATTGGTTATGCAACCCCGCATTAAGACCAAGAACTGGGAGTTTATGTATGACGAGAAGAAAAAGAAACTGACCGTAAAAGAACGTTTCTTTAAACTTACGCAAAGCCTTTTTGGATGGAGGCCGGGTGAGTATAAGAACTACAAGCTAGTTTAAAGTTGAATAATGAAGAAAACAGACACGAATTACACTAATTGAAAATAGAATATAACATAGTAAATACTTACTAATCAAAATAAGTAATTCGTGAAATTCGTGTCGATAGGTTGAAATAATTTTTTTGAGAGAATATGTTTTTCATTTTTTCTAAAATACTTAACATTTTTATTCTGCCACTTAGCTGGGTGTTTGGCTTGTTGCTGGCAGCAGTATTAGTAAAAAAGCAACCGCTAAAAAAACAATTACTAATTGCATCTATTGTTGTGTTCTATTTATTTACCAACGACTTTATAGCCGACCGGGTAATGACTGCCTGGGAAATACCTGCCATACCACAATCTGACATTAAAGGCAAATATGATGTAGCAATAGTATTGGGTGGCTTTACCGATTACGATGACAGTTATACCCGTATTCAGTTTTATCATGGCGCAGACCGCATGTTTCAGGCACTGGAGCTTTACAAAAAAGGTATGGTTCGCAAACTACTTATAGATGGTGGCTCGGGTAGTTTGGTTGGCGAAAACGTGGAGGCTCCGCATGTGCGTAACTATTTACTGTCAATAGGTGTACCCGATACCGATATTATTATCGAGTCGCGTTCGGTAAACACACGCCAAAATGCTTTGTTTGCAAAACCTTTGTTAGATAGTATTGCACCGCATGGTAAATACATATTGGTTACATCAGGTTACCACATGCGCCGTTCAATTGGATGTTTTAATAAAGTGGGCATTGCTACATTGCCCTATACAACCGACAGGCAGGGTGGCCCCGTAAAATTTGCGTTCGATTATCTCTTCATCCCCGATCTTAAGGCCATTGAAAATTGGGAGATCCTCTTCCATGAGTGGTTTGGGTATATCTCTTATAAGTTAGCGGGGTATTTATAGACTGAACCTAAAAACGTATTTCTATTTAATTCTTTGGGCGTTCCCCTCGTGCCTCGGGTCGGGCTATCCGCTGCAAGTCCTCGCTTCACTCCGGGCTTTTCGCTACTATCCCTAACGCAAACTGCCATTGCACAAAAGCCATGGCACGTGAGGTGAGAAGATTTGATGTTAGGGCTTGACATCCGCCAGCTGGCGGACAAAGAATTATTCGTATCCCGTCTATCTTTTACGGAACTCATGCGGGCTTCGCCGGTGTGCCAAATCACACTACAATAGAAATTTGCAGTATTGAATTAATTAAATATTACTAAACGACCCATTAGTAACAGATAGGTTACCACCACCCTGGTTGGGAGCAGTTTCGTTGGCGGTAAAATAAAAAGTGGCGTTGTACAACGACGTGTTAGATTGGTTTTGTGTAAGCGTTATTTGCCCGGTGTTAGCACCATCGGTGCTATAGCTGTTCCCGAAGTTATCAGATACGGTAGCGTAGTAAGTAGTAGACTGTGCACCCAGCGGATAGATACCTGCGCTTAATGTTTTTAAAACTATAGTTAGGTTGTAGGTGTTGCTGGTGCCTTGTATAACAGTAACACCGTTTGAGTTAGATACGGTAACACTAAATGTTAGATTGTTGCCACTCACTGTTGCAGACATAGTTGCATTAGGAGTATTAACCGTTTTTTTGCAGCTTGTGCCAACAAGTAATAGGGTGATGGCTAATAATAAGGTGTAACAAAGTGTTTTCATACATGCGGGGTATTACTACACAAAGTTAAGTAAATTGAATAGCAATAAAAAATAACACCTTAGCTGAAAGGCGAATCATCTAAAAACCTGCTCTTTTCGGCCTCGGTTGGAATGGGGCATGCGTCTCGTTTGCCGAATAACGTATACCTGTTGCGGGCTATTAATCTGTATAACGGGTTGCGGATAAAACCTGGTATGATCTTAAATATCAATACTGCTTTCCAAATACCATTTAACGAACTCACTATTTTAATAACCGCGTCTGATTCGGTAAGTATTTGTTTGTTGTTATACAGTATTACGGTTTCGGGGGTTGATGCCGGCAGTTTATAATGCGCTAACAAGGCTTTACCATACCCAGATTGCAGTGATGCAAACTGAAGCGTGTTCTTTTTATCGCGCTTAATTAAAAACCTGACGAAGCTGTTACACATATTACAAACCCCATCAAAAAGTACTACCATAGTATTCTGGTTATTTACTTATAGCCCAGTTTGGTCAGCAGATCCATTGTATGCTGTAAGCTGGTATTGTTCTGCCAGTCTAAATGGCCGGGGATAACATAAACAGGGTTAGGGCAGTGCGCCATTACTTTACGTATGCTGGCTGGCCAGTCTTTCAGGTCAGCATCATCTGTAAAGCCAATGCTTTCTGTAGCGTAGCTTTTTACAAAACAGGCTCCGTAAAGTATCTTTTCACGTGGCAACCATATTACAATATTATCTTGCGTGTGGCCCGGGCCGGGGTAAAAAGCCTCGATAGTATAACCATCAATAGTAAATGCAGTATCCTTAGTAAAGTAATATTGTGCCTGTTTTTCGTGACGTACCTTACACAGGTCGTAAGTCATTTTTGATGAATAGGTTTTTACACCTTTGCTTTTCAAAAAGTCTAACGCAGCGGTACGATCGGCGTGAAAGTGGGTAGATATAGAGAACAATACCTTTTTGTGGTAACGTGCCTCAAGGCTATCCATAAAAGGTTGAAACTGGGTAGTATCCCAGGGGGTATCGAATAGTACAATGCCGCTTTTGGTAACCAAATACATGCTGTTCGATGGGTAAGGGCCGTCATCTATTTTGCGCCAGGTGGTATATATGTAAATATTACCGGTAAGGTGGGTAATTGTTAATGGCGAATGGGTTTGTGCGTCGAGGCTAAGTGTAAGAAAAGCAGCAAAAAAGAGGAACAGGATGCGTTTCATAGGCAGTAGAATTGGATTTATAAATGTAGTTTAATTACTAATCCGATATGAATTCCACTAATTGTAATTGGTGAAATTCGTGTCGGTAAACCCTGCTGTTTTGGCTCCAATTTCTCCATTCACAAATTTAGGTGTATATTTAATGCTTCAATTCAGTAAAAGGTTATTGTAAAAACGTCAATTTTGTAATTAAAATATAAAGAAAATGGCAAAGAATTTTGTTTCAAACAAGGACGAGACCATTACCATGTTTAAAAACCCATTTCTCGAAAAGCTTTCGAGAGTGCATTGGTCTGTACCACTGTTTTTGTATGTGCCAGTAGTATTTTACTTTTTGTACCGCGCAGCATTCGTTACGCAAATACAACCATTATATATAGTGGCGCTTTTTGTAGCCGGTGTTATTATGTGGACCTTTGCTGAATATGCATTGCATCGTTTTGTATTCCATACACACTTCCCCGGTAAATTTGGCGAACGCATGAGTTTTATAATGCACGGCGTGCACCACGACTACCCAAAAGACAGCAAGCGTTTGGTAATGGTGCCTACCATTAGCATACCATTGGCTTTAATATTTTATGCTTTGTTCTACGTAATATTTGGCGGTGTTTATTTAGCTCCGGTATTCTCGGGCTTTGTAGCAGGTTATTTGGTATACGATATGACCCACTACGCAATACACCATTACAATACTAAAAACCCATATTGGTTAAAACTTAAGCAAACTCACTCACTGCACCATTATGGTAACGATCACGACTATTATGGCGTTACATCCAGAATGTGGGATCATGTATTTGGTACCCTGCCTGAAGAAAAAGAGCAGAACAGCAACGAGGCAAAGGCCTAATTATTAATTACCCCCAACCCCCTAAAGGGGACTCAGGAACGGTAATGTAATTAAAGCCCCTTTAGGGGTTTGGGGTTTGCGGAGCTCAAACAATTCTGTTTTCTTTATCTTTGAGTAATGAAACCACTCCTCCTAGTCATCATCATTTCTTTATTGAGTATTTCTTGCTTTGCACAAGACGAAAAGGCTATTGAAAAGGATTTGGTAAACTGTTTTAAAAAGCGGGCCATCTATAATGATTCGATGCTATTGGTATATGGTATTGATATGCCGAAAGGTGGCGGTATTATACCTCCTTTGCACGATTCAAGCATGACTCCGTATTCTTCACCAATAGTACCGGTAGATACTAACCTTGCTAACCGTGTGCTTTACTATACATCTAAATACCCGGTAACCCTTACTGCCGATTTTCAACTGTTGCAAGCGCAAGATGTAAACATTATGTCGTCGGATGATAGCCTGTTTAGAATATATGTTTGGGAAGAACAGCATAATATGGTTAGGCGCTTTTATCGAGCCGTGTTTCAATACAAAACGGGTAGCAAAGTAAACTCTTGCCTGTTGCCACATGCTGATACTTCATTAACCGGAGCTGCTCAAGCTTTCTTCGATAACATGTACACACTTGTTACTGCTACTAAAACCTATTACTTGGCTACGTATGTAAATAAGTATACCGCAACTAACCGCGAAGAAGGTGTTAAGGTATTTGCCATTGATAGCAATAAAGTAAAAGGTAAAATGAAATACCACTTGAACGATACCGTACATTTATTTAAAACCAAAACTGGTTTGCATAACGAACTCAGTTATAAGTATGACATTGTTGCATCGGGTGATGCAGGTTCTGATAATGGTATATCCTACGATTCAGCTAGCCAAAGCATTGAAATACCTGTAATAACCGAAAGCGGCAAAATGACCGAGAGTCATATTACTTATAAGTTCAATGGCCAGTATTTCGAAAGAGTAGTAGAGGAGGAGAAGCCGAAAAAAAAGAAATTAAAAATTAAGAATTAAAAATTACGGTACAAAACGTCTGTGTAAATCTGAGTAATCTGTGGTGAAAAAATCAAGTATCAATCATACCTCAAATAGATTTCCACAGAATGTTTTCTTAGCGTGTATTTGTTCATAATTGTTCTTTCAATATTGAATTCACGAGAGCTGCGCCATTCTCTGCATACTCTGCGGTGAAAATTATTCACCACAGATTACACAGATTTCCTCAGATTCTTAATTGGCGTTTTACGCCATAGGTATTTCCATCAGCAAAATCTCTGCCTTGTCTGATGAAGCTTCAATGCTTACTTTGTCAGTATCACTTATGCCCATACCATCTCGGCGGTTTAACTTTTCACCGTTAATGGTAAAGTCGCCTTCTAATATAAAGGCATATAAGCCGTTACCTTTTTTCTTTATGGTATAATCTGCCTTTTGGCCCTTGTCGAAGTTACCCATATGGAACCACGCATCCTGGTGTATCCACAAATTGGTTGCATTTTCTTCAGGCGATATTATTTGTTGCAGTTTGTTCTTCCTGTCTTCAGCATGTAGGGTTACTTGCCCGTAACGTGGCACCACATTATCTACTTTCGGAATCACCCATATTTGTAAAAACTTAACTGCTTTATCTTTATTGGCATTCATTTCACTGTGCGTAATGCCGCTACCTGCGCTCATTACCTGCACATCGCCATGGCGTATAACCTGCTCGGTGCCCATGCTATCCTTATGTTGCAGATCGCCCTCAAGCGGAATGCTTATAATTTCCATGTTGTCGTGTGGGTGTGCGCCAAAACCCATTCCTGCTGCCACGGTATCGTCGTTTAGTACGCGTAGCATACCAAAGTGTACCCTGTCGGGGTTATAGTAATTGGCAAAACTAAAGCTATGGTAACTGTTCAGCCAGCCATGGTCTGCATGGCCTCTTGTGTTTGCTTTGTGCACTATTGTAGTCATAAGTCGTAAGTAATTAGTCGTTAGTCAATTTTACAATACAAAGGTACTACCTATATACCCTTTTGGTGCTTAAACTAGATTAATTAATCAGTCTATAGTTGTCAGTCGTTAGGGTCTTTGTCCCCCGCCGGAGGGGGTAGGGGAGGATTGTATCATTTAAGACGTTTCTTAATCAAAACGAAGTCTCCGAAGGATTTAAAGGACTGTCATTATAGTTTACAACAGCTTCCGGTGCTTCTTGTATTTTATTTGCCTCCGTTTTAATTTGGTTAAAAAGTTGGTAAGTCCAGCAATCGGTTACATTATATAATCCAACATATTGAACCCAAATTATCTTCCACCCACGTCTAATTAATAATCGTGAAGGAACAAATACCGTATTTGATACATAATTTCTATAAGAAGAGGCGTAGGTAGTAATCTTGAGCCCGTTATTAATGTCTTGCTCTCCCTTATCAATTAATTTATCCAGTCTTCTTGTTTTCACACGTATGGTTTTTCTTGCGCTGTCAAGTACAACAGAGTCAAGTACCCAAACTTCACTTAAAATGAATAGCGGAATAAATAGAACTATAAGAATTGGAAACCCTACGATTACATACTTATCAAAGCCTTTAAAATATCCAATTGCTAAAAAGAATAGCTCTTGTACATCAAAGAAGCAAATGGTTGCTACTATGCTTCGAAATACTCTTGTTTTAAAAGGAAGGTATCTTACTGGCTTAATTGTTAGAGTGGTAAGCATTCAATTACTTCTTGTCATAGGTAATACTCAAAGCGCCGCTAGGGCACTGCTTAACCTGGTTAACAATCTTATCGGTAGTGCTGCTATTCTGTTCGATCCAAGGCCTGCGGCGCGGGTCGAATACTTCGGGTAAGCCCCTGAAACATACACCACTGTGTATGCATACATGCGGTTGCCATACTATAGTTACTTCTCCGTTGCTGTAGTGTTTGGTTATTTTCCTTTCCATGAGGTTTGATTTATTAATATAAAAATACAAATGGAACGCAGATGACACGGATTTTTTATGATTTGCACTGATGAAATAAAATCAGTGATTATCTTATTCAATCAGCGTTATCAGCGTTCTATTTCTTAGTGCGTTTTAAGTTTCTCCACCAATTCGCTTGCCATAGGTTCAGCCGATATGCCATAGCCATTTACCAAAACACCTTTTACGTGGTTCTTGGGTGATGATATAGCATATAGGATAGCTTCATCATCGGGGTTGCTATCGCCTTCAAAGCGATAGAACTTATCTATCACAAAATCATCGTGGAATATTTTTAAGGTGCCGTCTTTGCAAATCAACGCATCACGCTGAATGTTGAAGTCTTCGGTATAACCTTGTTTCCTCAGCTCATTCATTGCTTCTGATAGGGTGTCGTAACTCATGGGGTTTGTGCAATTAAAAATTAAGAATTTATAGACGGTAAATTACAAAAAATTCGATAAAATGGAGGATAGAAAAGGTGGAAGACAGATAGAACGCAGATGACACTGATTTTTTTATGATTTAAACTGATAAAAAATCAGTGATTATCTTATTAAATCCGCGTCATCTGCGTTCTATCTATTTATGACTAGCGACTTTCGACTTCTTCTTATCCGTCTCAATCGGTTTACGAAACACCACCTTGTTGTCGAACACATCCATAACAATATCGCTGTTACGTTCAACCTTGCCTGCAAGTATCTCCTTCGATAATTCGTTGAGCACTTGTTTTTGTATAAGCCTTTTTACGGGCCTTGCACCAAAGGCAGGGTCGAAGCCTGTGCCGGCAAGCCAGGTAATGGCATCGTCGGTAGCGGTAATGCGTATGTCTTCAGCCGCCAGTTTCTTAACCACATCCTGAAGCTGAAGGTTAACAATAGCTTTCATATCGCTCTTAGCAAGCGGAGTAAACATGATAACCTCATCAATACGGTTCAAAAATTCAGGGCGTAAGCTTTTACGTAATAAATCCATTACATCTTCGCGGGTACGTTCGAACACCTTTGAAGGATCCAGTTTATCATCGTCGTAGTTCTCTTGTATAATATGCGAACCAATGTTCGATGTCATGATGATGATAGTGTTCTTAAAGTTCACCGTGCGGCCTTTACTATCGGTAAGGCGGCCATCGTCTAATACTTGCAACAATATGTTGAACACATCAGGATGCGCTTTTTCAATTTCATCTAACAACACCACTGAGTATGGTTTACGCCTTACGGCTTCGGTAAGTTGTCCGCCTTCATCGTAACCCACATAGCCTGGAGGTGCGCCAATTAAGCGTGATATGCTGTGCTTTTCCTGGTATTCACTCATATCAATACGCACCATATTACTATCGCTGTTGAAGAGATATTCTGCCAGCGCTTTAGCAACCTCGGTTTTACCTACGCCCGTTGTACCCAGGAAAATGAAGGAACCAATTGGTTTCTTTACATCTTGCAGGCCTGCACGGCTGCGTCGTATAGCATCGGCTACGGCTTCGATAGCTTCGTATTGGCCAACTACACGTTTGTGTAGTTCATCCTCTAAATGCAATAGCTTTTCTTTATCGCTCTGCATCATTTTGCTTACAGGTATACCCGTCCAGCGAGATACTACACCGGCAATATCTTCGCGGTCCACTTCTTCTTTTAGCATTTGCGAACCCTTGCCTTTTATAACATCCCATTTTTTTTCCATTTCGGCCAGGCGTTGTTCAGCATCCTTGGTTTTGCCGTAACGTATTTCGGCCACCTTGCCAAAATCGCTGGCACGTTCAGCCTGTTCAGCTTCCACTTTCAGGTTTTCAATTTCCAGCCTTATTTTATGTATGGCGTTCACCACTTCTTTTTCGCTGGTCCATTGTGCTTTCAAGTCCGAACGTTTGTCGCTCAGTTCAGCAATATCGTGGTTAAGCTGGCTTAGCTTGGTTTTGTCGTTCTCGCGTTTAATGGCTTCACGTTCAATTTCAAGCTGACGTATCTTACGTTCTATCTCATCCAGTTCAACCGGTACCGAGTTTATTTCAAGGCGCAGTTTCGATGCAGCTTCATCAATAAGGTCAATAGCCTTATCGGGTAAAAAACGGTCGCTTATATAACGTTCTGATAATTCAACGGCTGCAACAATGGCATCATCTTTAATACGCACCTTGTGGTGAGCTTCGTACTTTTCTTTAATACCACGGAGGATTGATATAGCATCTTCTTCGCTCGGCTCATCAACCATTACTTTTTGAAAGCGACGTTCCAATGCTTTATCTTTTTCAAAATACTTTTGAAACTCATTCAGTGTGGTTGCACCAATAGCCCTAAGCTGACCTTTTGCAAGGGCAGGTTTAAGTATGTTGGCAGCATCCATAGCCCCATCGCCACCACCTGCACCTACAAGGGTATGTATTTCGTCAATAAACAAAATAACATCGTCGGCAGAAGTAACTTCTTTTACAACGGCTTTCAAACGTTCTTCAAACTCGCCTTTGTATTTAGCACCTGCAATAAGCGCAGCCATATCCAGAGAGAATATCTTTTTGTTCTTTAAATTTTCCGGTACATCGCCATTAACTATGCGAGTAGCCAAACCTTCGGCAATGGCTGTTTTACCCACGCCCGGTTCACCCACCAAAATGGGGTTGTTCTTAGTACGGCGAGATAATATTTGCAAAACACGGCGTATTTCTTCGTCGCGGCCAATTACAGGATCCATTTTACCGGCTTGTGCCAATGCACATAGGTCGATGGCATATTTGTTCAATGCGTTGTAGGTTTCTTCGGCACCACTGCTGGTAACGTTGCTTCCTTTACGCAGGTCGAGAATTGCTTTCTTCAAATCTTTCTCGTTCATGCCGTTGTCTTTCATCAGCTGGCCAATAACATCTTTAGTAGTTAAAAGGCCCAACAGCAAATGCTCAACCGATACATATTCGTCTTTAAATTCCTTTAAATAAGCAGTGGCTTTTACAAGCGCCTGGTTAGCATCGGTAGATAAATATTGACCTGTAGCGTTTTCTACCTTAGGGTAGCGTTCAATTATCTTATCTAATGCCTGCTTAAAAATGGGCAGGTTTACGTTCAGCTTTTTAAATAGGAAGGGAGCAACATTCTCATCGACTTCTAAAATAGCTTTGAGTAAATGGCCGCTTTCAATATTTTGGCTACCTAAACCCACAGCAATTTGCTGAGCCTGTTGAACGGCTTCCTGAGATTTTAATGTGAAATTATTTAAGTTCATAATTCAGTTTTTAAAGTTTATCAAGTTCATAAAGTTTTTAAAGTGCAGGAATTCTTCCTTCTAGCTTTATAAACTTTCTGCTTTATGAACTTTCTACTATTTATGTATCAACTATCAGTCCATCCTCAAAAGTCTGCTAAAATGGCAGTGTTAGGCATGAAATAGGTCATGTATTGGGCTGAAAAATGTCATGTGCTAAGTGGTTGGTAATGAGGCGAAATTAGAAATGGTCAGAAATGAAGGGAGGGGAGTATTCACCATTAAGAAACTCAACTGATAAAGAGTATATTACACTATAAGTTCTACCATTTATATTTGGAGCATTCATTTGTGATATAGTGAATTTCCAAAATACTCTTGTCCCGAACTCAGGCATATAATAGTAATATGAATTGGTCGGATTTGAGTTATGTTTTAACTCAGCTACTATTCTTTTAACTCGTGACTTTAAACTATCAGTATATATATCTTGCTTTATATTATATTTTAAATCAAACTGTATTTGTCTTTTTAGCGCTTGGTTCACAAACGAAGTATCTTTTTCAGAAAGCTGTTTTAACCCAATAAGTGAGTCGGCAAAAAGAAGCATGAATCTTTTTACATTTTGGAAGCTCCGCAAGTTAAGCCAATAGGTTGCATATTCAAGGGCCATGTCTAATTGTCGTCTACTTTCTTCACTGTGTATTTTTTGATAGCAAATTTGATGTATAGCATAGTCATCCGATGCTGCTCGTACAATATCCCTTCCTCCTTCTTCGCCTCTATAATAAAAGAATGCTTCTTCTAGATGAAATGGGAATGCAAATTCGAAGTCTTTATCATTGGTGAAATAAAATATATCATCATGTCCATGCATTCGCATTTTTATTCCAAGCGTTGAGTCACAGACTTCCTTTTTTACTTTAAGTAAATTGAAAGTATCAATTTTCCATGAGTAATATATGTCGAAGTTTCCAGTGCGTAAACCATCACTTATTTCGGCATTTCTAATCAAACTATTATAATGCGTTTTATCTTCCGCAACTGCTTGCTTTTCTTTAACAGTGGTGCAGGCTGCCAATAAGCATAACACAAAAAGGAATAAGCCGCTAAGTGGTTTCATTTACCAAATATAGCGGAAGAAGGGGTGAAATCAAAACTTTTTAAATCTTATAAGTTGCTAGGATTTCTCATTTCGCTACGCTGCATTCGAAATGACAAAGATTGTCGCTATATGGGATAGGAGGGAGGGGCGCGGCTTCGCCGCGCCCCTCCCTCCTCAAAAAAACATGCGCCACTGTCATTTCGAACGGAACAAAGTGGAGTGAGAAATCTTATAAAATAACGGCGCTGATATTGTTAAGCATTATCCATAGGGAAGTTTGTTTGGCCTGAAAAATGTCATGTTGAAAGCTGCTGTAAATGAGCTTATTAATAGTGCTCCATTTAAATAATTCTATTACTTTTGCGCCCGGATTAGAAAAACATACCCATTTTATGAAATTACTCAACAGCGCTTTGCTCGGCGTTATATTATTAATTGGTCTTTCTTCTAAGGCTACTACCTATACCTCGGTTGCCAATGGTAGTTGGTCTTCAAGTGCTACCTGGTCGCCTGCAGGGGTACCCGGCCAAAGCGATACTGTTATTTTGGCATCGCCCTATAAGGTTACTTCTTCTTCTGCGGATATAGCTATAGGTACTTTATCGGGTGGTATGCTTATTATTAATTCAGGTGCTAACCTAGATATGGGCTTGCACGATCTTTCTTTTAGCCATAGCGCCACGCTTGAAAATGATGGTACCCTATCAGTATCTACCCTCGAACTTAACAGTGGTACATCACTTACTAATTCGGGTATACTTACCGGCCATACCAGTATTACCCTTAGTACAACCGGTACTGTTATAAATTCGGGTACATTTAATACATCTGTTTTAACCTTAAATAATTCAGTTTCATTTATTAATACCACAAGTGGTTCTGTTAATGCTACCACTTCTTTTACAACCAATACTAGTTCAGCATTTGTAAATAGTGGTTCCTTCAGCACAGGTAGTTTAACACTTGATGATGCTACCTTATTTACCAGCACCGGCTCGGTAACAGCAAGTTCACTTACCACCAATTCCACATCTTCGTTTACTGATAAAGGTACTATGACGGTTTCAACCAGCATTACTATAAATGCTTCTTCCACTATAAGTGTCGCAAAATCAATTACACTTAATGATAAGGGTTCTTTTGATGATTATTCATCAGCCGAATTAACTGATAATGGTGCGATACTTGTAACAGGTACGGCATCCTTTTATGGCGGTACTTCTATTTCGGGTTCGGGCTATTTAACGGGTGGAGAGATTGCAAGCCCACATAATATTGCAATTTGGGGTGTACCTAAAACTTTTTTCCCTTGCCACAGTTGCACTATCCCCAATATTGCATTGCCAATAGAACTAATATCGTTTACGGCTGAATATACGAATGATGCCGTAGAGGTATTATGGTCGAGTGCAACTGAAGTAGATAACAACTACTATATCCTTAGCCGCAGTACCGATGGTGTAAACTACGATGTTATTGCTACCATTAAAGGAGCAGGACAATCTTCAACCCGTCGCGACTATACCTATGCCGACCAAACTGCAAGCAGTGGTGTAAACTATTACAGGCTGCAACAAACCGATTTTGACGGAACTACGGCTTTTTTAGGAACTACTGCGGCAACTATAACATTGCCTGCTAAAGAAGTAAAGGTATTTCCTAATCCCGCAAAAAGCAATTGCGTAGTTTCTTTCAGTGATGAGGTGCAAGAAAACTTCCAGGTAACCGTTTACGATTGCACCGGCCGCCAGGTACAATCGATGGATATACAAACCACCAAAGGAGAAAACAATATTGAACTGAATACTTCTGCTCTATCAGCAGGTATGTACTTTGTTACATTGCCTGTTAATGGTTCTGTACTTAAAGCCAGGGTAGTTAAGTACTAAAAGCCAGATACATTAAATTGCCAGAGATTCCTCATTCCGCTGCGCTACATTCGGAATGACATGTATATTGAGTCTTGGAAGAGAAAGTGTAGTGAAGGATCCCTGAATGGAAATTTATGAATCTGAAAATTTTCTCAGTCCGGTTCTTTTTTAGGCGAAGCGAGAATCTCTATTTTCCCATTACCATATAAATCAAGCCAATTAGGGTTAACTTGATTAATTAGGCTGTTTTTCTTTGCTCGAGAATAACCCTTTAGTTGTTTCTCTCTATTTATTGCTAAATCAACAAAGTCAAACATTTCATAATAAACTAATCTATCCGCATTATACTTTTCAGTAAATCCTTTAATTAGTTTGTTTTTATGTTCAAAACAACGCCTCGATAAGTCATTCGTAACTCCTATATAAAGTACAGTATGTATTTTATTAGTGAGAATGTAGATATAATATGAATGTATTTTCAGAGAATTTTGAGTTTAATATTTGGCAAAAATAATAACAAATGAATAATGCTTTTATTGACTATAGCCAGTAAGTTTATTCTATGCATTTGTAACAGTGATCCCTCACTGCGTTCGGGATGACAGTGGTTGCTTTTTAACAGGGGAGAGGGTGTGGCGCGGCAAAGCCGCGCCACACCCTCTCCCCCCCCCAAAGCCACAAAGCTTTGTCATTCCGAATGTAGCGCAGCGAAATGAGGAATCTCTTTCCGGTGTCTCTTCTCTCTCTCATCCTGAACGAAATGAAGTGCGGTGAGGAATCTCGGGTTGTTTGTTATTTTTCCAAGCAAAATGCAAAACCCAATTCTTTGTTAATCAAAAGTTAATGTTTATTGCGTGGCAAATAAATAACTACATCTTTACCGCCATAAATTAATCTACCATTATGAAAAGGAAATTTACTCTGCTGTTATGCCTGGCAATTGTTGCGCTAACTGTAACTGCTCAAAAACACAATTTAGAAAGTACCCTACGGGTGCTTAAATTTCAACAGGACAGTACACTGCGTGCTAAAATACATGCCGATTCGGCCAAGGTGAATAAAAGCTTTGCTGAGAAAATAAGATGGGCCAAGTTGCAAGATGGTGAGATATACCCTGTGCTTAATGCCGGAATATATTCGGGTGTTGTGCCTGTTAAAGACCCGACAGAAGTGCCTGATACAACACAAGAGTATAAATTGTTATTTGAAGTAACCTCAAGCAATCCTGATTCTACTGCCGGAGAAATAAATACAAGCCTGGTAGAGGTAGCACGTGTTATTAACCTGCATGTTGCATCAGGTGTGCCGCTGAAAAAAATACGCGTAGTAATAGTAATGCACGGTGGCGGAATACGCATAGTAACTGACAATACCACATATAAAGAGCATTTTAAAACCAATAACCCTAACATTAAACTAATAGACCAGTTAAGTGCGCTGGGTGCAAGATTTATTGTATGCGGTCAGTCAGTGGCCTATGCTAATATAAAAAGAGAAGCCTTTCTGCCACAGGTTAAAGTATCGTTAACGGCACAAACCGTATTAACCAATTACCAGCTTAAAGGCTACGTAAAGAATACAATACAAAACTAGCCGACAGTCGTTAGTCAAGAGTCGTGAGTAAGCGAATAGGAGCGAGGGCTACTTGATAAGCTTAAGGCTCTCTTCCCAAAGGCGTGAAGCTGCGGCTGCATCGTAGTTTACTTTTTCTTTATACGATGAATTGGCTGCTTTTGTAAATGAATAACCTGAATAAGTTACTGAAGGATCGCTGGCAAGGTAAGTGAATTTCTTCGCAGCCTCTTTAGGTGTTTTGCCCATAACGTTTACGGCAAACTTTAAAAGAAAGTTCGAATCGCGGGCAATACCTGTTTTGGCTAAGCCTACGTGGCCAATATTCATCACCATACCACTATCGGCATAGCGCCTTGCAAATTCCTCGGTAAACAGATAGTTGGCATACATGCACTGGCCCATAGCCTTGAACATGCTAAAGTTGTTCTTAAGTGGCAGGTCATCGAAAAATATTTGAGCATTCTTTATTTTGGTAGCGCCTACATGTATTATTTTGGCTTTGCCCTTTTGTAATTCAGGTAATAAGTATTGTGTAATTGCAAAACGGCTTAAGTATTGTATGGCAAACATACTTTCTAATCCATCGGCAGTTTCCACACGATCTGGGAAAATAACGCCGGTTGATAATACCAATGAATCTATAGAATCTGTTTTGGCTTTAATGCTTGCAGCTACATCTTTCATACCTTTTATGGTAGATATATCTCCCACTATATAATCAACATGATCATTACCCGAAGCTGTTTTTATTTCAACGTTAGCTTGTTTGGTTTTTTCAGCATCGCGGCCATGTATAATAACATGGTAGTTTTCTTTTGCCAATGCAATAGCTACTTCTTTGCCAATGCCGCTGTTGCCTCCGGTAATAACTGCTGTTTTCATGTATAGTTTAATAATGGGTTTGATTCTAAAAGACGTATTACGGACTAAATTACTTTAAATAATGAGGCAGAAGGGGAGCAATAAATAAAAAACCCCTGCAACCTGGTAGTAAGCGCAGGTGTGCAAGGGTTCGCTACAGGTATCGGAGTACCTGTTATTTGGAAATATATTCATCTTTACGATGCGGGGTTTAAACCCATGTATAAGAACTATTCTGAAACCAAAAGTACAGCCAAAAATAGGGTAGAGGTAATTTTTTTCTGTTAACATATTGAATGCAACGGTAAACTTTTGAAAATTTGGGATGAACAAAGCCTATTAGTTGCATCAGTTTTATCTGGGTAGTCTTGTTGTGTTTACGCGGTTGTTATATGGCAAAATTCGACCTGTTTAAAACTATTCGCTTAAATGTTTACTATATGTAATATATGGTTGTAGTTTTGCATTTGTAAATAAGATATGCTTCCGGGCAGGGCAATTGTCCAAAATATAATAGAGTTGTTCTCATAACAGTGTGGTTCCTGCCCGGGCGTATCCGAAATCTTAATTGTGAATGGTAAATGGTGAATTGTAAATTCACCCGTTCACAATTTACAACTCACAATTCACAATTAATATGGGCTTACTTATCAATTTAAATCCGGTTTCAGCAATAAGCAAAGCCATTTTTGGCGATAAAGGCCTTACAGGCGGAGTTATGAATGTGTTGGAAGATACGGGAGTAGTTACCACACCCGAAGCCAAACAAAAAGCACAAGAAGCGCTTTATAACTATGAGTTACAGATGCGCGATAAGGATAACGATGTTATAAAAGCTGTGAACGATACTATGCAAACCGAAGCCAAAAGCGAACATTGGTTACAATGGAGCTGGAGGCCGATCGTAGGTATAACCTTTTCGGCAGTTATAATAAACAACTACATATTACTGCCATACTTTGCCAAAGCAGGTTTGCAATCCATCAATATCCCTTCTGAAATGTGGAACGCTATGCTCATTATATTAGGTGTGGCTGCCGGTACCCGTGGATGGGAGAAAATAGTGAGTGCATCTTCAATAAAGAGCTCTGAACAGGTTACAGAAAAGAAGTAAAACTATATAATTGAAGGAGAAAAATGGAATTGTAAACTATTGTTAATAAGGTTATTAAGAGCTTAAATTAGAGTTTTCTAATAACTGACCTAAGTCATTTTTTATTTTTTGTCAAAAATAGCCCTTGATATTCAGTCTTTTTGAGCCGACTTAACCCTTGTTATTTCAAACCTATAGGGTTTATTATATCTTTAAGGCACGAAAAGCGATGATTTGAGAGATATACGTATTTTTTTGTTTCATAGGGTATCGGGGAATAAGGAAAACTGGACGCACGCCACTCATGTTTCTATATTTGAGAAGTGTATAAAGTATATTATCGCTAACTATACCGTAAAAACTGTTGAAGAATGTCTCGCCGTAAAAGGTAGTTTACTTCATGGTAAGGCCAAGCCACTTGCATGCATTACTTTTGATGATGGGTTTAAGGACAACATAATTTATGCTTTGCCAATTTTAGAAAAGTATAAGTGTCCTGCTTCTTTTTATATGATAACCGGATGTATTGACAAGGGCCTTCCGACATGGCCGCATCTTTACAGTAATATTTTCGAGAATACCCGGAAAATGAAACTCGTTATTAATTTACCTGAATTAGGTATTAATGTTGATAAGCATTTTAAATCAACACTCGAGAGAATTCAATTTGGTATTGATCTGGTTAAAAAAATAAGATTTGTTCCTCCACAAGATGCTGAAACGATATTGGATATTGTAAAGCAAAATTTTAACGATGTTGAGGATCCGCATAATATGATGATGACATGGACAGAGGTAAAACAATTATGTGAATCCGGATATCCTATCGGTTCGCATACACATACCCATCTGAAACTTACTGCAGTTAAAGATGATGAGCAATTAAAATATGAAATGGTTCATTCGGGCGAAAGGATAAAAGAATTATGTGGGAAGTTTCCTGCTGCAATTGCTTACCCGTTCGGGCTTACTGATGAGAGGGTAACGAAAATTGCACACGATGCCGGGTATAAATATGGTCTCACTGTTGGCCAGCGTGCCTACAATCCGGGTCTCGATATAAATTTAATGGCTGTTCCGCGCGTTGATATTTATGCTGAAAGAAGCTGGCTGAAAACTAACTTACGTATTACCGGCCATATTGAAACAATAAAAAAAATTGTAGGTAGGTAGTCTTTATTGTTTAGGCACTATTTTAACTCCTGTCTTTTTATTTCCGTGTAACATCAGGCATATAAAGTAAGTGGTTTCTCTTATACTGTAATGAATCTCGGTTCCATTAGCTGGCCTAACGTTCCAATGCCTGTCATTAGCTGTAAAATCTATCAATACTTTGGCGGTGGCAAAATTGGGTTCAGTAATAACAAGTTTGTATTTGCCATAAGGCAAATTAAATGCAGGGCAATAACCGCTTTCATCGGTATAAAAATTTCTTAAAAAAATAGTATCACTGTATACGCTAACCATTACATTTCCCAACGAATTACAATCGGGTTGGCCGCTTAAGTCTAAGGCATTACCATCCTGAGGGCAGTTACACGAACCAGTTGTGTCTAAAGCCTGTGCACGCACATGCACACTGTATGTGCGCACTTGTTGGGCCCATAATAAACCTGGGGCGCATAGTAAAACAATGAGTATCAGTTTTTTCACATAGTAAAGGTAACTCTTAATGTAGTTTATAAAGTAGAAAATTCATAAAGTTATAAAGATGAAAATCAAAAGAACTTTAAAGCTTTACGAACTTGATAAACTTTCGGCTTAGTGCGTTACCAAATTGTTAAGCCAATATATAAACATGAAATAATTGTTAAGGATGGGTGTGAATAGGCTATGGTTGCTATGTTATAAGCATGTATGAAATAACTTTGTTGTTGAAAAGCGTGTGTACAACGCTAGCTTGTTTTGTTTACAAAAGGCAATTATCAAAAGTACTTTTGTAACAGGGTAGCAGATTGTACATAACAGGACTATAAAAACTCAACAGCATGGGTGGAACAGAGAAAAGGAAAGTAGATGTAGTGGTAATATCGGATGTGCACCTGGGTACCTATGGCTGCCACGCCGAAGAGTTGAATAACTACTTAAAGAGCATTGAACCCGGCCGCCTGATATTGAATGGAGACATAATAGATATATGGCAGTTTAGTAAGCGTTACTGGCCGCAAAGCCACATGAAGGTAGTTAAACGCATAATAAGCCTTATGGCAAAGGGCGTGAAAGTTACCTATATAACCGGCAACCACGATGAGATGCTGCGTAAGTTCAGCGGACTGAAGGTGGGGAAAATGAAAATAAAGAATAAAACTGTACTGAAACTAAGTAACGGCAAAAGCGCATGGATATTCCATGGTGATGTGTTTGATGTAACCATGCAGCATAGCAAGTGGCTGGCTAAGTTGGGTGGGGCAGGGTACGATCTGCTAATACTCATCAATCGATTTATCAATGCCATATCGGTTAGTATGGGCAGAGGTAAAATATCATTATCAAAAAAAATTAAGGACAGTGTTAAGAGTGCGGTTAAGTTCATTAACAATTTTGAAAAGACTGCCGCCGACATAGGTATATCAAACGGATATGATTACGTAGTATGCGGCCACATACACCAACCCGAAATACGCAACATACATACCGATAAAGGCGACATCATCTATATGAATTCGGGCGATTGGGTTGAGAACCTTACCGCTTTGGAATATAATAACGGAGAGTGGAATATATATAAGTACAATGAGGCTGACTTTCCAATAAAGGATGAGTTTGTTGACCCTAACCAGGAAGAACTGTTCAATAAAATGCTGGCAGAATTTACTTTAAAGAAGAAATAGCTTATAAGTCTTTAACTGATCATATGCATCATATACAAGAGGTATTTAGCAGATTACTTTCCCTTTCATACGTGGCATACCACTACTTTATGTTGTGGTGTAGCATGAATCTTTAATCGGGCAGTACCATACCAATATGCGGAATATGGTCTTCAATATATTCTTCGCCGGTGGCTACAAAGCCTAATGATGTATAGAACTTACGCAAATAGGCTTGTGCACTTATTTTAATCGGTTCGCCTTTAAATAATTCTAAAGCCTTTTCAATGCTTTTTTGCATTAATAGTATTCCTATGCCTTGTCCGCGGACTGACTGTGCATTTACCACACGGCCAATAGAAGCATAGTCTTTATAAGACACACCTTTAGGAAGCAGGCGAGAGTATGCAACAAGTTCATTTGCTTTATTATATATCATCAGGTGCCAGCTTTGCTGATCTTTTCCATCTGCATCCTGGTAGGGGCAATTTTGTTCCACACTAAAAACCTGTATGCGTAATTGCATAATGGCATAAAGTTCGTTAGTGCTTAATTCGTTAAAATGCTTGCAGACTATAGTTACCTCAGGCTGACTCATTATACAGAATTCTTTAATCGTTTTAATAAACGGAACAGCTTACCTTTTAAACTTACATATACTATACTGTTGTAATTAGGCGTAATTGTACCCCCAAATTTTTCTTTGAATTTATTTATTCCCAGTAGCGCTTCATCCTCTTTGCCATTGTACCATCCACCCCAGTCGTAAAGCCGGATGCCTTGTTCTTTAAAGTAAACCATATCCTTCCAGTGGCAAAAGCGATTGGCAGCTCCTATTTCTTGTTTTATTTTATTGTCCGTTTGCAGATATATGGTAGATATGCTTGAAATCAGCAGCACCCTATCACCATTCACTCTGTATAAGTGTTGTGCAACAGGAACCTTATTGGCATTTAACACCTGTGCTATAGCCAGCAATCCATTTTCAAAGTAAGCCATTATACGTGCAGTATCGGCAAGTGGTAGTTTTTTCGATAAGGAAAAATCGTTGTATGCTTTTATAAATTCGTTTACCGTGTTTAATTGTAAACTATCGTAATGCATCGTGTAACTATATGCAGGATTCTTCTCTACCGATCGTATTTCATTCCTGCCGGTAGCGTTTATAGCGCCGAACAAAGTTTCTTCGGGTTGGGTAAGATCGATCAGAATAGTGTAGTGGTCGTAATAATCATTGCCAATGGGTTTAGTCATTTGCATATAATACACCACGTCGGCATCGGTATACAATGTGCTGGCATCATACCATACATCGCGCACGTTAAGCATGCGCTCGGTTCTTTTAAGGGTATGTAGGTTGCTATTTACCAAAGTAATAGCAAAGATAGTGGTCTATATCTATCTTGAAACTATAAACTTAGCCTGTCGCTTCATATTGCCATCAATAAGAATTAGCATATATATTCCGCTTTCGAGTTTAGAAACATTTAGCGTAATTGTATTCTCTTTCATGCTGACATTTTCTGTATATAGTTCCCTGCCTGTTACATCGTATACAGCGGCTTGTTGTGGTTTAAAGCCATTGCCGGTAAGCACTATGTTTAGTTTGTAATTAGCAGGAACAGGATAAATGGAGAAGGCAGAATTGTTTTGAATTGTGTTTATGCTATTAGGATCAACAATAGAAATATGTAATATCATTGATGGGCGGTGGTGTGGCATGCCAAGTGTGTTATCGGTAATGGTAACAGTATATGAACCTGAACAAATGCCGCTAATGGTATCGGTAGTTGCAACGGTCGACCATACAAAGCTGAATTGGCTTAAGTTAACAGCCGCATTGGTAGCAACCCAAATTGAGTTGTTGCAGCCACCTTTTATAAGGCTATCAATATAAATGCCATCAAAATTGGTGTCTGGTATTAAATAAACAGAGTCTTTTGCATCAGGGTTGGTGCAGCCATCACTTACTATTACAGTATACCAACCGGGTGTGGTGGGAGAAACATTAGCATTTTGTCCGTTTTCGTTACCCGGTTGCCATGTATAGGTATAATGGCCATTACCACCTGAGGCCTGAGCCGAGAGAGTTACAGTTGTTCCGCCGTAAACAGTATCTCCCAGAGGAGTGGTTAAGCGAAGAGGCTCATCAACATTAACAGTTACTGCAACTGGGGATGCCTGGCATTTATTGGTGTCGTAAGAAATTAGAGTGTAGGTAGTTGTAACTAAAGGCCATGCAGCAACACTTGCACCTATTGAAGTGTTAAGGTTTATTGAAGGGCTCCATAAGTAAGTGTATTGACCATTACCACCTGTACTACTAGCCATTAAGTTAGAAGGAGCGCCATCAAAACATATTGTATCGGGCGAGGCTGAAGCAGTAGTTAGTACCAATGCCGGCTGGTGTATAGTAATTGTATCAGTTGCAGTGCAACCGGCAGAATCGGTTATAGTTAATGTATATACAGCTGCACTTAAGTTAGTTGCTGTATCATTAGTTTGTACCGGCACAGTTGACCATGCATATTTATAGGGTGGTTTTCCACCCAAAGCATTTCCTGTGGCTGTTCCATTAACGCCTCCATTACAAGTAACATTTCTCACTGTTTTAACGCCCATACTAAAAGTGCAAGTGTTGTTTATGGCTTTCCCCGTGTGCTCAATTCCCCCGGCAAATGAAGTAAAGGAAATACAAAGCGCTATTCCGCAGACAATAAATTTTTGAGTGATGGTTTTCATGAGTCTTTGTATTTATTGCATTATAGTAAACTTGGCCTGGCTGCTTGTTTTACCATCGCTTAGTATAAGCAGGTAACTACCATTTGCAAGGTTAGATACATCAATAGTTTCAATGTTTGATTTGAATGTAGCATTTTGCTTCATCAATTGTCTTCCGGTAATATCATACACACTCAAATATTGCGGCCTAAATTGGCTGTTATTTAAACTTATGTTAAGTTTACTTGAAGCCGGAACAGGATATAAAGTAAATAAAGTGTTGCTCTGAATTTCATTTATACTAACCGGATTTTTAATGGTAATGTGCAACATAACCTCTGGTCTATGGCCGGGTATAATTGGTTTTGTGTCAGTAATTTCTACCCAATAGGTTCCGGCACAAAGGTTGCTAATGGTATCGGTAGTTGCACCGGTCGACCATAAAAAAGTAAACTGGCTAAGGTTAACCAAGCCACTATCGGCTACCCAAAGCGCATTATTGCAACCACCGTTTATTAGGCTGTCAATATAAAGCGCGCTGAAATTAGTATCTACAAATACATTAATGCTATCACGGGCATTTGGTTTACTGCATGCATCAAAAACGGTTACTGTATACTGCTGGCTTGCAGTTAACGTGGTTGTAAAACTGCTGTTATTATAATTGTTCGGTTCCCACATATAATTATAAGCACCTAACCCTCCTGTTGCAACCGCTGTAAGGGTTACACTTTGTCCTGAAATAATAGTATCGGCACCGGTTATATGTACTTTTAATGCATGGTATACATTAACCTGTGCTGTTGGGGGAGATAAAGTACTGCAGCCTGCCGTATCGGTTGCTTTTAGTGTATATATTGTTGTATCGGTTGGTGAAACAGTAATTACTGCAGTTGTATCTGCAGGTAGTACACTGCCCTTGGCACTCCACTGGTAACTATATGGCCCGTAACCTCCGGAAACTGTTGACGTAAGCTTGGTACTATTACCATAACAAATGTTTATGTTGGTAGGTGTAATAGTTGTGCTTACAGGCCCCTTGTTTATATTAAACTTAGCGGTGTCTTTGCACCCCTTGCTGTCTAAAATAACAATATTGTTTTTGCCTTCGCTAAGTCCGGTTATGCAGTTATTGGTATTGCCGCTGTAATTGTAGTAGTACGGAGGGGTACCACCCGATGGGTGTACACATGCACTGCCGTAAGTAGTACACGTACCATCAATAATGCTGTCGGTTACTGTTATTGGAGGGGCGGAAGCTGTAATAACATAAGTTGCCTGCGCCTGGCAACCATGTGCATCGGTTACCTGTACTGAATAAGTACCTACACAAAGATTTCTGACAAAGTAAGTTACGTCACCTGTACTCCATATATAGTTATATGGATATGTACCGCCCGATATAGCTGCAGTTACACTTTCGTTGCAGGTTTGTGGGCATGGTGTTGTAATACCAGTTTCGGAGGTTACTGAAAAAGGTACGCCGCTATAGCCGCTAAATATTGCACTGTCTTTACAACCGTCTGCATCTGTAACTATTACATAACCATTTACATTGATATTGATTGCAAAAGCTGAATCTTTTTGAGTGGTAACACCATTAAACCATTTATACGTATAGGGTTCATGGCCGTTAACCGGTAATGCAACGCCAACCGACTGACACGTATAATTCATAACCGCTGTAGCGGTAAGCGAACACCCCTGGGAAATTGTAATTGAATCGGTTAAAGGGCCGCATGGCGAAGATACTGTAACTGTGTATGTGGTTGTAGTTGTGGGGTGTGCGTAGGTTGATGCCGAATTAGGATTAGTCAATGATGCAGCAGGCGCCCACGAATAAGTGGTAGAAGAATCGGCCCCTGCAGCCTTAACGCCTAACAGAACACTATCTCCCGGTTCAACTTTCGAACTGCTTGCACTATCTCGTAGTGCAATGGTATAACCCGGTATTGAAAATGTATCGGCAGATATGCAGCCGTAATTATCAGATGACTGAAAAGTGTACGTACCCGGAGTAAGATTAGAAACGGCCGAAGTAGTTTGTCCGTTGCTCCAGGTATAGGTAAATGGCGCTATACCTACCGGTTTTGCAATAGCGCTGCCTTCAGGGCCGTTGCAATAATAAGGCGTGGTTGTAATTTTTGCTGTTGGAGAAACCGAAGTAACCACATAATAAAGTGTATCAGCAATTAACGAACCCTTTACTCCCGTTATAGCTACTGAATAGGTGCCGGTAAGAAAGACAGTAACACTTTGCCCGTTGGGTGAACCGAAAATGCCCGGGCCGAACCACGTATAAGATGAACCACCCGAAGGAGCTTTGATTGTAGTATGGTCTTTACCGCAAATAGTAACGTGTATTAATGTGTCTGCAACCACAAGCACGGTAGATGAAGCAGTGGGTATTGTACAGCTATCAGTCACGGTTACTGTAAATTGCTGGCTTTGGCTTAATGTAGTTTTTAGCGTATCGGATGTTGAACCGCCCGGCTCCCATTTGTACCTGTAGTAATAATAGCTTCCTAAGCCGCCACTGGCAATAGCAAGAAGCTTTACACTGTCGCCGGGTATAATTGTATCTGCTCCATATATGGATACACTTAATGGAGGGCCAACATTAATGCCCTCGGTTACCGGCGTTGTAAGGCTGCAACCCGAAGTATCTTTAACCCGTAAATAATAGGTAGTGTTTACAACCGGATTAATTGTAATACTCGCAGCCGAATCGTTGGTTATGCCTGATGCAGGGCTTGAGTACCAGTAATATTTATAAACACCGCAACCTCCTATAACCTTAGCTGAAAGAATTTCAGATGTACCATAACACATGTTAGCATTCGGCGCGGTTATGCTTGCCTGTATTGGTCCTCCGTTTATGGCGACAATAAGTGTGTCGCGGCAGGAATTTTTATCAGAAATGGCAACCGTATATGTGCCTGCCCCAACACCATTAACACAACTTGAGTAACCATTAGTAACATAAAGCCAGTTATATGAATATGGTGCAACACCACCCGACGGATAAACACATGCATTGCTATAGTTGCTGCTGCAGCTGCCCAGCTTAACAGAATCGGTTGCAGTTATTTTATAATACGGAGGGTTAACAAATGTTGCGCTGGTATCTACTTTACAACCCAATGCATCGGTTACTACTACCGAATATGTGCCAGGGCATAAGCCCGTTGCATAAGTAGAGCTGAATCCTCCTTTGCTCCATGAATAGACATAAGGAGTTTGGCCACCCGTTACACCTATTTGCATCGATCCGTTGCAAAGGCCATAACATGAAATGGGTGTAACGGTGATATAAGGTAGTGCAAATTTAGCCGGATGATTTACGTAATAAAGTATACTGTCCTTACATCCGTTATTATCTTTTACCACAACATTCCCGGATGAATATCCAGGGTAGATAATACTTGAATCGCTTTGAGCCGTGTTTGAGCTGTAATTCCATTTATAAGTAAATGGCGCTACACCATTTGTAGGTATTGCAGTGGCAACTGTGCGCTGGTCGTAACAATGATAAACACTGGTTACAGTAGTGGTCATAGTGCACCTTTTAAATATGGTAATGGTATCGGTAAGTGTACCGCAGGGCCATGTAGCAGTTACAGTATATACTGTGGTAGTAATAGGGTGGGCGTATGTTTTAGCTGAGTTAGGATTGCTAACCGATGCCGCCGGTGCCCATGAATAGGTGACCGAAGAATCAGTGCCAATTACTTTTGAGAATAGCACAACACTGTCGCCCGGTTCTACAGCCCGGGTATTTGCACTGTCTGTTATTTTAACAGCAGGTGCTGTGGCTATTGCAAATGTGTCTATTGATGTGCAACTGTTTACATCGGTTGCCTGCAGGGTATAAGTGCCGGGTGCCAGGCCCGAAGCAGAGCTGCTGGTTTGGCCATTACTCCATGCATACGTAAACGGTGCATTGCCAAAAGGTATAGCATTGGCAGTACCACCATAGGCATTACAATAGTAGGCGGTGGTGGTTACTTTAGCTTGCCTGATGCCCGCATTTAAAGTATAGAATAAGGTATCTGTTATTGCTGAGCCGCCTTTTGCGTTTGTTACTATAACACCATATTTACCGGGCATGGTTACGCTAATGGTCCGTAAGGTATCTGGGCCGGTAATAGCACCTGCGGGGCCACTCCATAGAAAACGAGAACCTAAAGGTGCCGTTAGTGTTATCGGGTTACTACCGCAAATGGTAGCATTTGAAGCAGTTATAGGTTGCTGTGATTGCGAAAATGCAAAGTACCCGTACCCGAAGTGAGCACCCAGCGAACAATCGGAAACCTGGAAAGCAATGGTAACGCATTGCCCTTCATAAGCCTTAAGCGATACAAAGCCTGTTTGCCAGCCTGTGTAATAAACATAATCTTTGTTAAGTGCAAAGTAAACACTATCGTAGCCCTGATGCATTAAGTCAGTTGCACCAATAATAGTATTGTAATAAGGTATTGTATCTCCTTTTGAATCTAAAACAGCAAAATGAAAAAACGGCTTTTCTTCATACGAGTGAATTACTGTAGAATCGGGGTTTTCGAGAAATAGCGAATATTGGTATTGAAAATTTTCATTTACCTTTGTTACTACAAAACTCTGATTGAGCATGCCCACAAAGTCACGTGGTTTTGTACTATCACCTATACGTACTGAATATTTTACGCCCGGTGGCACTTCAGGAATGGAAGGAACAAGGTGATCCTTTAGTGTGCTTTCTACTGCTACCTGATAATCAAGACTTGATGTACTTCCGCCCAACTCTTGCGAACCGCAGACTCCACCCACCTCGCTGTTAATAATAAATTGGGTAGCATTAGAAAAATTCTCTTCTGAATAGGCATTCCAACCATTAAGGTAACCGTTGGTAAAGTTCAGGTTAGTATCGGTAGGGTAGCAGGTAGTAAATGCCTGCCTTGTTTGTTGTTTTTGGTTGTACTGCACAAGCAATGATGGTTGCTTGGTTACCATACTGCTGAACATGGCATGTAACGAATCGTACTTAAAATCTAAATTAGAAATGTAAGCTTTAGCCTGCCCTACAGTAAGTTTGTTATGCATAACAAGCTTCTTATAGTTTTTCCTATCGGTTATAAAAATGCTTTTATAATAATTTGTAAATGCAGTTGTAAACTGTGTATTATCATTGTAGCGCTGCTGTATTTGCTTTAGCTCAGCAGGGAAATATTGCATCAAACCTTCCTTTTGCATTCCATTTAATTGGCTTTGTGCATTAAGGCATAATGCGGGCAATAAAATGCTGGTAATAACTAATGCACGGTAAACTTTTTTCATGAGGGTGAAATTGTAGCTACTAAACTACATAAAACAGGTCAAATAACCAAATGATATGAAGGGTCTAGTTATCCCTGTGTTTGCGGCTTGCTAAATACTGCTTGTATTGCAGTGTTTTTACAATCTCGGGCTTAGGGGCCATGCCCAATTTGGTGGCTTCGTTTGCATAAAACAGGGCCTTGGTCTCATCGTGAACTGAATCGCAGGCAAATATTAAATTGTAAGCGCAAACCGATGATACATCTTTGGTGTTTGATCTGTATGCAACTTCAAAATCGGTTATCGCACCTGCCATATTGCCTAAGCCATATTCGGCCACACCGCGATAAAAGCGGTAAAAAGGGTTAGCAGGGTTAATAAGCAACAACACGTTATATTGGCCAATTACTTCTTTATACTTTTTTGCCTGCACCATAGCAAAGCTGTGTTCGGCATAACGCTTTTCGGCTTCGCGGTCGAGTTGCAAGGCTGTAGCATAATCTCTTATGGCGTCAGTAGAATCTCCTATAGACGCATAAACAATAGAACGATCGACATAAGTGAGGTACACATTGTTTTGTTCGTGCAACGATTTATCGTAAAGCTCCAACGCGCTTTTATAGTCGCCATGCATTACATCTACATTGCCTAACAGATCGTATATTTTGGCATCACCTGCGTTTATCTGCGCAAGCACATTTAATGTTTCTACGGCTTGTGCTGTATCGCCTTTGTTAAAGTAATAGTAGCCCAACCATTTGTATGATAACAATGCGCGGTACGGGTATTTGGTAATGGCATCTTTATAGAGTGTTTCCGCATCGTGCCATACTTTGGTGCGCTGGTAGCAGCCATAAGCAAGGCAGCTCGATAGTATCAGCATTACAGCAATGGTTACAGTTTTTAATGCAGGGTAACGTTTTATAAACTCATTTAAAAAGTAGGCTATTGCAAATAATACACCAATAGATGAAACATACGAATACCTGTCGGCCATAATAGCTGCACCGCACGATATAAACTGCAACACAAAAATGATGTTGGCTACAAAGTAGGCTTCGGCAAATAACACTATTTTAAAATAAGTGCGATTGTATTTATAGGTTAGCCAAAGTGGCACTGCAATAATGGCAATGGCAATAAACGGAGCCGCGTAATAAATAAATGGCAAAGTACCATCGATGTAGCGGTAAGGGTAGGGGTAAAAGGTAGAAAGGAAACTTGGATTGATGAGTTTATATAAATACATATCGAAGCCATACAGGGCATACATAAAGCGCTCTGCAAGGGTTAGCTTATTAAAATCAGCAATGGCACCGGTGCGGTTTTGGGTGTACACGGCAAACGCACCAAAGAACAATGCACCTAAAAAGAATAACGTTTTTTCGGTAAGCAGTTTAAATTCCAGCTTACGTTCGTATAGATAATCGATACACAATAAGGTTAACGGAAATACTACCGCCATTGGTTTCGATAGGCAAGACAAAACGAATAAGAGGAAGGTAATCAACATCCATTTGGATGTAATGTTGAATTTTGAATTCTGAATTTTGAATTGACGGATATAGGCTAATAGCCCAAGCAAATAAAAGAAAGTGTACAGCACATCTTTACGTTCGGCAATCCACGATACCGATTCGACATGCAGGGGGTGCACACCAAACCACAGTGCGCTAAATGCAGCTATAAAGAAAGATTCCCGCTCTTTTAATTTTAACTGTTTGCACAATTGGGTAATTAAAAAGAAGACCAATATTACATTGGCAATATGTATGATGATATTGGTAAGGTAGTATGTAGGTGGGTTAAGTTTTGCAAAATGGTAGTTAGCCGCCAGCGACAACATACACAGCGGGTGATAGTTGTTCTTGGTAATATCTTCGGTAAAAATGCGCTTTAAGTTGTGCGGAGTAAGTTGTTGTATTACGGTATCGTGGGTAACATATACATCGTCGTCCCAATTGGTAAACTGGTTGTGCATGCTTCCCTGAAAGCATAAGAAGGTAACCACACAAATAGCGGCCAATATCCAATACTTTATTTGTCCCAATGGTTGTGGGGTAGGGGCAATAGGCTTAGCTGTTTGTTTTGGTGCCGGCATGGTTGCGAAGTTAATAAATGATTGGATTGCTTAATAGAACACAGATGGCACAGATTAGGCGGATAACCACAGATTAAATCCATTTGAATTTTGTATTTTTGATACTGATGATCAAAAAATACGCTACAATCGTTTTTGCTTTGTGTTTAACATTATCTGCTATAGGGCAAGATGATGATGGAGTGGTGCACGCAAGTGCATCATTTGGGGCACCTGGCAAACATTACGATTCTACCAAAATTGTTACTAACCATGGTGGAGTGGTTAATGAAACGCATACTGCAGCCGACACTGCTCGAAGTAATGTTGATTTTATATTGCAAACTATACCGGGTGTGGTTGATACCAATCTCCGCCACCAGCTTACTATTAAAATAAACCCCAGCCTGCTTTTTACCGAACAGGGCTTAATGTTACAATACAACTTTAAAAACAACTTTGGTATTGAGTTGGGTTATGGTATTAACGAAGATAATAGTGGGAATAATGGGTTCCATACCTACGATGGTAGTGGTTATACTATACGTTGGGGATTGTTGCAATACCTGGATAACTTTAAGCACTGGTATTTTAGTCTGCAGGGCTTTTACCGTTACTATAGCCATATAACTGCTGTTGCCGAAGACGCTGAAGGCTTTACCCAGGGTATTGATGATGAGGTTATAAACCCATTACGTAGTAATTTGGCTAACGTAAGTGCCGGAGATGGCAACCAGGTAGATGTGTATACAGCCAGTGCAAGCGTAGTTTGTTTTGATGCTGTTGCAGGCTACCAATACCGCCACAAACATTTTGTGTTAGATGTTTTTGCAGGAGCAGGCAGCCGCACAAAGAATATAAAGTTGCATTTAGAAGGATATTACGTAAACGCCATAGGCAGCACTGATCAAACCGAAATACAATACAGCAGAGTTGAAAGCAAGTCGGTAAGCTATAGCTACCCCGATTTGAAATTAGGCTTTACGCTGGGGTACCGATTCAATTAAAAATTAGGAATTAACGCCGAGGCCAGATTATAATGATGAGCTTAAAGAATAAAAAATCAACAATACTCTTTACCTTTTCACTTTTAACTTGCGCTGCAATCGCTCAGCACCCTTCTTCATTTAAATATAACCTCGATAAAAAGACCTACAGCATTTCGGGGGAGGAAAAGAGCGCCATTAAAACCCATGCCGAAGCGTGGTTGAAGGCGCACGATACTATTGTTACCCGTGGCGGTATTAGCAACATACGTTTTACTCCCGATGATATGATGCTGGAGGAATGCGATTCGGCAGAGGAGAAGATAGAATATCACAATGCTAAGTTCAATGGTTTCCCTGCAACTGATGCGGGCCTGTTTTATGGCGCCGATGTTTATGTTAAGAACAAGACCGGCGGATATGATCGCGTGGTTATTAACCTATCATACTTTTATGAGGTGGTTAAGCTTTGGTATCCGGGTGGGGTGGTTATATACCAGAAGAAGTAATAACGTTATTATTTGTGCGTTCAATCGCTCCCGCAAGTCTGTGACTTAAGGGCACAAATACTTTCAGTTTGTAACTGAGCTAAAACAAAACTTATAAAATGTAAAGTTGGAAACTTTACTTACCTATTCCCACAGGTTACGCTTGGATAAACTTGCGGGAGCGAGGGGTTAAGAAATGTTAAGAGCTATGAATTGGGTTCAATAATAAATAAACGAGCACAAATAATCCCTAACGCAGAAAGCGATGGCACGTGAGGTGAATAGATAAGATGATAGGAATGGACACATAGTTGCAGAGAGCTGTGCCAAATCCTCGTTAAACAATGAGTAACGATATTATTCTTTTCGAAACTAAGCGTGAATTACTTCTTATCGAACGTAGAATTCATAAAGGCATCCATCATCACCTTTTTGCAAGTATCGTTGGTATAGTTAATGTTTACGCCAAAATCGTAGCCATTAATAAGCCTGCTGTATAATACCTGGTGCAGCAAAACAGCACCGTTGGGGCTGGTAATATTTACATAAAAAGCATTGAACTGTAAACCGCCAACAATAATGGTACTTGAAAGTGTATCGGCTGTAATACCCTGGTTAACGTAGGTTGAATAAAGCAACTGATCGAGGGCATGGTTAGCAGAATCGTACGAAGCAATATCGCCGGGGTATGGTTCGTAGGTTGAACCTAAAAAATCGAATTTATCTTTTTGAAAGCTAATAAGGTGCTTGAGCCCTTTAATATCTACCGATTGTCCCGCTTCTTTTTCAATGGCTGATTTTCCTTTATCGTCGGCAGCCTGTAACTGATCTCGGCTTATAATGTTCCAGCCGGTGGGTATGTGTATGCTCCAGCCAATTTCAGGGCAGGTATATAACTCACCCTTTACATCGCCTGCGTCGGGTTGCTTATCATTGCCATGTTTACAGGCTACGGTTAGTAATATTAGTGCTGCGAATAAAATAAGTGCTGGTTTCATTTTAATATGTTTTATACAAAAGTAAGGATATGGTTTACTTTTCTTTATACTTAACAAATATCATTTCTTCCGAATCTTGATTGTACAGAATAAATAGAGAGTCTTTGGTTCTGCGGTAACTGGATGCATTCTTTATGCCTTCTTCTAGTTCCTGTTCAAGTCGACAATTGACAGCAGTACTGCCAAGCCCTAATGCAGCTATTTTGTTTTTATCTAAAAGTGTGTAATGGTCACCTACATCATTACAAAAGCTTTTCCCTATAATGGTTCCGTGCCCTGCACTATCATGAAAAGTTAGTTTTACATGTGTGTAAAACACCGCCCAATTGTCTTGAAGTCTGGCAGTATCCTTTATTTTCCCAGTTATCAGGTTCTTAAACATTTTAAGGTTCCAGGTGCCGTTAAGAGAGTGTAAAGAATCTGTTTGTCCAAATGCAGTTAACGAAATGAACAGGAATATGAATGTGAGTGTTTTCATTTTTAATTTCTATATCTGTGCCAATAATCGTGGTAAGCCTTGTTGTAATTAATATTGAAGGATATTACCTCGTTTTGAATAAGGGTTAATCTTCTTGCAAGCAAAGGCACATTGTAACCCCAGCAAAAGGAAAAATACCCGCCTAAAGTAATCCCCGCCTCAGGTGTAAAGCGGAGGTCGTTTATGCCAGAACCAATAAAATCTATCAGGTTTATCCGGAATGCCAAAATAAATATATCGGCTTCGGCTGCAATTTTAGGTGCAATTACATAATTATTGGGGAGTAAATTGGTTTCAATTGCCGCCTTATAACCAAATAAATGGGTGGGTTCGTTCATTTCGACTAGATCTTCCGTCATTGAACGCATAATGCCAATCTCGGCAAAAGTATTGCATTGCCATGCCAGCCCAATTTCGGGGTGTGTTTGAAACGGATGCTTATAATTTGCAAGAAAGCCTCCATTATAATTAAAGGTGCTATCGTGAAGGCTTTTGTTCTGCCCCAAAGCAGCAAGGGAAAAGAGCAAGAATATGAATGCGAGTGGTTTCATGTTATAGTTGTCAGTGAATAGTGACCAGTAATTAGCTAATAACTAACCACTGGTCACTTATGACTACTTGGTTATCTCATTCCCCTTATCATCATACTTCTTTTCCGATACCAGTTTGCCATGGTCAAAAATAGCATCGCTCTGCAAGGTTCCGTCGTTATGGAAAATTTTGAGGTGGCCATCACGGTGCCCATCAACAAAAGAGCATTCTTCGGTTACTATTCCTGCTTCGTTATATCCTTTCTCGGTACCATCTTGTTTGCCGCCGGTGTAATGCTGTTCTAATTGAACCTTGCCATCTTCAAAATAGAGTGTGGTAGGACCATCTTGCTTACCATCTGCCATCGAAATTTTGTTGCATACTTTGCCGTCAGCAAAATAACCCTGAGCAATACCATTCTGTTTCCCGTCTTTAAAAGGTATTTCGGTAATAAGCTTACCACTATCTGTATACATTTTTTCAAATCCGTCCTGTTTGCCGTTTACATAAGCTTTTACTTCTGTAAGTACTCCTTGTTCGTTATACTTTTTATCGAGGCCATTAATTTCACCTTCTGCGTTATAGGGTATCTCTTCCCATAATTTACCGCTTGGGTAAGTAATTTTTTTTACGGTTGCCTTACCACCCTTGGCGCCTGTGCCACCTTTATAACCTTCGTTAAGTACACCATTCGTGTATGTCATTTCTTTACTAACCGAGCCATCTTCGTTAAAGTGTTTTTCTACTCCGTTCTTCTTGCCGTCTTTATAAGTCACTAAAAAATCTATCTTGCCATTAGGTTTATACCAATCCTCAATTCCATTTTTTTTGCCATCTACATAAGGTGTAAGTATGCCCAGCTTTCCATTTTTCATATACATGTGTTGTGCACCATAAGGCTTGCCATCTTTATAAATAGTTAAAAAGTAAACCGGGCTTGCGGTATCGCTTACCATGGTAAAATGCACCTGGTCCTCTTTATCGACAGTAAATGTGGCATACTCTACCCACTTGCCTTCTTTCTGTCCGTTTACGGTTTTGTTACGCGCTTCAGCTTTATGGTTGAAGCCATATTTATCGTCAGCGCTTTGTGCAAGTGCAATTATGCCAATGGATAATGAAAGGAGTAGGGTGGATAATTTTTTATTCATGGTATGTTTTTTATTTTATTTTTTCAATAATCAGTATTTGACTGATGACTAAGTACTCACTACTGTCGACTATATTATTTCTTTATTTCTTTTCCTTTTTTATCATACTTTGTTTGCGATGTCATATTGCCATTATCATATATCTCATCTGTCTTCATGGTTCCATCATCATAAAATGTTTTGCCTTCGCCATTGCGCTTGTCGTCTATATAAGAATACTCTGATGTTTCATTACCATTTTCGTTATACGTTTTTTGTATGCCATTCAACCTGTCATCGGTAAAATGCTGTTCTAATTTTACCTTACCATCATCAAAAAACAGTTTGCTGAGTCCGTTCTTCTTGCCATTTACATACATGGTGGTTTCAACGGTTATACCCTGGTCGTTGTGTTTTTCATCAAGGCCGTTCTTCTGGCCATCGCTGTTGTAAATAGCTTGTTCCTGTAATTTGCCGTTAGGGTAATAGGTCTTTTTTACATCTGGTTGTTTAAGGTCGTTGGTTTGTGCAAATGCTACACAAGTTGAAAGTGAAAAGGTAAACGTTAAAATTCGGGTGAAACGAAATTTTGTAGATATATTCATTTGTGTTGATTTTGAGATAAATATAAGGAAAATATCTACTGTGTAGCATCACCCCCCAACCCCCTAAAGGGGGCACAAGAACGTTTGTGTATTTAAAGCCCCTTTAGGGGTTTGGGGTGGAGCGGGAACGAGGAGAAAATAACTTAACCGCATTGTCTACCCCCAACCCCCTAAAGGGGGCTTGGAACGTTTGTGTATTTAAAGCCCTTTTTTGAGGGTTGCGGTACTCTGTTCTTACAGATTAAACTGGTAAGGAGGGGTCTAATATTTTAGAGTAGGGAATGCAAGCGGTAAAGACTGAGCCCACGTTTAATTCACTATCAACCGTTAAAGTGCCTCCCTGAAGCTCAGTTAATCGTTTTGCAATACATAAGCCAAGCCCTAAGCCACCATGCTTTCTATTGTTATGCGGTTCTACCTGGCGAAACCGTTCAAAAATAGTATTTAGTTTATCGGCTGGTATTCCTATCCCGGTATCTGTTATTGAAAACTCCAATAAAATAGTTTTCCCTTCATTTTTCAAAACCCGGGCATTTACATGTACTGTTCCCTTTTCGGTATAGCAGATGGCGTTACTGGTAATATGGGTAATAATTTGTTCAAGCCGCTTTTGATCTCCTGTTAAAAACTTAGGAACATCGTGATCACAAACAAATTCTAAAGAAAGGCCTTTTTGCCTGGTCTTTTCTTGTAACAGTTCATTAATAGCTTTAAAGCTTTCCCTAATGTTGAAGTTGTTTTCATGAAAAGTCATTGTTCCTGCTTCAATCTTCGACATATCAATGGTATCATTCATTATTGTCAACAGATTCTCTCCTGCTTTTTTTATATTGCTTACATATTCTTTTTCTGTTTCTTGCAATTTTCTTTTCAGTAAAAGATTCGAAAAGCCCATTATGGCGTTTAAGGGCGTACGTATTTCATGACTAAGGATAGACAGAAAAGCATCTTTTAACTTACTTGAATCTTCTGCCTTTTTTCGTTCTGTAAGGTCCCTTGTTACTTTTGAAAATCCAATTACTTCTTTATTCTCATCATGAATGGCAGTTATAAGTATGTTCCCCCAAAAAAAGGTTCTGTCTTTTCTTACCCGCCATCCTTCTTCGTTCGCCTTTCCGTTTAAAATCGCTTTTTTTAGCAGTTTTTCAGGTAGCCCGCTTTCACGGTCTTCATTCGTATAAAACAGGTTAAAGTTTTTGCCTATTATTTCATCGGCTTTGTAGCCTTTTATTTTTTCGGCTCCCAAATTCCAGTTCATTACAATGCCGTTAGTATCCAACAATAAAATTGCATAGTCTTCAATTTCTTCTACCATTTTATGATAGGCGTAATCACCGCTTAATGTTTGCATTTTATTTTAAATTGGTATTTGCTGCAAAGCTGTTTTAATTGTGCACTTATTCTGTTGTGCAATTATTGCGGATAGTTACATAATTCACTGATTTTTGGTTTTGGCAGATATTAAAAGTTGAGTTGTTGATAAGTGATGTTTATGTTTTATTATTATAGTAAACATAATGTTTATTTTTGTGTTTTAATTAGTATTGGGTACCGCGTATTGAGTATGGAGATTTAATACACTCAATTTCGAATAACGCCTCACTACTCAATACCCACTACTCAGTACTGTTTAATCACCACTTATGAATGATGAAGAACCCCTTAGGCCTTTTGTGCAGGATGAAATTGATTCTGCAGCAACCCCTGATGAATTATTGCATACCGACCCTCGTAAAGCTTCAATGCTAAAAGCTTTAGTAAAAAGGTTGGGAGTAGTATCCTATGCGGCAAAAGATGTGGGCTTATCTCGCCAGGCGCATTATAACTGGCTTAATGAAGATGAGAAGTATAAAAGCGCTTACGAACTTATTACAGAAGTAGTAATTGATTTTACTGAGACACGCCTGATAGAGTGTATAAACATGAGCGACCTGCGTGCCATTACATTTATGCTTCGCACCCGGGGTAAAAACCGGGGCTATACCTACTATAAGGATAATAATGCGCAGAAAAATGCTATTTACAAAATAATAGTAGAAAGCGAGGAGATGAAAGCGTTAGTTGAAATGAACAGGGATAATCCATGATACTACTTTACACAAATACCCCCTTTCGTGTAAAAATGTGTAAAGTAAATTGCATAAAACCATGCTAAAGCATAATGCTAAACATTACAGAGTAAATGCCAGTGGCAAGCGTTATATCATTCACCAGGGCGGTACAGGCTCGGGTAAAACATTTTCTATATTACAATACCTGGCCGATTATGCTGTTTTTCACAAAGGCAAAATAATATCGGTAGTAGCTGAAAGCCTGCCGCACCTTAAGCGTGGCGCCATGCGCGATTTTAAACGCATACTCGACACGATGGGTTGGACTCCTATGGTAACCGAAAACAAAACCGAACACCGTTTTCAATTGGGCTCAACCATTATAGAATTCTTTTCGGCTGATGCCGCTGCCAAACTACGTGGCGCACGCCGCGATATACTGTTTATTAACGAATGTAATAACATCGACTATGAATCATTTCAGCAGTTGGACGTGCGCACACGCATGCGTACCATACTCGACTTTAACCCGGTCAACCGTTTTTGGGTACACAACAACCTATTGGCCGAACTGCAACCGGCAGATCATTTATTTATTAAATCTACCTACGCCGATAATGATTTCCTAACCCCGCAGGAAAAACAAAACATCGAACGCCGCCGCAATAACCTTAACTGGTGGAAAGTGTATGGCGAAGGAGAGATAGGGAGTGCCGAGGGGATTATATTTAATAACTGGAAAGCGGCCCCATCCCTACCTTCCCCATTGGGGAAGGGGACTGAATGTAGTCCTCAAGTCCTCCCTAATGGGGAGGATTTAGGTGGGGCTCTGCCCGGTACCTTATTAGGCTACGGCATCGATCTTGGTTTTACACATTCGCCGACGGCCATTGTGCAGGTTAATGAATTTAATGGAGAGCTTTATGTACACGAACTGCTTTACCGCACCGGTATACAGAACGATGAACTGTTTGCATTCGCACAAAAGCATATTGATATGAATGCCCTTGCTGTGGCCGATAGTGCCGAACCTAAAACAATCGATTATTTATACCGTAAAGGCTGGCATGGTTTAAAACCCGCTGCCAAAGGCAACGATAGTGTTGAGTTTGGCATTAACCTGTTACTCGACCGCAGAATAAACGTTACCGCCGAAAGTACTAACCTTATTAAGGAGTTACGCCAGTATATGTGGGATACCAATAAGGATGGGCATTTTATTCATCGCCCCATTAAAGATTTTGATCATGCTATTGATGCTTTGCGGTATTTGTATAGTTATCCGAAGAAAAGGCAATTATGCTTTGCATAATTAATTAAGAATTAGGAATTAATAATTAAGAATGGGAAAAGGAATAAAAGTCATGTACAATAAAACTTTACACTTTAAGCTTTATACTTTTAACTTAACTAGGCACAATCCTTTACATCTATGTGTCAAGTCCTATCATCGTTACTCTTCACCTCACGTGCCGTGGCTTTTGTGCAATGGTATTTCGCGTTAGGGATAGTAGCGAAAAGCCCGGAGCATAGCGAGGACTTGCAGCGGATAGCCCGACCCGTCCCGAGTACTCGGGAGAGGGGAACGCCCAGAACTTAATTAAAAAGTAAAAATTAAGAATTAAAAATATTTTGCGCCTTAGTGTCTTTGCAGTAGAAGATATTAAAACTAAAAGCCCCGTTCCGAAGCATCGGAACAGGGCTTAAAGAGTATAACCACTGTCATGAAAACGTGACAAACATAATAGGAATATGAAACAGAAACAAACTTTTTTCGGACTTTTTTCAAAAAAGCCTGTAAGCCACGACAGAGGCGGCAAAACCAATGATAAAACCAATAATTTACGCACCAAAGGCGCCAGTATAAGCTATGCCTATGTACAAGAAGGTGCTATCTGTAATATAGGTGATGATCCGCGTTCATATATACGCGATGGCTACCGAAAGAACCCCAACGTGTATGCCGTAATTGAAATGATAGCCCGTACGGCGGCTAAGGCGCATTACAAATTGTTTGATGTTACTAACCCCGCTAACAAAGTGGAGCTGACTCAACACCCGATACTCGATATGTTACATCGGCCCAACCCTTACCAGGGCCGTGCCGAGTTTATTGAAAATGTGTTCGGTTATAAATTACTGACTGGTGAATGTTTTATTCCTAAAATACGCGTGCAGGTTGGGAGCAATAGGGGTAGGGTAATACAGCTAATAACTGTGCCACCGCAGTTTGTAAGTATATCGTTAGATGAAAGTAGTGGCTTACCAAAGTCATTCAACTATGTGAACGGCCGTTATAGCGAACAAATATTACCCGACGATTTAATATTTACCAAATACTGGAACCCTGATGGAACAGTAAGGGGAGTATCGCCATTGGCTGCGGCACGCAAAGTGGTGGCACAAAGTAACGATGCTTACGAAGCCAGCATGAAGCTTATTAAAAACCTTGGCCCTACAGGTATACTCACCGTTACTGATGAAAATACGCAGTTCGACCAGACCCAGTTAGATGCCCTGCAAAAAAAGTACGAAGAGAAATATGGCGGCCCTGCTAACTATGGTAAAATATTAATTACCGGCGGCAAAATGAACTGGATAACAACCGGGGCAAAAGCCGAAGACCTTGGGTTGTGGGAAGGACAGAAAGCCACCATGCGCGATATATGCAATATATATGGCATCAGCAGTCAGCTGCTCAACGACCCTGATAACAAAACCTACAGCAATATGCTGGAAGCACGAAAAGCGTTAATTACTAATTGCGTGTTGCCCGAACTGCATTTATTTATCGATAGCCTTAACCGTAACCTGTTACCCGAATTCGAAAAGCTTGACGGGCACCGTTATTGTTTGGAAGTTGATAAACAACACTTCGAGGAACTTCGCGAAGATGAAGAGAGCAAAGTGAATTTGCTAGCGCAAGCCTGGTGGATGACACTGAACGAAAAACGCAAGGCGCTCGGCCTTGGTGAGGTTAGCGTGCCTGAGGGTAACCAAATGTTTATACCGAATAATTTAACGGGGGTTAAAAGTGAGTAATGAAAACCTTCACCACTAAGTGCACTAAGCAAATTCATACTAAGCTACACTCAGAAAACTTAGTGGAGCTAAGTGAAAACTTTGTGTTCTTGGTGGTGAAAAATAAAAATTGATTTACAACTCAGCCTGTTCTTTCTTCTGCTGCTCTTTTTGTTGTTCTTTTTGCTGTTTCTTCATTTCCCTTGTAGGCTTAACAATAGATGCATACTTAGGTTTTTGAAACTCAGCACCCTGCTTACTCATTGCAGCCTGCGATGTTTTAATATCCGAAGCAGATGATCTGGAGTACTGATCTTTTCGTTCGGCGCTTTTGCTGGTTTCTTTAAAAGTGCACTGCGCAATAGCCCCGTTGGCCAACAAGCCCGTAAGGGCAACTAAAAGGATTCGTTTCATGATATACAGGTTTATCTTTATATATTAACGCAATAGTTATTATAAAAAGTATGTAGTGTTAATAAAAAAATCTCTGTTACCAGGTTATGATAATTTGACCATCGCCGCTTTGAGCACCGGCTGTAACAGAAGTGCCACTGGTTGTGTTTGCACCGCTACCGCCGGTATAGCTATAACCACCGCCACCACCACCGCCGCAACCGCCGCCACCTGCATAATGGCCGCCGCCGCCACCACCGCCAGATCCAAAATCACCACATGTATTAGTAGCGCCATCTGTTTCACCACCATTACCACCGTTACCTATAGTACCTGCATACCCATGTATTTCGCTTCCACTTCCGCATCCAAAGCCTGTTGTAGCAGCCCCGGCGCTTCCTGCAGCACCAATAGTACCTTCTTCATCTACGTTCCAGTTGGCGCTACCCGTGGTAGGGGCCGAACCTGCACCACCGCCATTGCCGCCATTTTCAGGGCTATTGTACAAAGGGCCTCCTCCTGCTCCATCAAGCCCTACACCGCCGCCACCGGCCGCGGAAACAATATCATTAGCAAATGCTGTGGTTGTACTTAGGCGCACACAACTTGCACCACCACCACCGCCACCCGACCCAAATCCTGTCGGGTTTGAAGGATACGAAGTGGCAGCATTACCAAAACCATTACCACCGTTCTCATCGCTATTTCCGCCTGTTCCTCCTGTACCGCCAGCACTACTAATAGCCGGAGAACTACCCTGCGCACCTACATAACAATTCAATGTGGTTCCCCCTGTTACAGCCACAACAGCGTGTGCATGCGCACCTAAACCACCGGTACCAACAGTGGTATTAGCAAGTGCCTGGCCACCCTGCGCTCCATAGGCATCAACAGTGCATGTGGTAATACCCGTAGGCACAACAAATGTTGATAGCCCCGCGGTATTAAACGTACAAGAGTTCGTAGCCGGAACTGAAACAGTAAGTGTATATGCAGAAGTAGATACGCAACCCGTAAGGGTATTAGTAGCCAGAACGGAAAGCGACTCAGTACCGTTAGCTGTCCATGTTGCGTTAACCGAAGTTCCCGTGGTAGCAGATAAGGTACACCCTGTTGGGGTCCAGGAATAGGTGCAATTGGCCGCCGGAGTAATGCTGTAAGCTATTGTTTGGCCTTTAGCAAGCTTTGTCCCTCCACAAGGATCTCTATATGTAGTAGTTATTGTTGGTGAGGTTGGTGATGCATTAACGTTAACTGTTACCGAAGATGATGTACTTGAACAACCAGCAGCAGTAGTTTCAGTTACTGAATAAGTTGTAGTAGCTAAAGGGTTTGCAGTCACACTTATAGCTGTAGAACTGCTAAGGTTTGTATTAGGCGACCAGGCATATGTTGATGCAGCTGGTGCTACCGTTAGCGTACTTGAAGAGCCCGAACATATTAGGGTTGGAGTTGCAGTAACGCTTGTTATAACCGGTGTAGCATTAACGGTAACAGCTGTTGTACCTTGTGGGCTGGTACCACAACCATTTGTTGCAGTAACCGAATAAGTTACCGAACCTGTAACACCTGTAATGGTTGGGTTAGCACAGGTATTACAACTTAACCCTGCTGCAGGTGTCCATGAATATGAAGTAGGTGAGTTAGTAGAATTTGCAAACAAGGTAACAGTATTACCCGAGCAAACGGGTGTGTTGCTTGAAGGGGCCACAGTGGGGTTACCACCTGCTGCAATTACGGTTACAGTTAATGTGCTGGCTGTAGTTGTACCACAGGCATTAGTTGCAGCAACCGTCATTGTATATGTGCCGGCAGTACTGGTAACCGGTAAGGTTATTGAAGAAGTTCCCTGACCTGAAGTTATAGTGCTTGCAGGGTTTGTCAACGTGCTTTGAACGGTCCATAAGTAACTGCTTGCGTTTATTGAATTGGCATTAGAAACCGAAAACGTTTGCGACCCGCCCTTGCATATACTTACCGGATTACTTGCAAAAGTGATTGCGGGCGTTGGCGGGCCAACGCAAAAACACCAGTATGGTTGCCAGGTGGCATTAATAACCGAATATGTTTCAAAACAATTCATAGTACTGTTAAAAACCATTAAAGCCGTTGAAGGTGAGCTAACACCCGTAGTATTAGCCATACTTGGCAACAGAAAGCCAAGTTGAGATGCCGACAGATCTAAAACTGTTGTGCTTGGGTTAGTAGATGTGCTTACCCCCTGTTCATTTATTACCACGTTTTGAGAAAAGGCAGAAAGAGAAAAAAAGATAAAGAATAATGGAAGGAAAATTTTAAGGATTCCAACAAAATTAAAACCGGATAAAATACTTTTTGATAAAGTTAATACCATCTCATCTTTTGCCTGTGTTTGCTCAAGCTGAACATTAAGTTGACTATTTGTTTTTTTATAATATCTGTATCGCATTTACCTGCCAATATATAACCGTTTGTTATAATTTACTTTATCATTTCTTATGTTAAGAATATAAACACCATCACTAACATTAGTGGGTAAAATAAAGCTGTTGTTTCCTGGTGCCACAGCCTGTGTTTCAGTTATTACAGGCTGACCAAGAAGGTTGAGTAGTGTAATGACATAATTATCGGGTGTAAGTGAATTTATCTGCACATCTACACTGGTAGAATTAAAGACAAAAGCATTTTGTGTGCCCTCGTTTTCACACGGCTGGTATACTATTACATTCAAATGATTAGTAAATCCATCTAAGTCCGTTTGCGAAATTCTGTAATAAGAAACCCCTGTTAACGGAGTTTCGTCAACAGCAGTGTAGGTGGTAGTTGTGCTTATGGTTCCTGCTCCTTTTACTACAGCAACAGTAGTGTAGTTTACTCCATCCGATGTCCTCTCTATGGTAAAGAAATCATTATTAGTTTGTGTTGCTACGATCCATTTTAGATGGGCTACATAGTTTTGGCATTCTACGCTAAATGAAGTTAATTGTATAGGCAATGGGCTATTACTGGTTGCCAATGTCCACGATCTGAAAAAGCCTCCTGTTGTCAAAATATCCGGCGAACTATTGGTAGACACGGTTGAAACATTTCCGTTTATAACCGTTGTACCTGTAGGACCAATATATGTACCCCAGGCATTTTTTACGGTATCAAAACGCTGGGCTATTAATGAATTATCAATGGAGTTATTTAGGCCTGTTACTTCAGATGAGGCATTCGTATGGTTAAGGTACGAAAAGGTAAGTTGAGGGTCTGGTGTAAGTGTATAGTTTTCTTTAACACCGTTATCGTAATAAACGCCATTAGCATCAACTACCCAAAAGCGGTCAACTACGTTATACGAATTATCGTGGGTGGGACCGCCCGGACTAGGAGTTCCACTATAGGCAGACATGTTGTTAACATCGTGCGGCACTCCCTGATTGGTTGCAGAAGACATTGTTCCTACATAATTGTCATTTATAGTATGCCAGGTTGAAAACCGTATTGTGCCCAACCCGGTACCTGCCGTGCCTATAGTTAAAGTAACCGGAATGTATGATAATGAAGGGAAATAGTAAAACGGCACAATGTAACTACTAGCAGCAGCAGCAGTTCCAATATCCCATTGCACCATGTTATATTCCCTTTCTGACATAATACCTCCACCAACGCGAGTTATAGCATTGGTAGCAGAGTTATGAACTACAAGAAGGGTACGTTGTGCGGCAATGCCATTACCCATTACTATATACCCCGAATTAATGAAAATCCTAGCCTGGCTAATACCTGCTAACGGAAGTAAGCCTAAACAGAACAACAATATGTATAGTGCCTTTTTCATTTATTCACACTCAATGTATATCAATCAGGTATAAAACACCATAGTTTTCTCCCGGAGACTGTGTTGCTGTAATTGTTGGGGTTGCCCCTGCAGCAATAGCTTTCCCAGCAAATCCATATGCATCCTCACCGTCATATGTACCCGATATAGATGTTAAATTTGTCCATGTTGGATTAGATGGCGGCGCAGGGTTACACCAAAAATCACAAAAACTTCCAATAGCGTACGAACCTGCAATTTCTGTTAAGGTTGTGTTAAGTCCACTTTGACAATTTTGTGAACTTTGATTAGAAACTGTTGATGGATTTTGAATATTAGCAGAGGAAGGAATACCACAAAATCCGGTTAAAGCCACAGCGAAGTTGGCATAATTATTATATGATCCCCAATTACTGCCTTCATTCACATTTATTGTATATGCCCCTGCAGAAGTGGCGACAAAATAATAAATGGCAATTGCAGCATTCGGAGAGCCTGAGCCGTCTGTTACTGATGCATATTTTGTTGCAGTAGGCACACTTCCTGATGGAGGCACGATACTGACAGAGCCATTAAAGGAATATGGGTATCCATTACAAGAAATAATAACCAAATCGTTGGGTTGTGTCGTGGTTATGGTAAAACTATTAACGTCATCGCCGCTGGCAGCGGTTGCATCAGCCGTAATTGTACCGCAAGTACCTACAGTAACTGCATGACCAAGGCTGGAAGCACTGGTACCACATGAGCCGGTTGCAGTTACTGTAATATTACCCGAACCAGAACCGGCAGCACCTGTTACCGTAATAGTTGCTGTTCCTTGCCCTGAAGTAATAGTACCAACAGCTGCAGGCACAGTCCATGTAAAGGACGTTGCTCCTGCCGAAGTGGCTGTAAACGTATTACCTGTTGAAGTAGCTGCAAAATTTGTTGGCCCCGCAATAGTTGGAACCGGCGGCGGAGCGCTTACAGTTACCGCATACGTACCAGAACCACTGGTACCACCGCACCCGGTTGCAGTTACACTTATGGTACCACTACCGGCACCGGCAGATCCTGTAACAGTTACTGTACCTGTTCCTGCACCTGAAGTAATCGTTCCCACAGATACCGGAACTGTCCATGTAAATGATGTAGCACCCGGCGCAGATGCCGTATAGGTGTTTAATGTTGAGTTGGTACATATAGTGGCAGAGCCTGTAACGGTTGGTGTTGGCGGGGTATTGTTGCTGGCTACTGATATTGCCATTGTGAAAGTAGCGCTTGAGCCACAAGCATTAACCGCAGCAACCGAAAGAGTGTATGTACAGCCTTGCCACCATGTAATATCTTGTGATAGTGGAGTACCACCAATGGTTAAACCACCATCACCTGTAAAGCCTGTCCATATATCTGATCCACATTTACCAGCTGTACCCAGGGTTCCACCAGAGTTGGGCGTTATGATCCATGAATACGAAGTAGCATCATTAACCGGGCTAACGGAATAAGGAGTCGTTGTATAAAAATTACTACCACCACCCGGTACTCCTTCAGCACATGGTGAGGCATTCCCTGTAATTCCCGTTGGTGTTGTAGGTGGGTTGTTACAAGGGCAAAAAACAGCCTGCCAGCAACTACAGGTAGCATAGTATTGCTCATAACATGTAGACGTGTTATTGTAAACCAACAATGAGTTAGAAATGGGGGTTAGTGCAGCAATTTGAGCAGAGCTTAATGAGGGCAATAAAAAGCCACCGTTACTATTGGATGATAGGTCTAATATGGCTGAACTATTGGGTGAAACGCCCGAGGAATTAATAGCAATATTTCCGCTTTGCCCGTAAACAAAGGAGGCGGTAAATAACAATACTATCGATAATGTTTTACGTAATATGTTAGGTTTAATTACCATTGTCTTATATCTAAGTCTTTACTGTTTACCAGGTTATTTTAATGTATCCATTCCGAGTTGCATACCCGGCAGTTACTGTTACTGCACTTGTTGTATTTGTTCCATGGCCTCCGGTATAACTATAACCGCCGCCGCCGCCACCACCACAACCGCCGCCACCGGCAAAATGCCCGCCACCGCCGCCGCCGCCGCCGCCATAGAACCCATTAAGGCAGATCGAGATCATTCCTCCATCTCCGCCATCGCCATCTGTGGTGCCACCTCCGCCAGTGGCCTGGTTCTGGCCTCCGTTACTACTGCCCTGGCAACCGGCAACAGGTACTCCGCCGCAAGTTGTTGATGTTGATGCTCCTCCGGCAGCCGCTCCGCCCGGGTTGCCTGCTTCAACTGCACTTTCATACCACCCCCCTGCTGTAGGAGATGAACCTGAACCACCACCGTTACCTCCAATGCCCTTCTCTGTCCCCGCATTAAAATCATCGTCTATACCAACACCGCCACCACCTGCAGCACTCAATATATCATCGGCAAAAGCATTTGCTGTACTGGCGCGTATGCAGCTGGCGCCACCACCGCCACCACCGCTTCCCACACCTAGTGTACTACTATAAGGTGTAAGCTGGCTCGAAAAACCATTGCCACCGTTTTCATCGTTATTGCCACCAACGCCTCCCGGGGCGCACAAATAAGAAAAACCGTTAACATCAGCCCCAATAACATTTGCATTTGTTCCCTGTGCGCCTACGTAACAATATAAAATCTGGCCGGGTGTTACAGCCATGGTAGCTTGCACCCGGGCACCGCGGCCGGGATGGTCAGCTGCTGAATCGCCCGGATAAACTGGGAAGAGGCAACTATGTGGTGGCCCGGTATTACAGCCATACCCTTCCCCACCTGCAGCACCTGCCATGTCTATAGTAATAGAAGTAATATTACAAGGAACTGTGAAGCAATTAAGGCCCGGTGTAGTATATGTAGTGGTATGGCCTGCGCAACAAGCATAAGGGCAAGCAGCAACAGAAACAGCTAAATTGCCTGTTTCAGGAGTGCCGCAGTAAGTTTCCGTACAAGTTACATTGTATGGCCCACCATTAGTGTTGTGGGCTGTTAGGGTTACTGTATTCGTATTGGTTACTGAGCTAATTGTTCCTAATAATGCAGAAGATACTGACCAAACATAAGTAGCAGTTAGTATAGGTGGAACAGAGTAGTAATTTAAAGTTGAGTTTGCAACTATAGAGGTACTTCCTGTAACAGTTGGCACAGCAGGTGTTGGTAAAACAGTTACCTGTAATACAGGGGCTGCGGCATATTGCTCAGCGCATGCATCGGTGGCAAGTACAGTAACATCGTAAATGCCGGCCACTGTTCCCCAGTTTATGGTAACCGCTGTATCAGGGCATGTTTGTGTGTTTGTTCCAGAACCTGAAAATGTTGGCCCACCTGCAGCGGAAGGATTAACCTCCCATATATATGATGGCGCATTTACCCGACCTACAGAATAGGTATAGGTACTACTCTGGCAAACAGTAACGGTTCCTGTAGGTTCGTCAGGTTGGTTAGGTGCGCCGGTGCAGGGGCAAAAAAGTGCCTGCCATTGCGAGGCGACTGAGTAATAACCCATTACACAACCAGCTGTATAATCATAAATAAGTAACCCATTAGCAGGTGATGCAAGGCTGTTCATTTGGCCTGTACTCATGTAAGGCAATAAAAAACCTCCTCCGTTATTGGCCGATAAATCTAATACAGCAGAACTACTTGGCGCAGTACCTGTTGAATTTATGGCAATATTCTGAGCATTAACTAAAACACCACTCCTCAGTAACAATGCCAAAATTAAAAATCGGAATTGTATAAAGCGGGCCTTACTTAATTTTAATAAAAGCGTACAGCGTATTTTTTTTATCATATTCGGAGCATGGCAATAACATTAAACTACAAACGCAAACAAATAAAAAAGCACTAATTGGGGTGATTAGCTCTTCTAATTTACGTAAAAACAAGACAAAAGTTACACTCTATAAAAAGTGTCAAAACACTATGTTGAGGATTCGTGGATACCTTAAACCATTTAGATGGCATGAAAAAAAAATCACTAAAACATCAAAAACATGCCAGAATGGATTAAAAAATAATCCGTTAGCTTTGTTTGAATTTTATGTTTTATGAAAAACAAAATACATGTTTACCCTATTGAAGCAGTTAATAAACTTTCTGCGAACACAATAATGGAAGCACTTGGCATTAAAATAACGGCAGTACATGAAGATTATATAGAAGGCACAATGCCAGTAGATAAACGAACCCACCAGGTGCATGGCATTTTACATGGCGGTGCATCGGTAGTATTGGCCGAAACATTAGGTAGCATAGGCGCAGCTCTTACGGTCGACCCAACTAAATTTCGCTGTGTTGGACTCGATATTAATGCCAACCACATTAAGGGAGTGAAGAGCGGAGTTGTAACCGGTACTGCAAAGCCGTTGCACACAGGCCGTAATACACAGGTATGGCAAATAGAAATAAAGAACGAAACAGGGGAATTGGTTTGCATAAGCCGGTTAACAGTTGCGGTGGTGCCTATACAGCAATAAAATCTAAACTTCCGCAACTATTTTTTTAGCTGGGAAGAATTTCTTGTTGAAAATAATCATCAGGAAGATGCCCACTGAAATAGCATAGTCAGAAAAATTACAAATAGGGCTGAAGAAAATAAAATCTTCGCCACCCCATATTGGGAACCAGGTTGGGAAGTGACCGTGTATCAATGGAGCATATAACATGTCAACAACCTTGCCTTGTAAAAAACCTCCATACCCACCACCTTTTGGCAGAAAAGTTGCCACGCCACAAAAACTATCACTAAAAATAAGTCCGTAAAAAGTGCTATCGATAATATTGCCCAGTGCACCTGCAAACACCAACGACATACATATAATAAGTCCCTTATGGGCATTTGTTTTTATAAGATTGCGCAGGTACCACCCAATAGCAAATACCGCTATTATACGAAATACGCTTAATATAAGTTTACCATACCGCCCCGAAAACTCCATGCTGTATGCCATGCCATTATTCTCGGCAAAGTGAATGATGTACCAGGGAGTAATTTGATATTCTTCACCCAGCGCAAAATGCAGCTTAACGTAGATCTTAAGAGCCTGATCGATGAGGAGTACTAAAAAAATTATAAGAAGAGATCTTTTCATGGCCTTACATTAAAAATAAGCTTGTACGAAAGTAGGTATTTGAATGGACTTCCCTAAAAAAGCGAACCGGGTGCAGAAGATGGCTCCCCTGCGGTCCCGGTTCATACCCTTCCCACCACTCAGAGAAGGGAGTACCAAATATGTTAATCTCTGTTCACGAAAGTAGTTACCTTTTTCGGGTTTCAAATTTATTTTCGGTGAACTGTATAAAGAACGGTTTAGATGCGACTTAAATGCGGATACAAAAGTAGCTAAAATGAACAACATTGAGTATAAAACTTTAAAAAGTAGACTAAGACTTATATTATGAGTTCGAGTTGCGAATTAATAACGACAATTTGCATTAAGTTTTTTGTTATTGCCGTTTTACAGGTGTAGTATAGTAGGCATTAGCATTTTCAAAGGCTTCATATCTGTACTTTATAGCCATAAGCAATTCATAGTCAGTAGCAGTTTTAATAAAGTAATCACTAAAATTGAGATAGTCTATAAACTTATCGAATTGGTTATCGCTCAGGTTTATAATATCGTTCTTTATATACAGGTGGAAAAGGTCTTTCAGTATCTGGCGGCGTTGATCCTCGTCTTCCAGCTGGGCTACTTTTCGTTTCGACTGTTCCATGGTGTTGAACCTTTCGAAAAGAAACTCAATAGGGCTTGAAAGTGCATGGGTATTTTGGTACCTGTCGGTATTAGCCACACCCAACTGGTCTTTGCTTTCATCAATTTCCCTAAGACTCTTAACCGGATATACGCGGACTTCGGCAAGGCTGTAATGCAAACTATCAAGCTTAACTGTAATATTAAAATGGTTGGCACGTGCAGAATCGGCGAGGCATACCTTTTTTACCATAAAACCGCTGGCACTGAATAATATGGTATCGGTTTGGCGTGCGGTAATACTAAAGGTACCACCCGCCACGGCAAAAGTACCTTCTGATGTTCGCGAATTAACGATAACGGCCTGGTACAGATTATCGTTGCCATGCGCATCGGTAACTTTACCACTAATAGTTACGGTCTGCACTTGTTGCGCAGAACCAACAATTGCGAACAGTAAAGCAGAAAGGCTAAAAAAAGTTTTCAAATGACAGTCTCTATTAAAGGTTCAAAAGTAACGCAATAAGGGCACATTAATTGTTAAAAAAAGATAAAACAACCTAATTGAAAGTTGATAATTGATAGTTGCAAATGAATTGCAATGCTTACGAATTTTCAATTCTTAACTTTCAATTCTCAATTTTATTCATTGTTTCTTCATCTTATAGTTTTTATCTTTGGTCGGTATTTATTTTACTTTTGTATAACTAACCTAAAACAAACAAAACATGAAAACATTACGAATTACTCTATTTGCAGCCGCAATTGCAATGGCAACTATGTTTGCCGGTTGCGGAGGCGCACAAGGCCCTCAAGGTGAACAAGGTGCTACCGGTCCTCAAGGCCCATCTGGCGTTACAGGTACAAATGCAGCTTTTATTTCTAACCCAACCGACTGGATGCCAACAACAACAGGTAGTGGTTTTAATTACTTGTTAGCTAGTTATAATGTAGCTATCATTACTCAAGATGCTATTAACACCGGCGTTGTAATGGTTTACTTCGAAGCTTCTACTGGTGTATGGGCTCCATTGTCGTATACTTACCCTATTTCTGGTTCAGTTGAACAAACACTTACATTTAACTACCAAGTAGGGCAACTTACTTTACAAATTCAGAACTCTGATAACAGCATGCCTATAGCGCCTGCTGCTGCTTACAACTATAACATTGTGGTAATACCTACTTCATTAATTAAGCAACATCCTGGTATCAACTTAAAAGACTACAACACCGTTAAGCAATTAATGGCATCGAGAGGTAGCTTATAATCTTTCCTGTTTTTATTAAAATAACCGTCCTGTTTGTTCAGGGCGGTTATTTTTTTGTACCTCTTCAGCTTCCATATCTAGTTCAGTATAAGGCAGCATCAGGTTTTTAATATCTGCTTCAGTTAAGTTTGGTTGCAGCCAGTTAGTTTCTGTATTACGAGGTAAAATTAGCGGCATACGCTTTTTTGTATTATGTATTTCTGCCATTAATGGGTTAGCAGGCACGGTTACAATACTAAACCCACGGCTTATTTCTCCGGTTGCAGTATTTACCCATTCATCATACAAACCGCCCAATGCAAACAAGTTTTCACTTTTAAGGTGAATGTAAAAATGCTTTTTAGTGGCTTTCTTTTTAGTGGTGGCTATGGTTTGCCATTCGTAAAAACCGTTGACTGGTATAAGGCAACGCTTTTTAATAATACTACGGAAGGATGGCTTTTCAAACACCGTTTCGCTCCTGGCATTAAGTGTAGCAATGCGCATTTCGGCAGCAGTACGCTCATCTTTTACCCAGTTGGGTATTAACCCCCATGTAGCATATTCTATTTTATCGGGCTGTTCACTTGCTATAATTGGTAAGCGTGGATGTGCAAAGCCCGATACTGTCTCAAAATCAGTTGGTATTTCTGCATCATCACCATGTGTGGCTTTAAAGTGCTGCTCCAGTTCTTTTCGGCTGGTCTTGGTTTTTACGTTGTAACACATTAGCTAGTACTGAGTATTGGGTATTAAGTATTGAGCTAAAGCTATAAGGTAAAAATGCGACACTGTTGCACACAGATCAAGAAAATGTGTCGCATTTTTCATTTCTTTAAAGCGGGTATACATTTTTACCGGTTTGTATACCATCAACCCTTTGGTTTTCAAAAATATGGTTTCGAAAAAAAATGCCATTTTGTAACCCGTGTATGTAATTTTTTTGTGGTTATTTTCTTCTTGGTTTACTTTGCGCATGTAGTTTGTTTTGCGTGCTTTGGGGTAAAAAAAACTAACCGCTAAGAGCGCAAAGAAATGCCCGCAAAGTCCGCCAAGCTTCTTATACAAAGTTACCGCTTTAATTTCCTGCTTTTATAAAAAGAATAATTGAGTTTTAAACAGGTCGGGTATATCATAAAAAACTCTGCATTGGCCATTTAAACAGATGTGTTATATTTAACCATCATTTGCCACACATTCAATTATTTATGCAGCAGGGGGTTAATACCTACACCAATATTGTGTTCGATCTTGATGGTACTTTAAGTGACCCGAGGTGTGGTATATATAATGCCATACACTATGCATTAAATAAAATGGGCGTGCCTACTGAAGCCGGACAGGAATTTGCTCACTTTATTGGTGCACCTTTGCAAGATTCTTTCAGGCTGCATTATTTTAGCGATGCCGATAAGGCCTGGATGGCGGTAGAAAGCTTTAGAGAATATTATGGACAAACCGGCCTTTTTGAAAATGAATTATATACCGGCGTTGATGAGCTGATAGTTAAGCTGGCTGAAAAATACCACTTGTTTGTACTTACTAATAAACCCAAAATATTTGCCGATAAAATTCTGATGAATTTCGGATTGCACCATTATTTTCAATCTGTTATTGGTGTAGATGTGGGCCGAAAGAACGAATCGAAAGACGACCTGGTTCCGGGGCTTATGCATAAACACAGTTCATTTGCAAAAGGTAAAACGCTAATGGTAGGTGATACCGAATACGATATAGCCTGCGCGCGCAAATATAATTGGGATGCGCTTGCGGTAACGTATGGTTTTGGCCAAAAGGCTAAGCTGGTTTCATTGAGCCCTACGCATATAGCTAATACAATAAGCGAATTAAGAAACACCTTATTGTAGGATGCTGTTTTACAATTTGGCCATTTATTTTTATGCTTTCTGCGTACGTGTAGTGTCATTGTTTTTGCCTAAAGCCAGGCTAATGCTAAAGGGTAGGCGGAGTTGGGAGCAAAACCTGGCAGCTAAAATAAGTAAGAATGATAAATGGTTGTGGTTTCATTGTGCATCGCTGGGCGAGTTTGAAGACGGTATTGTATTGCTCGAAAAAATTAAAACCACTTATACAGATCACAAAATACTGCTTACTTTTTTCTCTCCTTCGGGTTTTGAAAAACAAAAGTACTGCCCAGCGGCCGATTATGTGTGCTATTTGCCTTTAGATACACCTGCCAATGCAAAAGCTTTTGCCGGTATGGTAAACCCACGCGCTGCATTTATTATTACCAACGATATATGGGTGAACATGATAACTAAACTTGCCGATAAAGGCGTGCCCGTATTTCACGTTTCTATATCTGTTAATGCCCAAAGCAATTTTTTTAAATTTCCGGTAAAGCATATATACAAAAAGGCATTTGCACGTTTTACCTGCATGTTTGTGCAAAATAACACTACTGCTCATTTGCTAAAAAAACATTTTGCACTTACTAACCTTGTTGTTACCGGAGATACACGTGCCGACAGAACTGAGCAGATAACAAGGCAGCAAATAGATTTGCCCGGCATTACACAATTTGTAGCTGGTAGTTTTTGTGTTATTGGCGGAAGCTTGTTGCCAAAAGATGAGGAACTATTTTTAGCTGCAATAAGCGCTTTAAAACACAAAGCTGTTAAATGGGTGGTAGTGCCTCATGAAATTAATAAGCAATATATAGATGCGCAAGTTGCATTAGCATCCGATCTTATGATATCCTATTCGCGCTTGGCTGAAATGAAACCAAGCCATAAGGTATTGTGGATAGATAATGTGGGTATGCTGTCGCGCTTATATAAATATGGTAGTATTGCTTTTATAGGCGGAGGCTTTAACCCTATAGGCATACATAATATACAAGAACCTGCTGCATTTGGCTGCCCCGTTGCTTTTGGCCCTAATTACCGGAGTTATAAAGAGGCCGAAGATTTGTTGGTGTTGAACGGAGCCGGGGTTATACATAACACTGCGGAACTGATAACGTATATTGAAAACTTTAGTACTAACCCACAACTATTGGCCCAAACACAAAACAGTAATAAAAACTATATAGCATCTACTACAGGGGCCAGCGGCAGAATTATGAAATTGCTGGATGAAAGGCGCTATTTAGCCTGAGACCCAAAAATATCAGGAAAAAGGTTTCTATTCTTATCAATAAGCTCGGCCAATAAAAAATCGTTTTCGTAATCTATATCTACCGATTCAATTTCGCTCATTTCAAAAACGGCAGGTGTAAGGCCTACACGATTGTTGCCTGCTTTTAAAAACGACTGGCGCGAAAAAATAAAGAAACTTGAATTCTCTTTATATACTACATCCATATCTTGCGTGCGAAGCATTTCGCCTGCCTTATGATTGTATGGCGTTTTGTTATTGTTATAAAGCCTTGCCCTAATGGGGCTTACCGATAAAAGTGAATCATGGGCAGAAAGAGTATTAAAATATTGATTGATTGCCCCGGTTATAGTTTTTTGTGTAAGCAAGGGGTTGGTGCAATGCGTTTGTAAAAAATGATCGCTTTTACCTTTGTCAATATCATTTGCAATAAGCTGGTTGGCTGAAATATGGTTACCCAATAAATGTACAGGCCTTTCAATAACTATGGCTTTGTTATAGGCTAAGGCAATTTTGTTACCCATATCGGCACAGTCGGTGTTTACTATAATATGTTCAATAGTGTTACAGGCCTGTAAGGTGTCGAGTATAATAGTGTAAAGGGGTTTACCGTTCAGTAAGCGGTGGTTCTTGCCCGGCACACGTTCCGAATCTTTTTTAATTGGTACAATAGCCGTAATTTTCATGGTGCGTGGTTTCCTGCAAAAATAGGCTCTTTATTTAATTGCGAATACGAATAACCGGCGTTATGAACTTTTTTCTCTATCTTAATGTGCTCAAACTCATATACATGAAGCATAAATACATTTTTACGGCTATGCTGGTAATGGCAATTAGCTGCACAGGTTTTGCACAAAAGCATGGTACCGATACCAACTTTGCCGCTAACATGGCCGACCTGCAAGATTTTACTGATAACTATAAGCCGGTTTATTTACACGGTTCAGATACACTCATCGTATCTATGATTGCTATGCCACCCGATTATCTGAATAAGTTTTTGTTCGATTGTATTAAAAAGCGCAACTACAAGCCATTAAAATATGCTGCTGCCATTTTTGTAAAGCAGCATAACGAATATATGAATGTTAACCACCAGGATTATCGTTTAGAAGATTCAGCTTATATTAATAATGGTATTGTTGAGCTAATGCGTGCCGGTATGGGCCTTGGCCGTAACCAAAGCGGAGTTGATAATATTGAAGAGCTTACAACCGGTGATGTATGTGGCTGGATTGACGATCATGCCAAAAAGATAGATGGCTTCGATTACGTAAAACAGTTTGAGCCTAAGAAGTAGGGTCTCGTCATTGCGAGGAACGAAGCAATCTCACCCAATACCCCAAACCGCTAAAGGGGCTTTAAATACACAAATGTTCTTTAGTGGGGGATGTTGAGATTGCCACACCCTTCGCAAAGCCTCAGGGTTCGCAATGACGGATAGCTCATTACTAACGACTGTCGACTAACGACTGATTACTGAACACGTGTATAGCTCTCAAACAAACCATCGCGCTTAAGAATAAGGCTGTTGTTTTTGAAGAAGATGATCTTGTTGCACAGTTCACCATCCATAGGCTGTGTACCATGGAAGTAGCGATAGGTCTCTACAATATATAGTGCATCCTTTTTTACAAAGCGGGTAGTGTCGCAGTTGCGGTCAGTAACTGCAAAATGCGATTTGCCATGGCCCCAGCTGCGCACCATGCGGTGGGTCATGCTATCGCCGGTAAATACAAGCACCACATTGGTGTCGGCATTCATGCGCCATTGGCCCTGCAATGCGGTACGTACAGAATCGATATTTAAAGCCTGAGCCTTTGTAAGTGAAAAGCTAAAAGTGAAAAGTGAAAAGAGAAGTGCTATTGATGATAAGTGGTGAGTGGTAAGTGGTGAACGATGAGCCATATATACGGTTATTCTTTTTTAATATTTTGTCGTTTACAATTTACCACTCACAATTCACAATTATTGTAAGCCGAGTTTTTTGTAGCCTTCAAATACCTTGCTGGTTTCGAAGTAATAGGTCTTGTTACCTTCTTTGCTTTGGGTATCCATCTTATCGCACAGGTTAGCTTCGGTAACCAGGCTTTGTTGCAATAACTTGGCACCAAGCATTTCTAGTACAAAATACTCTTCATCAATTTGTATAACGGGCCATGCGGTTTCGCATGTTTTGCCATCGCCATTGTTAATGATGGAGTGGAGGAGGCCAAATTCAATGTCGTGGTATTTCTTTTGGTTCAGGGTGTCTCCAATGTATTTATAGGTTTGTTGCAGTATTTTATGTGCCAGTAAACAAGTGTAGTCAATGCTTAGCATTTGGCGGGTAATGCTTATTATTTGCGCATAGTTTTTATAGTGCATAGCTTCGTACATGGCACGCTTAAGGCTATCCATAACGGTTTTTTGCTGGTACGCCACTTCAAACTGCGGGCTATCTAAAAAGCTTTCTCTAAATGCACGAAAATCGACATGTGTATCGCCGGCTTCCAGTTTTTTTACTGAATTGCTGTAATTATCGCCAAAGGCAGGTACTACAATAGGCGTAGGCTCTTGCGCTAATGCTATAGCTGAAAAGAAAAGTGCTAACAACCCTAATATACATCTTCTCATGTAAACTATATCTTCAATTTTATTTTCAAATCACCTAATTACTTCTTCGGTTTAAAACAGTCAGGGCAAGGCTTAAGGTGATATTTGTTTACGGCTTCGCTCATGGTTACCTTTTCAACCTTGTGTGCTTTTTTTATGTCTTTGCAATCTCCGGCTGCGTGGTAATATGGTTCCTTAGGGTCGGTGCCATCAATATATACGTACTGAGATGGTAAAGCACAACGATTAACGATAAGCGATGAACTATTAACTGAGAATGATGTAGTGCTTGCAAACAAGCCAATGGCTAAAAGAATGTTTTTCATGGGTAGGGAGTTATAGGGCAAATATAACCAAAGTAACTATAAGCTTTTAATGATTAGCTATAATTGATAATGGAAGAATGGTTTAAATGTATAGCTTATAGTTTATAATTCATATTTAGTTTTTCTATATTTGGTTTACCAAACACTCACATTATGAAAAAATATGTATTTATCTCTGCAATATTACTATGCATTAGCCTGCAAGTCTTTGCGCAATTCAGTAATGGAGTAGCGGCCCTGCAAGATGGCAATTCAGTTGCGTATGCTGTAGTACAAAGCAAAGATGGCGGACATATATTTTCGGGCACAACAAAAAATTTTGGCGCAGGTAGTTATGATGGTTACGTTGTTAAGTTCGATACGAATGGTAATGTGGCATGGGCCAAAACATTAGGGGGCACGGGTTATGACCGTTTTTATTCTATAATAAATTCAACCGACGGAGGTGTAGTTGTTGCAGGGCATACCAATTCATTCGGGGCCGGTAATAATGATATGTATGTTGCTAAGTTCGATTCAGTAGGTAATTTGAAATGGAACCGTACTATTGGCGATACCGGTAATGATTATGCCAATAGTATTGTGCAAACTTCGGATGGTGGTTATTTAATTGGTGGTTATACAACTTCGTTTAGTAGCTATGGAGAATTATATATAGTTAAGCTCGACTCGTCGGGTAATTTAAATTGGGCCAAGGCATATAGCAACTATGTTGTTGATGCAAATACTACCAGTTGCAGTATTGCACGTTGCGGTAATGATTATTTGGTGGCTTCGGTTAACGATAGCAGTAACAGATCAGATAAAGTAAGTGTGTTAAAAATTGATTCGGCTGGTAATGTAAAGTTGAGTAAACTAACAACTAAAATTTCTCCCGGCTTTATTTCCTATGGGGGAATAAGAATGATTCAATTAAAAAATGGAAATTATGCCATACTTACTTCGAGCGTTTATTTGGAAACAGATGTGGTAGTGTTGGTAATAGATTCTTTATGTAATGTGTTGGCAGCCAAAGCAATTGAAAATGGTACTGATTTTGAAGTTTACCAGGGAGATATAGCTGCTACCAGTAACGGTGGTTTTATAGTTACGGGTGGTTACTATAACCCAAATGATATTCATTCTGCAGCAAATTTATTTACCATGCAGTTCAATTCGGTTGCAAATGCTATTGGTGGTTTTGTGGTTGATGGCACTGTAGTTAACTTCGAACCGGTAAACGGTGCTATGGGTAATTGTATTATGCAAGACAGAGATGGTGGCTTTGCATTAAATATTTCGGCAGTGAAATCATTTATGTTTTTGAAAGTCGATTCCAATTACCACTCTTGTTTAAGTTATGGTGGTATGTTAAGTGTTGCTCGGTTTTCTACTACAGTTGCTTCTTATACTGATTCAGTGGTTTCGGGTGGTGTTGCAGATTCGGGCGGAACAACAGGCAATGGAGGCACAGGTTATATTATTTGTGGTGTAGAAGGTATGGCAGCTATTAACAGATCAATAGTTAAGGTTAATGTTTTCCCTAACCCAAGTAATGGTGTTTTTAATTACGAATTAGGAATTACGAATTACGAATCTGGGGAATATAACATGGATGTTTATAATATGCTAGGTGAGAAGATCGGCTCTCAATTTGTAATTCGTAACTCTAAATTCGTAATCGATTTAAGTGGGCAGCCTGCAGGTATATATATGTACCGTATACTTAATAACACCGGTAGCCCTGTAGCAACAGGCAAGTTAGTTATAGAAAAATAAGTAGTTTCGTTGCTATATAACATAGCATGAAAAAAGGTTCACCGGCACTGGTGATTTTGTTAATTGTATTACCTGTACTTATTACTGATATTACCAGGGTAAGGTCGTGGAGTAATGTAATTAATGCCGATGGCTACGGTTATTATGCCTATTTGCCTTGTGTGTTTATTTACCATCATATGGATTACCAGAAGGTGATGGATGCAGAACACATGTTGCGACCGGGTATGGATAAAGCTGAACTGGAGTATCCTTTTTTGCCGGGGAAGCTTAATTTAACAAAACATGTAGATAAGTATTTTGTAGGAGAAGCCATTGTGCTTACTCCATTTTTTTTGACGGCCTATTTTGCCAGCTATCTCACAGGGTTCGAATTAAGTGGGTACTCAGCTTTATTTCAGGAGGCTGTGGTATTGGCTGCACTGTTCTACCTGTTTATAGGATTACTGTTTTTGCGTAAGCTAATGCTGCAATTTAAAGTGCCCGATGCGGTAATTTATTTCGCACTCACTTTGGTAGTGTACGCAACCAACTTGTTTTACTATGCCACTACCGAACCATCTATGAGCCATGTGTATTCCTTTGCGCTTATGACCATGTTCTTATACTATGCTAAATGTGCTATCGATCTTCCACGACTTAAACACCTTTTGTTTGCCGTACTTTTGTTTAGTTTGTTATGCATCATCAGGCCGACCAATGTATTGGCTATTTTGTTAGTGCCATTCTTAGCTGGCAGTTTCGAACGGATGAAATTGTTTGTGCGCAGTAGTTTTAATTTGAAGAATATACTTATTCTTTCGGGTGCAACATTATTAGTAATAAGTATGCAGCTTATAAAATGGAAGATCGAAACAGGCTATTGGTTTATTTGGGGCTATGGTAGCGAAGGATTTGATTTTGCAAAACCGCATATTGCTGACTTGATATTTAGCTACCGAAAAGGTTGGTTTGTATATACACCGTTAATGCTTTTTATTCTGATGGTTACTGCCGTTTTATTTCTGGCTAAGAGAATGTATTGGAGCCTGACAAGCATTCTGTTATTCTTTATGATTAGTACCTATGTGTTTGCCAGCTGGTGGGAGTGGTGGTATGGCGGTAGTTATGGTATGCGCGTATCCATTGATTTTTATCCTCTATATGCATTGCTGTTTGCAATTGCACTTACCGAAACTAAAAACAAGGTCGGTAAAAGCATTCTTGTTATTGTTCCTGTGTTGTGTTTGATGGTTTCTATTATTCAAACGGTACAGTATAATAAGTTCATTTTATCATACGACCAGATGAACAAGAAACGTTATTGGGATGTGTTCTTAAAGACCGATGACAAATACGGTTGGGTGTATGATGACCCGGCATCGAAGCTTGAGTTGTATGATAAACCAAAATATCATAGCGGGGCAGGGGTTCTATCTTCTCACGAGCATAGTGGTGCGCAGGCATTGCAAATAACACCGGCATCGGGTATGGTGCAATTGTGCGCATTTAAAGCAACTGATATACCGACAGATACTAATGTGTATATGTTTGTAAACATATGGGGAAATATACAAAGCCTTACAAACGATGCAGTTCTGGTTACCCGCTCTGTAGCCTCGAATGGTGCCATACACTATAACAACATCCGCAGCCTTGCTGACGAAATGGCTGGCGATAATGCCTGGGAACGTATACGTTATATAAACCCATTGTTACCCGTTATCCCTACTGAAGATTCTGTGAAGGTGTACGTTAGGTGCAGTACCGGTGCTATACAACTCGATGATGTGAAGATTGAGTTTGGGAAGCTGAGGGAAGGAAATTGATTAAGCCCCAATAGTACCTGTCTTCACTTTTCCTGCCCGCTTGTAATAAGCAATAATCACTCCCTTAGGTGTCACAGTGCTTTCTGTTAACGTAAGTGCTGCCGGAACGGTGCCTTTGTCAAACAGCTTTTTTCCTTTACCTAATGTAAGGGGATATATTTTTAGCTTGAGTTCGTCCACCAGATCATTCTTAAGTAATAATTGAATTAGCTCAGCACTGCCCCAAACCTGAATGTCAGACCCCTTGGAGTTTTTAAGTTTTTTGATACCCGCCAGGTTTTTAAGAAAAACGGTGTTTTCCCAATCTGTCTTTTTTACGGTTTTCGACAGGACATATTTTGTTCCCGTATTAATACCCGGCCAAAAGTCTCCGTGTTTAGGCCAATAGGCTTCCCATATCTTAAAAGTCTTTCTACCCAGCAGATAATCTGCCGGTTGTTGCAACTCTTTTTGCACCACTTCACCAAAAGCTTTATCGCCGTATGGTGCTGTCCAGCCGCCATATTTAAATCCGCCCGATGTATCTTCTTTCTGCCCACCCGGTGCCTGCATTACCCCATCGAGTGATATCATGGATAAAACAATTATTTTTCTCATGTTGTGTTTTCTTTTGTAAATGGACTGCTAAAATATGAATTCATTTAATGTTATGTATTCAATTGCCGTCTGCTTTAGCTGACGGAAGAAGGAATAAATATTATTTGGCTTTAGCCCAAAACACTAACCTTGTATTAGGCTAAAGCCAATATGCTATAATAGCTATATACCGTCAGCTAAAGCAGACGGCAAGTATTACTTCCCTATTATAACTATCTCAGTACGGCGGTTCTTCGCCATAGCGGCATCTTTCTCTGCCTGTGTTTTCATGGCATCAATCTGCTGTTGTGGTATTAAAGGCTTGGTGTTCCTCCATCCTTTAGCTGTTAATCGTTGTGGGTCAATACCAAGTTTAATAAGTGTATCGACTATACATTGTGCCCGTGCCTGGCTTATGTTGGTGTTGTATTTGAGATATGCCCTATCTGTATGGTTATCTATTTCAACTTTAAGCTCAGGGTGCTGTTTTAAAAATGTTACCAGTGAATCGAGTACCAATTTATTGCTTGGGTCTTTGGTTAGTTTAATACCACCAATTTCGTACTTCACCAAAACGGGTATCGGTGCATTCGGGTTTAACTGCTGTGCATTTACCTGCAAGCAGAGTAGGAGGGAAGTGAAGAATAGGAAAGATCTCATGATATTAGTTTTTTATTAATTCAAATCAAACTTCACAGGCAATGTAAACTGTACTCTCACGGTATGTCCGTAATTCATACCAGGTTTCCATTTAGGCATTGCAGCTAAACCTTCAAAACTTCATTGTCCAATTCTTGTCCGTCAGGTACTCCTTTTAAAATCATGAGATTACTTATACTGCCATCTCTCTCCACTACAAACGTTGCATATACCGTGCCTGTAATTCCTTTTTTTTGCAGTTCCTTCGGATAAGTTAGTTTGTTTGCCAGCCAATCGTTTATCTTCCCTGACGGAAAGACAGGCATTTTGTCAACCAACCTATAACACTTACTACTATCATCGTTATCCTGATTTTTAATGGGTATTTCAAAAGCATACTTACCATCAGCAGGATACGGCCTTAACTCAATGGTTTTGTATGAATTAAAAAGTAGATGTCTTAAATAATAATTTTCTTCAATGTACATTACTTTAGAATTATCATAATGAACAAGCATTTCAATTAAAAAGTGCCCTGATATGGGTTTTGGTGGATAGGAATCTTCTGCTATTGCATCTGAAGTTGATATTTGTGGTTTTGTATTCTGAATATATACCGATATGTATTTTGTAAGTGTATCCCAAAGCGCCCTGGATGCTTTACCTTCATAATAACCATGTTTGATGCAGCCATCAGCGCCATAAAACTGATAGTTCAGGGAGCTGTCTATTTCTACCCTCACATATGGCACAGAATCATTATAGCCAAGGTTAGATGCAAAACATATTTTACTTATTACAGTATGTCTTACGGGCGGGTTATGACGGCAAGCCCCAAAAAATAGTAAAACAAAAAACAAGAATACAAGTGGTTTTTTCATATGGCAAAGATAAGAGTTCTTAATGTTATTTGCGTTAGGGATAGAAGTGAAAAGCCCGGAGTGAAGCGAGGACTTGTAACGGATAGCCCGACCCGAGGCACGAGGGGAACGCCAAAAAAATGAAAGTATAAAAGGAATCCACTTCGACCTGGAGGCACTCGGGAATCAGCGACTTATTAATAATGGAAAGATAAACCATGTTAACTACTCATTGAACCATGTTAACTACTCATTTAGGTACATGGTATTGGAAAGGCATCGCTTATTTCGCCGCCAAACAAAAACTCCCTTTTAAAAAACTATGAAAACAAAAAAAACGATCTTGCTTATCCTGAGTATTATCTGCTTATGGAATGCAAACCTTTTTGCACAGGGCAACAATTGCTCAACCGCACGTGCGGTAAAGACCGAAGACGGTGCCGTTGATTATTCATTTCAACCGGGCGTAAATGCTGCCTGGTTCTCATTTAATGCTACCGGCCCGAATGCCGATATACAAATTGGCCGTGTAATTTCTCCCGTAGATACCCCTTTTGCAGCTATCGATTCACTGGTAATATACAGTGGCGGTTGTGGCACACTTACTTCGGTAGGTAGTTCAATAAAAAGAGGCGGTGGCCCGTTTGATTCGTTACCTGCCGCACAAGCGCTGGGTATAAAGACCGGCCAAACGTATTATGTAAAAGTAACACGCAAGTTAAACATCGCAAACACTTCGCATTTTTGCCTGCGTCCTATACATATTATTACAGGCCCCATAATACCTACATGCAGTTTGCCGCTTTGCGGGCCTAACCTGCTTTGTAATGGCGATTTTGAAAATACGCCTGCCTGGGCTACTACTAATGCCTACCAGGATAATTCATATACCTACACATCAACTGCTGCTGTTGCACCGGAGAGTGGGTACTGCATATCATCGCCTAACATGCGTTATGACGGCAATAACTTTATTGGTACCGTTAGCGCCTGCGGAGGCGATTATGATTTTACCGATATGTACTGCATCGGCACAAATATGTTCAGCAACACAGCCCATAGTGGTTCATGGTTTATGGCTATTGATGCTCCTTCTGATGAATGCTTTAACTGCAGTTCAACATCAGTGCCTAACAGTTGCACAGGCAATACCTTAAACACTCCTAACTACACCTGCATACCTTGGCAGGAGAATGTAACCGTTATACCGGGCAGAACATACACATTCGAAACCTGGATAAGATCTATCGACCCTACCGGTTATAATGGTGCTACCGTATCTATGAATATAAACGGTGCATTACCTTTCTTCCAGGATATAATAAGCCCAATGTTCGGCACCACATACAGTAACTGGACACATATTTGCTACAACTGGACAGCGCCTACAGGTGTTACCAATGCATTGATACAAGTTGTAGGACAAGGCTCTTCATCACTGCAAGGTTATGATTTTGGCCTTGACGATTTTTCTTTCGGGCTTTCAGCATTACCAACAATAACATTAAACGCTCCATCGGTTTGCCCGGGTGTAGCAACTACCTTAACAGCAAGCCCTGCTATTCCGGGTGCATCATACATATGGAGCACCGGAGTAACAACTACAAGCAACAGCATTAGTGTTACCACTTCATCAACCGCAACCTATTCAGTACAGGTATGGGTTGGCAAGTGCGAACAAACTGCAACAACAACTGTTACCGTAATTCCTCCTCCTATTATCTGCATAGCCGATTCGCAAAAAGCTTGCCCTGGCGGTTGTGTTAATATAAACACAGCATGTCGCAATACTCCGCAACCCAATACCTATGTATGGTCTCCTGCAGCAGGCTTAAGCGCCACCACAGGCGGTTATGTTACTGCATGCCCAACAGTTAATACTGTTTACACCGTAGTGGCAACCAATACCGTAACAGGTTGTAAAGCCACAGCTACATCGGCGGTTACATTTTATGCTTCATCGCCTGCTGCATCAACCCTCAGTTCAGTGGTTTGTGGTAGTAACTGCAACGGAACAGTTTCTGTATGGGCTACCGGAGGTACATCACCTTATACCTATAGCTGGTTACCGGGCGGAGCTACAACAGCATCGGCCAGTGGCTTATGTGCAGGTACTTATACCGCAACGGTATATGATGCAAATGGCTGCTCAACAACTGCTACTGCGGCTGTAACATCACTTGCGGCCCCTACCATTACCGCAACATCAGCATCTATGTGTGCAGGTGGCAGCGCTACTATTTGTGCTACAAGCAGCACAGGTACCTATAACTGGAACACCGGTCTGCATACTTCATGCATTACTGTATCGCCAGCTTCTACTACGGTATATACGGTAACTGCCAGCACCAAGCTTTGTTCTGCATCGGCTACGGCTACGGTTACAGTTAACCCGAACCCAACACTGTGTACAAAAGATACAGTGGCATTATGCCCTGGCTATTGTGATACGCTTAGATCTTTATGCGGAAAGATACCGTTTAACGTATCGTATAGCTGGTCGCCGGCTGCAAGTATATCAAGCGGTGCAAACTCACCAACTGCTATTGCCTGCCCAACGGTTAGCACGGTTTATACCGTAACAGCAACCAATGCCAGTACCGGCTGCTTTGCAACAGGTACCACGGCTGTTGAAATATTGCCCCACTTCTTTACTATATCCGGGCCTACCACAGTTTTGTGCGGCAACCCATATACCTATAGTATCTCTCCGGTATTGCCGGGTTGCACTTACGAGTGGGTTTCTGCTACCGGTGCCGGTTACGGAACCACGGTAACTATTACCCCAACAGCATCAGGCAGTATACAGTGGGTGGTAAGAGGCCCTCAAGGTTGCGAAATAGACGCCATTTTAAAAATAACCTGCGGCATGATAAGGGGAGTTGACAAGACAAACGCACTAACAGATAATAGCAATGTGCTTGTATATCCTAACCCTGCCGGCGAACTGGTGAATATTAAACTGGAACTGCAACCAAACCAGCAACTGAATATGTGTATGTACAACAATTTAGGAGAAGTGATTAAGTGCGAAACCATAACAGAGAATGTTTCTGCCTTTTCAACATCCATGTTGCCTTCAGGTATTTATTTCTATCGTATTACCGATACCAATGGTACACTAGTTAAATCAGATAAGCTGATGATAGCTCACTAATCAATACGCTCAAGTATTAAAGCCCCTTCCGGATATTCAGGAGGGGCTTTTTTATTATACACTAGCTGTTACCTTTTTACGTTATACTCTTAAAGCGTTTTAGCCTACTCTTCATATAGTAAAGGAATTTTAATATTTTAGTAAAAGCAAACTCATCCCCATTATGAAAAAGATATTCCCGAAATTCTTAATTCTTAATTCTCAATTCTTAATTGCCGCGTTGCTTTTCGCAACGGGCGCAATGGCGCAGCCTTCTGTATTCACTGCCCACGGCATTGGTGGAGGAGGAGCACAGTACAGCCCCAGCATTAACCCTGCCAATAGCAGCGAAATATATTCGAACACCGATATGACCGACTTGTACCATTCAACCAACGGCGGTGCATCATGGACGGTGATAAACTTTAACCAGGTAATTGGCGGGCATTTTGGTTTCGTATCGTTTACCAATAATAACAACATACGTTATACCCAAACCAATAACTATGCAAGCGGAAATATGGTACCTGTTAAAACTACCGATGCAGGTGTAACCTGGAATGCTATTACCGACCCAACAGGAGGAAATGGTTCTTGGAATGTAATTGCCAACCCGCAAAATTCAAACCAGGTAATTGTATCTGACTATAATAATTTCTACCTGTCGAATAATGGCGGTACAACATTTGGCGCAGCTTTTTATACCGATGGCGGTGGCAACGGTGCCTATATAGCGGGTACCTTTTTTTACGATTCTGCCATATACGTATGCACCAACAAAGGCCTTATTGTATCTACCAATAGCGGTACCACCTGGTCGGCGCCAAGCATGGGTGGCATAACAGGCGAAGAATTTTTATCGTTTGCAGGTGCAAGGGTAGGTAAGACCATCCGGTTTTTTTGCATTACCCAAACCGCTGGTAATATATATGTAGGCATACTTGGCGATAATGGCGCAAGCTATGCCAATGTATATTCTATGGACTACCCGACCAATTGGGTTAAAAAGACAACCGGTATTTTATCGGGCGACTATCCTTTCTTTATAGGTATGGCTGCTAACAATATTAACGATGCCTATATTGGTGGCGCAAGCAATAACAGCGGTTTCCCAATTGTTCTTAAAACAGGCAATGCAGGTGCCAGTTGGAATTATGTGTTCAACACTACCAACAACCAAAACATACAAACCGGCTATTGCGGTTCGGGTGGAGATTTGGGTTGGAGCTGGCCGCAATATGTATTTGGTATGGATGTGAGCCCGGCAGATAGCTTAACCGTTGTTGAAACCGACGAAGGCTTTATACACAAAACTACCGATGGCGGAAAAACCTGGAAAGCGCTTTATGTGCCACCGGCTAATCTTAACCCTGCGAATGCATTAACCCCAAAAGGAAAATATTATCCAAGCAATGGTATTGAAATGACATCGAACTGGGATATTATGTGGTACGATTCCTTGCACATGCTATCGGGCTATACCGATGTGAATGCTACCCGTAGTAATGATGGTGGCAACAGCTGGAGTTTCGATTGCAGTGGACTTACTTTAAACAGTACCTACAAGTTTGTAAAGAACCCAAGCAACGGTGTTGTATATGCAGCCACATCGAGCATACACGATATGTACCAAAGCACCCATTTAAAAGATGCAAACGATGATGGCGGTAACGGCGCCATAATGATGTCGACCGATACAGGAAAGACCTTTACTACCATGTTCAATATGGCTAAGCCTGTAATATGGCTGGCATTAGATCCTACCAATGCTAACCGCATGTATGCAAGCGTGGTTAACCATAAAGGCAGTGGTAATGCGGGTGGTATTTGGGTATCGAACAACATTAACCTGGGTGCAACATCTACCTGGACACATTGCCCGAACCCGGCACGTACACAAGGCCACCCGTTAGATATACATGTGCTGAATGATGGCACCGTAGTTACTACCTTCTCGGGCCGAATAAATACAGCGGGCGCTTTTACCGATAGCTCGGGTGTGTTTATAAGTACCAACCAGGGCACAACATGGACCGACGTAAGTGCACCGGGTATGAAATACTGGACCATGGACCTGACTGTTGACCCGAATGATGCTACCCAAAATACCTGGTACGTTTGCGTGTATAGCGGCTATGGCGGCGCAGCCAATAACCAGGGCGGACTTTACCGCACCACAAACCGTGGCACCAGCTGGACCAAAATTGTAAATGCATCATTGAACAATGTAGGCGATACGGCTAGTTGTTTTTCTATAACCATGGATCCCGTTAATAAAGGAGCCGCCTATTTAACTACCGAAAGCGGAGGCCTGTTTTATACCGCAAATGTTGAGGCTACAAAGCCCGTTTTTACCCAGGTGGCAGCATACCCTTTTGAACAACCAACCCGTGCCTATTTCAACCCTTATATAAAGAACCAACTTTGGGTAAATAGTTTTGGTAATGGTATCGAAATGGGTATCGTTCCAACCCCAACCGGAATGAATGAAATTAATGCAAATAATAGTTCCGTTTTGGTTTATCCAAATCCGTCGAAAGGCACCTTCACAATATCGAATATCGAACAGGGAATGTCGAGCATAGAAGTGTATAATGTACTTGGAGAAAAGGTTTATTCAAAAATACTTAATACTGGTATAAACCAAATAGTTATGACTAACGAAGAAAACGGCGTTTACTTTTACCGTGTGTTAGCAAAAGATGGTTCTTTAGTGGGTAGTGGGAAGCTGGAAATTCAAAGGTAATGAAGAATTAAAAATTAAAAATTAAGAATCGAAAAATAAACCCAATGGATTGGTCTGAAGAAATAGATTTTGCGGTTGTGGATTTGGTCTTTTTGTAGAATGCGGTAGAGGGTAATAATGGCATTGATGAATTAGTTTGGGAACTGTGATATTACGACATATTTATTGAAGAGAAATACAAAATTGCTAGATTCTAATGGACAGCCTTTAATTATCCAAATAACTGAAGGAGATGTATACGGATGAACAAATTAAGTTGGGTGATAAAATTAAGGAGCATTGGAAAAGCAAATAAGAAATTGCAAGTGTCTTTAGATTCTTAATTCCTAATTTTTAATTCTTAATTGGTTTTTTTGTTAACTACTCACCAAGCACGTAAGTTACTCACTCAAACACGTTATTTACTCATTATCACCCTCATATACCCAACGCATAAGTGCTATTAGGCGTATCTGTATTAAACGACTAAAACCTAATAGTATGAAGAAGATAAAATTAGCGCTACTTGGCCTCGCATGTTGCCTGCTGGGTAATATAAACGCCCAAAGCTGGAACCCTGTTGGCACCGGTTTGAGCCCTGAACCAGGTTGCATGGCGGTGTATAATGGCAACCTTTACGTAGGAGGTTATATAACTAATGCAGGTGGAGTGCCTGTAAATACTATAGCCATGTGGGATGGTACCAATTGGTCGGCAGTGGGCAGTGGAATTACAGGTGCTGTAAATAGTTCGAACCCCGAGATATATGCTATGGCAGTATATAACGGCGACCTTTATGTGGGTGGCTATTTTACAACAGCAGGTGGAGCGCCTGCTTCAAACATAGCCAAGTGGAATGGCACTGGTTGGTCGGCATTAGGCAGCGGAATTAATGGCTTTGTTCATACAATGTCAGTATATAACGGCAAGCTTATTATAGGTGGTAATTTTACATCGGCAAACGGTTTACCGCTTAACAATATAACAGCTTGGGATGGTACTACCTTTAGTAGCCTGGGCACAGGAATTCCATCGGGATACATGAACTTATGGGGCGTTACCAACATGTCAACCGATAATTCATTACTATATGTTACCGGGTATTTCGATTCAGCAGGAGGAAAACTATGTAATTCGGTAGCTCAATGGGATGGAACAAACTGGTCGGCATTTGGTAAAGGCATACTGCTAACTCGCTTATGGACATCGTTACCGGCATGGGGCTACACTATTTCGTCATATAATAATGAACTGTTTTTAGGTGGGGCGTTTGATTCTATACAAGGCGCAACTACATATGCAGCTACATTTTGGAATGGAACAAACTGGAACACACCATTTAATTCGGCAAGCACCTCCCTCCAATTTAATTGTTCAATGGTGTATAATGGCTTATTGTATGCGGGGGGGAAGTTTTATTCCGGTATTAGTGGCTCGCTTGAAAATGGTGTAGCTACCTGGAATGGAAGTAAGTGGGATACTGTAGGAAGCGGCTTATCTGCAGATAGTGGTATCTATCCGTATTCCGATAGCGGAGTGGTTGCTTTTTGTGCATATAATGGTGCGTTATATGCTACCGGAAATTTTACACGCTCGGGTAAAACCGTAGTCAACCACATAGCAGCATGGGGTGCTGTAACAGGTATTGCAGCTATAAAAAACGAACAGACCTTTTCCGTTTATCCTAATCCTTCAAATGGCATATTTAATTTCCAGTTAGCTGATGGCCAACAGTTGACCGCTGATAGCCACCTTGAGGTATATAATATGCTTGGTGAGGAAATTGCTACACAAACTAAAAGTGGGGATGCACAACTATCAATTAACTTAAGCGAAAAACCTGCTGGTATTTACCTGTACCGAATGCTGAGTAAAACAGGTGCAGTAATAGGCAGCGGAAAGTTGGTTATAGAACATTAATTAATAATTAAAAATTACGAATTACGAATAGAACCCAAAGACTAAATTGTATGAAAGTCTGATTGATTTTTAATTCGTAATTCGTAATTTTTTACCTACACTCTTTTATTTAACAGCACCCAGTACATTCCCATTTCCGAAACGGCCTTCATAAAATCATCGAAGTTTACGGGTTTAACTATATAGCTGTTTGCACCTAGTGCGTAACACTTTTCAATATCGGGGTCTTCGGCCGATGAGGTAAGTACCACAACGGGTATTGATCGTGTTTTTTCATTTGCTTTTAGTTTTGCCAGCACTTCAATGCCATTTATTTTTGGCATTTTAAGATCGAGCAGAACCACCCTGGGCATATTATTGGTATTGCGGCCTGCAAATGGTCCGGTGGCAAAGAAAAAATCAAGTGCTTCCTCACCATCCTTTAAGTGAACCAGGTTGTTGGCAATGTTTTGTTTTTTTAAGGCTCTGATGGTTAGCCTCGCATCATCGGGGTTGTCTTCTACCAATACTACTTCTACTTGTTCTTCGTTCATGTTGTGGGGTTTTAAAAAAGTGCGTTCTTAGTTTTTTAATGAAAAATAGAAAGTGGCTCCTTTGCCCAGTTCTGCCTCGGCCCAAATGCGGCCACCGTGCCTAACCATAATACGTTTAACCAGGGCAAGGCCAATACCGGTGCCTTCAAAGTCTGCGTTGCTGTGCAGGCGCTGAAAAACACCGAACAGCTTATCGTAGTAATTCATGTTAAAGCCTACGCCGTTATCTTTTATACTGTAAATGTTCTCACCGTCTTTTTCAAATGAACTTATTTCTACCTGCGGCTTATCATTCTTACTCGAATATTTAACCGCGTTTGAAATAAGGTTGGTAAATACCTGGTAAATTAAACTACCATCGGCCCTGGCAGGTAGCAATGGGGTAATAATTACATTACAATGGAATGACTCAGCTGCGCTTTTAACTTCGGCCAGTGCAGCTTTTGCAAGGTCCGTCATATTAACATCTGCAATTTTCATTTCCTTTTTTCCTAAGCGAGAGAAGGCGAGGAGGTCGTCAATAAGTTGCCCCATCCGGTCGGAGTTACTTATTATCGAGTTCATCATCAGGCGGCCGTCATCGTCAAGTTTCTCTTTATAATCTTCGCTCAGTATTTTGGTGTAGCCATGTATGGCGCGTAAAGGGGCTCGCAGATCGTGCGAAACAGAATAGCTGAACGCCTCCAGTTCTTTATTACTAAGCTCAAGCTCGTTCTCAACCTTTTTACGCAAACGGAACATCAGGTTAATTGCTGCCAGCTGCGATGATAAATGCAACTTTTCCATTTCCATTACAATATCAATAGCCAGCTGAACATCTTTAGTATACTCGGGTATAAATTTAAAATACCCTTCCTTTTGTATCAGGTATATCATTATCAGGTCGGTTGGCTCAATGCTATCCTTCGATATGCCCGGTAGTTTATCTTCTTCCCAAAGTTTAAGATTGGCTATTTGTTTTGCTTCATGCGAACCATCCACCAATGAATCAACAAAATCATTTATCCCCTTCATCGATTGTGCAAGCAAAGCTTCATCGGGCACATGCGCAAAAAGCTTCATAATGGGCAGGTCCATTTCCCGCGAAGCCTTTAATGTTTGGGTGGCCACATCTTTAATATGGTTCTTTTTTACAAACTGCAAATAATCAATTAGTTTTTGCATGGTATTGAATTGGTATTTGTAAAGTAATGGATTTTTTTCGGGGTATCACTAGGTATAAATACCTAGTGAACCTTGTGTTTTGTAGAAGTATTTGAAAAACAGAATATTAAATTTTTTTTATTGGGGTGGTCTTCATATTATTTTGTATCCATAGTTATACAGGGCTTTGCGGCTTGTTGAGTTTTTGTTTAAAGTTTATTTTATTGATAATCAAAAGCATAAATTCTGTATACGTTTAAATAGGTTCGTGTCATTGGTTTTGAAAAAAGGTTGAATTAAATTCGCGGCACTTTTAGCCCCTGAAATCATAAAAATATATAACATCAAACTGCGAGTAATGAAAAAAATTACACTTGCTCTTACTTTTTTGCTTTTTAGTTACACAATGGCTTTTGCAGCTGTAGGCGGGCATATTACCGTAAGCAGCAACTGTATAGGATCAACACTTACACTTACAGGTGAGTCATATACACCGTATCAAATAAAATGGTACAATGGTGCTACGTTAATGTCTACCGTTAAAGCTACTTTGGGAACAAGCACGACACAAATTACCGGTGCGGGTGTTAGTGGTGGGTATAACATGCAAAGCTTTGCATTAGATAATAGTGGATATATATATGTTGGAGTTACCGCCGGATCAGGTACTCCGGGAACGGCACAAGTGTTAAGGTATCCCCCCAATTCAACTAGTTCTACTGCGCCTACTATAGTAGCTCAGGCTGGCATGAGTGATGCTACCTCTATAACTATAGATGCCACCGGAAATATTTATGTATTGGATGTTCTTCAGAATGAAGTATTAAAGTATCCCAACACTTCAACCAGCACTACTTCGCCAACGGTTGTGGCTGCAGCAAGTCTTCAGTATCCCATGGCAATAGCTGTTGATGTATCAGGAGGTTTGTATGTATCAGACCAGGGACAGGGAGGTGGTACCGGGTATGTATATTATTATGCTTCAGGTTCAGGTTCTACAACCGTCCCGACTATCAGGGCACAAACCGGGCTGGCATACCCGGGCGGTATTTGTGTAGATGCGAGTAAAAATCTATATGTAACTGATTTAAATTCTGTCTCTTTACTTGAATATTTACCAGGCTCAACAAGTGCTACATCTCCAGTTAAAATAGGCTTGGGGTTTGGATCTGCTTCACCTACTTCGGGACCTGTTGGTGTAACAATAGATGGTATAGGTAATTTATATGTTAGTGATGATTACGATGTTAATATATATGAACTTCCTGTAGGATCAAACAGCACAACTACTCCTACCAGAATTGAATTTGGAAATGCCTCTCCTTATTTAGCAGTTGATGCAAACGGTAACTTGTTGACGATTGACCCTATTACCAGCAACGCTGTAAGTAAATACACTTGTAACATAACCAATACCTATACTACTATTAATGCTGTAGCCGATACAGGCAGGTATACCGCTGCGTACATTTATTTTAATGCCGTTGGTAATAACACCAGCGACGTGGTTATAGCGGCAACTCCAACAATAACATGGGGTGCTAACCCTACTGTGCAGCAAGGTACTACAAGCGCCAGCTTAACTTATACGGCCGCTGCTAATAACCCTACTAAATATAGTATAACATACAGTGCAGCAGCCTTATTGGCTGGGTTTACGAGTGTGTCAAACGCTACATTGCCATCATCACCAATTTCACTAACTATTCCGGCAGCGGCACCTGCTGCCGCGTATACGGCTACTGTAACTGTTTCAAACGCTTGTAGTAGTAGCACCAATGGCACATTAACTGTAAATGTGGTAGTGCCAACCATTACCGAAACGGGTAGCTTAGCAGCCTTTACTGCTTGTTCGGGTATAGCATCTTCTGCCCAGAGTTTTACTGTGTCGGGTGCTAATTTAACAGCTTCGTTGGTGGTTACCGCCCCAACAGGGTTTGAAGTGTCACTGGTTTCAGGTAGCGGTTACGGAAGTTCGTTAACCTTAACACCAACATCGGGTACAGTAAGCACTACAACCATATATGCCAGGTTAACATCAGCAGCATCAGGTACACCTAGCGGTAATATTGCAGCTACATCTACTAATGCTACCACACAAAATGTGGCTGTAAGCGGCACCGTTAATATTGCACCATCAGTTACGGTTAATCCGGTCAACAGTACTATATGTTCAGGTAATAATACCACCTTTAGTGTAACTGCAACAGGGGCAGGCTTAACCTATCAGTGGCAGGTTAGTACCAATGGTGGTAGTTCTTACAGTTCATTAAGTAACACAGGTATTTATAGTGGTGTAACCGCGGCTACCCTAACATTAACCGGAGCAACATCGGCTGTTAATGGTTATATGTATGAATGTGTGGTAAGCGGAACCTGTTCGCCAAGTGCAACCAGCACAGGTGCGCATTTAACGATCAATAACCCAACTACGGGCGATACAACCGCAAAAGCATGTAGCTCGTTCAAGTGGTATGGTACAACATACACTGTAAGTGGAACCCCAACCAAATTGTTGACTGATAAAGAAGGTTGCGATAGCACATTGACCTTGCACCTTACTATCAATAACCCAACAACAGGAGATACTACCGCAAAAGCATGTAGCTCTTTCAAGTGGTATGGTACAACTTACACCATAAGTGGTACACCAACCAAATTGTTGACCGATAAGGAAGGTTGCGATAGTACATTAACACTGCATCTTACAATCAATAACCCAACTACGGGCGATACCACCGCAAAAGCATGTAGCTCGTTCAAGTGGTATGGTACAACATACACCGTAAGTGGTAACCCAACTAAGTTATTGACCGATAAAGAAGGTTGCGATAGCACATTGACCTTGCACCTTACTATCAATAACCCAACAACAGGAGATACTACCGCAAAAGCATGTAGCTCGTTCAAGTGGTATGGTACAACTTACACCGTAAGTGGCAGCCCAACCAAATTGTTGACTGATAAAGAAGGTTGTGATAGTACATTGACATTGCACCTTATTATTAACAATCCAACTACAGGAGATACCACCGCAAAAGCATGTAGCTCGTTCAAGTGGTATGGTACTACTTACACCGTAAGTGGTAACCCAACTAAATTGTTGACAGATAAAGAAAGTTGCGATAGTACCTTAACATTACACCTTACAATCAATAACCCAACTACTGGCGATACTACAGCTTCGGCATGTGGCTCTTTCAAGTGGTATGGTACTACTTACACAGTAAGTGGTAACCCAACTAAGTTGTTGACTGATAAAGAAGGTTGCGATAGTACATTAACATTACACCTTACTATTAACAATCCAACTACAGGGGATACAACAGCATCGGCATGTAGCAGTTTCAAATGGTATGGTACAACTTACACAGTTAGCAGCAATCCAACCAAATTGCTGACCGATAAAGAAGGTTGCGATAGTACCTTAACATTACACCTTACAATCAATAACCCAACAACAGGAGATACTACCGCAAAAGCATGTAGCTCTTTCAAGTGGTATGGCACTACATACACTGTAAGTGGAACCCCAACCAAATTGTTGATTGATAAAGAAGGATGTGATAGTACACTGACCTTGCATCTTACTATCAATAACCCAACTACTGGCGATACTACAGCTTCGGCATGTAGCTCGTTCAAGTGGTATGGTACAACTTACACCGTAAGTGGTAACCCAACTAAATTGTTGACTGACAAAGAAGGTTGTGATAGTACATTGACATTGCACCTTACTATTAACAATCCAACTACAGGAGATACCACCGCAAAAGCATGTAGCTCGTTCAAGTGGTATGGTACTACTTATACTGTAAGTGGTAACCCAACTAAGTTATTGACTGATAAAGAAGGATGCGATAGCACATTGACATTGCACCTTACCATCAATAACCCAACCACAGGCGATACCACCGCAAAAGTATGTAGCTCGTTCAAGTGGTATGGTACAACGTATACTGTAAGTAGTACCCCAACCAAATTGTTGACCGATAAAGAAGGATGTGATAGTACATTGACCTTGCACCTTACCATCAATAACCCAACTACAGGAGATACAACCGCAAAAGCATGTAGCTCGTTCAAGTGGTATGGCACAACGTATAGTGTAAGTGGTAACCCAACCAAGTTGTTGATCGACAAGGAAGGATGCGATAGTACCTTAACATTGCACCTTACTATTAACAATCCGACCACAGGCGATACTACAGCTTCGGCATGTAGCTCTTACACATGGTATGGTACAACGTATACTGTAAGTGGTAACCCAACCAAATTATTGACGGATAAAGAAGGTTGCGATAGTACACTGACCTTGCACCTTACCATCAATGATCCAACTACCAGAGATACAACTGCATCAACATGCGGTTCTTTCACGTGGCATGGAACAACCTATACCGGAAGTGGTACCCCGACTTATGTACTTACAAACAAGGCCGGATGTGATAGTACTGTTACACTGCACCTAACCGTTGATCCTGTGCCTGCAACGCCAATATTAAGCGACAATAATATGTTGTGCGTGGGTTCAACCCTTGGTTTAACAGCAAGCTCTGCAGGGGCTACAAGTTATAGCTGGACAGGGCCGAATGCGTTTACATCGTCATCATCAACTCCATCTATTGTTAATTTAACATTAGCAGCATCGGGTACCTATACCGTTATTGCAACCGAAGGGGTTTGTATTAGTCCGCAGGCAACTATAATCATAATAGTAAATACCTTACCTAATGTAGGTATAACCGGTACCAGTAATATTACTACGGGTAGTAATGATGTGCTGACAGGTACAAATGCCATAAGTTATGTATGGAGCGATGGTAGCACAAATGATACAGCAAATGTGGTTCCGTTGGTAAACACAACTTATACAGTTACGGGTACCGATGGTAATGGATGTGAAAATACTGCCACCTTTAGTGTAACGGTTACACCATTGGGTATAAATAATGTATCGAATGTGGGAGTAGGTTCATTATATCCTAACCCAACTATTAATACAGTCAACTTAACCTTTGCAATGCAAGGCACAGATATGGCTGCTGTAATAAAGGTTACCGACATAAGCGGTAAAGAAGTGATTAGCCAGGCAACAACAATTGGCAACGGAAAAGTAACCAGCTTAAATGTGGGTGATCTGGCACAAGGTATGTACTTTGTAAAAGTAATTACCGCCGGAAGTTCGCAGGTGTTAAGGTTTATTAAGCAATAGTCTTGTAACAATTACGAATTGAAAATTACGGATTACGAATAAGGCCTACTAACGTAATTCGTAATTTTTAATTCCTAATTTATTTTGCTTCCGTTCCGTCCTCGTTATATTTCTTCTGGTATTCGGGCAGGCCGCTATCGTACTTGGTTTCGCTCTGCACTTTTCCACTTTCGTAATATATCCTTTCTATACCTTCTTTTTTGCCATATACATAAGGTGTCATCAGGCTAAGGGTCCCATTCTCGAAATAACTTTTCACCACGCCGTCAATATGGCCATCGGTATAAGGTGTTTCGTTACGCAACTTCCCCGAATGGTAGTACTCACGCACTACGCCTTGTGGTACATCGTTCTTATATATAGTAAGGCGGTAATAGGTGGTTGTATCGTCCGATATGTCTTCGTTCTCATCAATATATTCAACCCACTTACCTTGCTTCATCGAATTGTCGATCACGTTTCTGGCTTCGGCTTTATTGGTAAAGCCCGTTTGTGCCATTGCAGGTATTGTTGCACAGGCAAGTAAGGCAATTGTAAGCAGGTTTGTTTTCATAATAGCACGGAGTTTCGTTACACAAATATAGTAGGATGAGTTTATAAAGTTGAAAGTTTGTAAAGCAGATAATTTGTATGACCTCATCCTTAATCCTTCTCCTGGAGGAGAAGGAAATCGCAGCGAGGCTCCCTCTCCTCTAAGAGTGGGTCGGGGTGAGGTCATGTGTTGGAAGCCCCTTTAGGGGTTTGGGGTAAAACGCGGAGATTGCCACGTTCCGCGAACACGCCGGAACTCGCAATGACGAGTACAAAGCTTCGGCACGTGAGGTGAAGAGCAGCGATGATAGGTAATTGACACATAGATATAAAGAATTGTGCCAGATTAAATGAAAACCCAACTGTAAAAACCGAAAATTATCCAACTCACAAGCTACAGAAATTGTTTACTTTTAGAGCTGTTAATCAATAGTATAACGTGAAGAGAAAAATTATATATAAGTCAGTGATAACGAAGGCAGTGCTAAGCTTTTCATTTTTAGCTTTTCAGTTTTCACTTGTTTCAGCCCAATCACTTAATATCGATTCGCTGCGCAAGGTAGCTGCAACCCAAAAGAATGATACTACGCATGTAAATACACTTAATAAAATTGGTCTTGCTTTGTTTAAAAAAGGCAAGTACGATAGTGCCATTGGGCAATGCAAAGAGGCTATGACCCTCGCCGAAAAACTGAATTACAAAAAGGGCGTTTATAAGGCTGCCGGCCAAATAGGTAGTGTGTGTGAACGGCAAGGTAATTATGCCGATGGACTGAGTAATTACACCAAAGCATTAGAGATGAGCAAGACAGCCAACGATAAAGCTGAAATTGCGTATGACCTTACCGGCATTGGTGATGTATATGACGACCAGGGAAGCTACCAGATATCGCTCGACTATTACAGGCAATCGTTTGCAATTGATTCGGCAATAGATAACAGGTATGGTATGGCCACTAACCTGGGCGATATTGGTAATGCGTATGATGAAATGGGCAGTTATCCACAAGCGTTGGTGTACGACCTGAGGGCATTGAAATATGCCGAAGATTTGGGCGACAAGCAACGTATTATTGTAAACCTGGGCAATATTGGTAATATTTATTTCAGCCAGAATAATTACGCTAAGGCGCTCGAAAACTACAATAAGGTTTTAGCAATGGCCGAAGAGACAGGCGATAAAGGCGATGTTGCAGTAAACATGGGCAATATTGGCCTTACTTATTTTAGCATGGGCAATTACCCTAAGGCTATTGAATATGATACTAAGGCTTTGCAAATAGATTCGGCTATAGGATCGAAGCAAGGCATTTCGTACAACCTAAGCAACCTGGGTGATATTTACCTGAAGCAATTGAACTTTGCTAAAGCAATAGACTGCGATACGAAGGCAATTGCTATAGTGCGCCAAATGAATGATAAGTATGATATGGCATCGTATTTTTATGCTTTGGGCAATATTTACTCGAAGCAAAAAAATGCCTGGATGGCCAAGATATACCTCGATTCGGCATTGATCATATCTAAAAAAATTGGCGCTAAAGAAAATATAAAGTTCACATACGGCGGCCTTATGGCCTTAGATAGTATGGTGGGCGACTTTAAATCAGCCCTGGCCGACCATAAAAATTATATTGCTTACCGCGATAGCTTGGTGAACGAAGCCAATACAAAGAAAACCGTTCAGGCTGAAATGAACTATGAGTTCGATAAAAAGCAAGCCGTTGAAAAACTAGAACAGGATAAGAAGGACGCCATACAGCAGGATGCGCAGCGCAAACAGCAAATGACCATTTATTATGGCGGCGGCATATTGGCGTTGGTAATTTTGTTTGCTATTTATATACTGGGCAGTTTACGAGCCAGCCGTAAAAAGACAAAGATCATCAGCAAACAGAAAGAAGAAGTAGAGCAACAGAAAACTCTGGTTGAAGAAAAGAACGACCTGATAGAGCACCAGAAAGCTATTGTAGAAGAAAAGAATAAAGACATTACCGATAGCATACGTTATGCATCGCGCATACAAAGGGCATTGTTAACCTCAGATGACTACATGAGCAAATACATGTCTGAGTATTTCATTATGTTCAGGCCAAGAGATATTGTGAGTGGAGATTTTTACTGGGCCTATAAAGCGCCGGCACAGGCTTACCCAATTGCAAAGCAGGTTGAAGCTGTTGATAATAAAATTGCTGATGCAGCATTAGTACCATCGTTAGAGGAAAAAGCGCTGGCGTTTAAAAAACGATCGACCGAGGCTGAGAAAATTGCATGGCATTTGTTAAAAGCCAACTCGGCCGGGTTTCCTATAAGCAGGCAGCATGTGTTCGGGCAATATATAGTCGACTTTGTAAATGTTGAAACTAAGACGGTTATAGAAATTGATGACGATATACGCGACTCGCAAAGCGAACAAGAGAAACAACGTATGGCATGGCTAGATAAAAACGGCTTTGAGGTGATACGCTACAAGAGTGATGAGATAATTAAAGGTTCGTTAAAGTTTTTAGATAGTGTAATTGCTAAACTGGAACAACGTGCATCAAAAGTCCTACCCAACGGGGAGGATTTAGGTGGGGCCGGACTGTTTTATTTTGCTTGTTGCGATTGTACGGGCCATGGTGTGCCGGGTGCGTTTATGTCGTTACTGAATATTAACATGCTTAACGAAACCATTATTGAACGCAACATCACTCGCCCTGACCTTGTATTGAATGATGTGCGCCATAATATTATAAAGGCGCTGAACCCTGAGAAGGTTGATACGGCCAGCCAGGATGGTATGGATTGTGCTATTTGCGCAATTGATTTTAAGAACAACACCTTGCAGGCTGCCTGTGCCAACAACCCTATGTGGATAGTTAGAGGAACGGAGTTAATTGAAATACCTGCCGATAAAATGCCGGTAGGTATACACCATGGCGAACAGAAGTCTTTCACATTACATAATGCTAAACTGGCTAAAGGCGATACTATATATATGTTTACTGATGGTTACGCCGACCAGTTTGGCGGCCCTAAGGGTAAAAAGTTTAAATACAAAGCCCTGCAAGAATTGGTTATGAGCATAAGCCAAAGGCCGATGACGGAACAAAAGCTGGTGTTAGAAAAGACTATGGATGAATGGAAAGGCGGCTTAGAACAAATAGATGATATTTTAATTGTAGGAATACGTATTTAGTTAGAAACTAAAAATGAAAAACGAAAAGTTAAACACAAAAAAGATGGTGAAGGCAATCCTTTGTTTCTCGCTTTTAGCTATTCACTTTTCACTTTGTTTTAGCCAGCAACACCTTGTCGATTCATTACGTATTGCTTTAAAAACCAAACACGACGATACCAGTAAGGTAACAAACTTAAATGCCCTTAGTGGTGCATTATGGCGTATGGATAAATACGACACTGCCATTAAGTATGCCACCAGTGCACGGGTGTTGGCCGAAAAACTCAATTTCCCAAAAGGTATTGTAAAAGCGTGGCGCAATACCGGGTCAGCTTATTTTAACCAGGGCAATTACTTTAAGTCTCTCGAAAGTTATACCAAGTCATTGGCTATTAGCCAACGCATGGGCGATTCAGCTGGTACTGCCCTCGATTTGGGTGGTATAGCACGTGTGCAATATATACAGGGCAATTATCCTAATGCTATGGACTATTACTTAAAAGCATTGGAGATAAACCAAAAAATGGGAAACAAAGATGGGGTTGCCAGTAACTACGGCAATATGGCTAATATTTATAATGCGCAAGCCAATTACGACCTGGCAATTGAATACCATAAAAAGGCAATTGATATTTATACCCAAACAGGTAACAAAAATGGAATAAAAAGAGGCCTTGAAAATATTTCGGTCCTGTATTCTGATGAGAGAAAATTTCCTGAAGCATTAGACTATGAGTTTAAAGCGTTGCAGGTTTGCCGCGATATGCATAGCGGTAAGTACATAGCAACTGCTTATAATAATATGGGTGAGGTATATAATAAGCAGGGTAACTATGCACTGGCAATGATTTACTATGATAGCGCTATTAACCTTAACAGGCAAACGGGTAATATGAAAAGCATTAGTATAAACCTGGTTAATGAAGGTGAGGTGTTTCGAAGACAGGGACAATATGACAAGGCTTTGGAGTATACTTACAAAGCCCTTGCTATAAGACGCCAGTTGGGTGATAAGAGCAATTTGGCTTATGCGTTTGATGATATTGGCGAAATATATATTAAGGAAAAGAAGTATGATATAGGCAGAAAATACACGGATTCGAGTATTATGTTTTCGAAAGCCATTGGCGAAAAATTTTTAGTAAAGGATGGCTACCACGATCTGGTTGATATAGACAGTGGCATGGGGAATTATAAAGCTGCTTTTGATGATTATAAAAAGTATGTGGCCTATAGTGATAGTTTACTGAATGACGCCAATACTCAAAAAACGGTACAGGCCGAAATGAATTATGATTTTAATCAAAAACAAATTGCCGAAAAAGCCGAGCAGGATAAAAAGGATATACTGGCCGAACAGGAGCGTAAGAAGCAAGCCCTGATACTATACACCTTTATGGCGGGCTTTTTATTGATGATCGCTCTGGCATTCTTTATTTATCGTGGTTACAGGCAAAAGAAAAAGAGCAACGTAATAATACTGAAACAGAAAGAAGAAGTAGAACAGCAGAAAGCTATTGTAGAAGAAAAGAACAAAGAGATATTAGATTCTATAAACTATGCTAAACGTTTGCAAGATGCTATATTGCCACCAATGGCATTTATAAAAGAACATTTGCCCGAATCGTTTGTGTTGTATAAGCCAAAGGATATTGTTGCCGGAGATTTTTATTGGATGGAAAGAGTAGGCGACCTAATACTTATTGCAGCTTGCGATTGTACCGGCCATGGTGTGCCGGGTGCATTGGTTAGTGTAGTTTGCAGCAATGCACTTAACCGAACTGTAAAAGAGTTTGGTATAACCGACCCCGGTAAAATATTAGACAAGGTACGCGAACTGGTCTTGGAAACCTTTGAGAAGAGTGAGAGCAATGTGCAGGATGGTATGGATATGTCGTTGGCAACTATAAGGCGTACTAGCAGTGGTATAGAAATTAAATGGAGTGGGGCCAATAACCCATTGTGGTATATACAAAGCGGAGAGCTGAAAGAAATTACTGCCGATAAGCAACCTATTGGTAAGTACGATTTAGTTAAGCCTTTTACAACGCACACTATTCAGTTGCCTTTACCTGCCGATAGTTTACTTTACTTATTTACCGACGGGTACGCTGATCAGTTTGGCGGGCCTAAAGGCAAAAAGTATAAATACAAAACATTACAGGATAAGCTTTTGGCCATTGGCCATCAGTCCATGGATGAACAGCATAGTGTCCTCGACCAAACCCTTGAGGAGTGGCGCGGCGGCCTTGAGCAGGTTGACGATATCTTGATCATCGGCATTAAGGTGTAGTTACAATGGTCCGTCACTGCGAGTTCCGGCGTTTTCGCGGAACGTGGCAGTCTCAGTATTATTATTTAATTTTAGATGTCATGAAACGTGGTGGTGCGGTTTACATAATGACAAACGAATACAATACTACTTTGTACGCTGGAGTTACTTCAGATTTAAAAAGAAGAGTATTTGAACACAAAAACAATTTTCATCCTGATTCGTTTACCGCTAAATATAAAACATACAAATTGGTTTACTATGAAGGGTTTCATAGAATTGAAGAAGCAATTGGTAGAGAAAAGCAAATTAAGGCGGGTACAAGAAAAAAGAAAATGGAGTTGATAAGTAAGTTTAACCCTAAATGGGTTGATTTATATGTAGATGTTTTAAAATGGTAAATGTTTAAATACTGAGACTGCCACATCCCCCAATATTTATTTTCTAATGGAAGGGGATTCGCAGTGACGGACAGTAGTTTACGCTCCGGGCTTCGCCGGTGTGCCAAAGCCAGGAACACTAATTGAAACGGAATAGATCCCTCGAAATGCTAAAAAGTCAACTACACCGACGCTTTCGTAACCTGGTCGGTAACATCAACCGCATGAACCATAATACCATCAACCGCGCCATGCTCGTTTAAAAAAGGCTGGTAAACAAAATTGAAGTAAACATCTTCGGCAATACCGGTTTTGTGTTTCATCAGTTTTACCATCACCTCTTTACCAATGTATGGCTTGCCTGTGTTGTATACATCCAGCAGTATCTTTTCAATAGTTTGCCCTTTTATTTCGGGCAAAGCCTGGAATATGGGTTTGCCAATGATATCATCATTCTTACGGGCTACCTCTAGGTAAAGCGGGTTGGCAAGTTCGAACACCAGGGTGGGTCCGCGTAAAACAGCAATAGCCGCAGGGGCTTGCATAAACAGTTCATATAAACGTCGGCGTTCGCTACCTGCTGCCAGTTCGGCTTTCTTTCTTGCAGCGGCCATTTCAATATGCGCACTTATACGTGCCAATAATTCTTTAGCGCTAAAAGGTTTAATAAGGTAATCATCAGCTCCGGCGCCAACACCTTCAATGGTTGCTTCTTCGCCGGCACGGGCCGATAGTATTATAAACGGAATGGCCCTGGTGCTTTCTTGTGAGCGTATGTGTTTTAACAGATCGAAGCCATTCATTATAGGCATCATTATATCGCTCAGTAAAAGATCAGGCTTTCTTTTTTGTACCTGGTGCAATGCATCTAATCCGTTTACTGCGGTAATAACATTGTATTTGGTATTTATAAGGTTAACCAGGTATTGGCGCATATCGGCGTTATCGTCAACTACTAATACAGTCGCCCTGTCTTTATCAATAGCATTGTTGTTTGCCGAAGTGTTAGGCAGCAGCAGTGAGTTGCCATCTTCAATAAACGATTGCCTTACCAATTCATTATCGAACAATACATTTTTACGTATGTTCTCTTCTTTAATATGTTTTTTGCCGAACGGAATTTTTACAGTAAACGTACTTCCTTTGCCTTCGGTGCTTGTAAGGTCAATGGTGCCACCATGCAGGTTCACCATTTCTTTTACCAGCGATAAACCAATACCGGTTCCTTCAAAGCTTCTGCCCATTATTGCATTTTGGCTACGGTGGAAACGTTCAAATATTTTAGGCAGTTCTTTTTTACCAATCCCAATGCCGGTATCTGATACTTCGAGCACAGCGTGGTGATTATCTGAATATATTTTGAGCGTTATTTTGCCCTTTAGTGTATACTTAAATGCGTTTGAAAGCAGGTTGAACACAATCTTCTCCCACATCTCTTTGTCAATATACACGGGCTGAATGAAGGAGGTGGCTTCTATTTCAAAATCTAACCCTGCTTTTTCGAGTATCGATATAAAATTACTTGCCAACTCTCTGGTCATCTCAACTATATCTTCCAACTCAAAGTTTGCCTGCTGGCGGCCTGATTCTATTCTGCTGAAATCGAGCAGCGAGTTAACCAGCTTTAGCAAGCGCATAGCATTGCGGTGGGTTATCTCTAATATATCTTTCTCGTGCTTGTTTTGTTTGGTCTGTGGTTTGTTCAGTAACTCTTCCAGCGGGCCAAGCATTAGCGTTATAGGTGTGCGGAACTCGTGGCTGATGTTAGAGAAGAATGCTGTTTTTGCTTTATCTAATTCTTCAAGCTCGTGTATCTTCTTTCGCTCAAATTCATACTTCTGCACATTGGCAAAGCTCGATGATATTTGGCCCGCTACCAGTTTTATAAAGCTTTCGTAAGAATCATCAAAACGCCTTAAAGGATTTAAACCCATAATTATTGTAGCAGATGAATGCCCATCGGCAAGTTGCCCTAATGGAACAATTACCGCTTGTTTCGATGCATGGTCCCACTCCTGATCAGCAAAGGAAAAATATTTTGTTGAAAGATCTTCAACAACAATTGGTTCTTTGGTCTGCAATTGTTCAAATGGCCAAAACGAATTATCGCCTGCTTTAATTACTTCCGGCTTTGCTTTATCAAGCCATTCAATACCAAAATTGCCGCTGAGTTTATATTCGTTCGTATTCTCATCGAACATATATATCAATGCAAACGGTATGTCGGCTGAAATTTGTTTCAGGCTCTTAATGGTCAGGCTGCAGGTTTCGTCAGCACTGGTAGCCTTAATGGTTTCGGCAGCCAGTATGCGCAAAAGGGCTAACTGGCGTTCGCCAATTACACGTTGGGTGTCGTCGGTATTGGTGCAAAACATACCGCCTACCTGGCCGTTTTCATCGGGCACGGGGTTATACGAAAAGGTATAATAGGTTTCTTCAGAATACCCGTAACGCTCCATTATAAGCAATTGCGATTCAACATAGGTGCCCTCGTTTTGGTACATTACCTGGTGCAGCATAGGTGCAATGGCTTGCCATATTTCTGACCATACCTCCGATGCAGGTTTGCCAAGCGCATCGGGGTGCTTACCACCTACAATAGATTTGTAAGGGTCGTTATATAGTTTTATCAAATCGGGCCCCCAACCGATCCAAATAGGTTGGCGAGATGTGAGCATAATACGTACAATGGTCTTTAAACTTTGTGGCCAGGTTTCAATAGGGCCTATTGATGTTTTTGACCAATCGAAATTTTTAATACGGTAACCCATTTCACCACCACCCGAAAACAAATAGTCTATTTCAGAGTCAGCAGCGGGAATATTTTTTTCTTTGCCTTTCAAAATACTGATGAATTGATGTGTGTTTTTTAGAAACACGGAGGCAAATTTATATGTTTTTCAATAGTTCCATTCCTGTTTTCGACGAAATTAATTCGTTTTAATGGGTTGATTACCAATTTATTGATATATGTTATGCGTTTTGATTTGAATTATTTTAATTGGGCGTTCCCCTCGTATCGATCGTGACCTCATCCTTAATCCTTCTCCTATAGGAGAAGGAACGTGCTGCGTGGCTCCCTCTCCTTTGGGAGAGGGACGGGGTGAGGTCTCTCGGACTCAACAGTAAGTAGAAAACTTAAAACTAAAAGTGAAGGATCGACTAATGACTAACCACTATTTCAAACAACACCAAAGAAAGAGTAGAGTAGTGCTTAGGCAAACCAACGGCATCCTTATCAATTTGTTTGTAGCCAGCAATTTTAAAGCCACACTTTTCATAATACGCCGCAAGGTTCTTGTTATCTGCCCAGGTATCCATGCGTATGTATTTGCGGCCGGTCTGGCGGCAATGCATTTTAGCCCAGTCTACAATTGCCTTAGTTAAACCACGGCCTTTAAACTTAGGGTTGGTAGCAATGCGGTGTATGTATATCGAAAACTCATTATCGTCTTTGCCCCACAGTAATGGGTCGTTATAAAAGATCGAAAATATGCAGGCCACTTCTCCGTCTTCTACAATTTTCCAGTGGCGCTTTTCTGCTATTTCGGTTGCTATCAGTTCTCGGTCGAACTCTTTCCACTCGTTGTATCCGTTTTTCTTTTGGTATTCGGTTGCTTCTCTATACAACTCGAATATCGCTTCTGTGTCTGCTGTTTTGCTGTTCTCAATTTTCATTTCTTATTATTTTGTCATTCTGAGGTTGTCGACTTTGCACTTTTAGTTTTTCATTATAAACTTATCTTGGGCGTTCCCCTCGTTCCTCGGGTCGGGCTATACGCTGCAAGTCCTCGCTACGCTCCGGGCTTTACGCTGCTATCCCTAACGCGAACTAGCAGAGCAGAGAGTAACGGCACGTGAGGTGAAGAGAGGCGATGATAGGAATGGACACATAGTTGCACAGAATTATTCGTAGCTCTTATATTTATTATTGAACTCATGCAGGCTTCGCGGTGTGCCAAATCCAAGTGATACTGGTTTTAAAGTGATACATTCTCCCTATCATTGGTGGTGTTAGGTTGAGAGATAACAAGGAACTCAAGCTCGTGGCGGGTATCGTTAGCAATAAAATGCTTGGTACCAGCCTCAATTAATATACCCGTACCCGCGCCAATGGTATCGGTATCGCCATTAATGTGGAAAGTAGCCAGGCCCTTGAGTATAAAAAAATACTGCTGTGCCTGTTTGTGAAAATGCAATTGCTCCTTTGTGCCTGGTGGCATGCGCTCTTGCTTTACCGACAGGCCCGTTGTATCAGCCAGTACCCAGCTGTCGCAATTGTCGCCCCAGGTGTAATGTGGGGCTGAATGTTTACCGCTTACCATGAAAATAATTTTAAAAGTTGAATTTTAAATTTTAAATGACGAACCATTAATTAATAATATTATGTTTTTTATTTGATAGAGCCCGTTTGCGTTTTTGTAATTCAAAATTCGGCATTCAAAATTTAAAATCGAGTTTTATCTCTGTTTCCCATTCACTTTTTATAATGCTTAGTATAATAGCATCGTAGCGCTTGCCTTGTAAATCAATGCCGTAGTTTCGCAAAATACCCTCAACCTTGCAACCAATACTTTTCATGGCGTTTATGCTCTTTTTATTATTGTTGTTGGCTCTGAACTCAACACGTTCCATACCCAGTTTTTCGAAAGCATACTGCAGCAACAAATATTTACAATGTTTATTTATGCCTGTGCCCTGATACGCTTTACCATACCAGGTATAACCCAATAACAAAGATTTGTTTTCAATATTAATATCATAAAACCTTGTGCTGCCTATGTATTTACCCTTGCGTTTGTCATACACTATAAAGGCATATTCCTTGTTAAGTTCGCGCTGCTTAAGCGTAGTATCAATATAGCGCTTAAGCTTTTCTGGCCCATCGGCGCCAAGCGTGCTGTATTGCCATATCTCCGGCTCGTTTACCGAATACTCCAGCAGAGTATCGTAATCGGTTGCCTGCAGTGGCCTTAATAAAGCCACTTCATCTTCTAAAATAATATCTTCTTTAAAATTCATCTGCGTAATGATTCTTAATTTTTAAGTCGTAATTCTTAATTGAATACAAGTTCCATTTTAATATCTGCCCTCTGAAATTCTGAATTGCCCAAGGGTATTTCTATAAAGCCTAATTTATAATAAAGCTGAATGGCTGTTGCTGAGCCTGCTTTGTTCGAGAATAGTATCAGGCTCTTGGCTCCGAATTCCTTCATGGCTTGCACCGAATGTTCGCCCAGTAGTTTACCGATCTTTAGTCCGCGGTATTTTTCATCAACTGCCATCTTTATCATTTCATAAACGCCGCTGCCCATATTAAGGTAGGCAACAGTACCAACAGGGTAGCCGTTGTGCGTGGCTATAAAAATTTTGCCTCCGCCTTTTATCACATATCCATATGGGTCGTTAACCGTTTTAAGGTCTTCTTCTTCCATTACGTATTTACGGGTTATCCACTGCTCGTTAATTTCTTTAAACCGCTGTTGGTGTTCTGGCTTGTAGTCTATTATTTCGATTGTTTTTTCCATTTTATTTATTTCAGTATTCGATATTCCTTGTTCGATATTCGATATTTTTAGGGTCCGGGCTTTCCACTGCAATCCCTAACGCGAACTCCCATCGCTGTATTTAATTTCTTTATGAACTTTATAACTTTATAAACTTTAAACTAATTGAATTCTCATTATTTTCTGTGTTCGTTTAAGTACATCCATTTCTTTAGGTGCTTTGCGGTCTTCAAATCCAAGTTTGTAATATAGTTTATGCGCTTCCTTAAGTTCGTTGGTGGTCTGTAGCCACAGGGCATTTGCATTATTCTCCCGGCAACGGGTTATACAACGCTCTATAAGTTTGGTTGCAATGCCCAGTTTACGCACTTCGGGGTTTATGTAAAGTTTGCAAAACTCGAAGCTATCTTCACTCAGCCGCTTGAGGGCCACACATCCGACTACCTTGTTTTTGTAAATGGCGAAGAACACAAAGCCTCCCTTATCTAAATAAGCTTGTTCAGGGTTCTTTAAAACAAATTCATCCTCTTTCTCTAGCTTGCCATTTAGCATATGCAACAACCAGTTGCCTGCCAGTTCGTAAAAATGTTTTTTTAACGAAGGTTTGAAATCTACCACCGATACAGCTTGGTACTGGTCAACTTCGCGTATGCGGTCGGGTAGGGGTTTTAGTTCTATATCGCGTTCAATACGGCTCATAGCGTTTATCAGGTCGGGGTGGCCGCCGGTCATTAACTGTTGCAAAGCTTTTGAGATAGATTGCCATATAGGTTCCAGCTTAGCATACAGCGTTTTGCCTTTAGCCGTTAGCATTACATGCTTCGATCGGGCATCGCCGGGGTTGGCAGTTATTTTAACCAAGCCATGGTCCTGCAGTTCGCGGACAATGTTTTTAACCGTTATATGCGTAAAGCCAATACCGGCTGCAATATCTTGCATGGTAAGTGGGCCGGTACTTTTTAATAGGGTATAATAGGTGGCAAACCAACTTGCTTTAAAATCTATACCGCGTTCGCTGTACATCTTATCGCCTTCGGCTTGTAGCTTTTCGCCAATGCGCCTGAACCTTGTTGCGCCTGCCAGGTAACCTAGTTTCTGGACTGTATCTGTCATGTATATATGAAATATGTTTTACAAATATATGAAAGTAGTTTCATATAACAAGTGAAAAGTTAAAAACTAATGGTGAAAAGCTTTTAATCTCAGAGATACAAGAGCGCAATGTTATAGCTTGTCGAAACGCAATCCTTTTACTAGTTTTGTATTAACCAGTCATACATATTGAGTCTGAGAAAGAACGATTTTCTTTTTTTGTTTTTGCTATTACCTTTTATGGGGCGTGCTCAGCTTGATATAAGGAATGATTCTACAAGGTATAAGGAGCTGGTATCGGTAAGTACCGGAGTGGGCGCTAGTTTTATGCAATTTGATTTGATAGCCAGTTTTAAAAACGGGTATTGGATTTCTCCGTATTTATTATACCCTTATAATTTGTCGGCACCGGATTTTGTTTATCAATCAATTGTATATAATGGTTCTATTGATTGGCGGATATATAAGAACTCATACATTGGTATTGGTGCTACTTATCAATATCTTATTGACCTACCTTGTGTTCAAATTGATCCATCACAACAAACTGAAAAGATTACCCGAACAAATTTTGGTGTTAGTTATTTTTATAATATTCCTTTATCGGATGCATTAGATGCTTCACATGCCCTGGAAATGTACGGAGGTGGGAGGATTGGTATATCTTATTGGAAAGATGTGTTGCCCCAAGGAATGCCTTCTGATGATACCTATCTGGCGACCAATCGACCAAATGGGGTTTTGGTAAGAGGCAGTATTCAGGTGGTTTTATGTATGCGATGTTACCCGTTTTACAAAAGAAGCAGGGCGAAAGCTTTGTTAGGTGGGTTAGGTATTCATGCTGATATTGCTTTTGGTACACCGTATTTTGCTGAAGGTGGTATTACGTTTGCTATAAATACCGTACAAAAGCGCTAATTAAATTTCACCTAAGCCATCTCTATAGTAAAAGAATACAAGATGAGATCAAATTAGATAGAGTAACGACACGTGAGGTGAAGAGAGGCGATAATAGGAATGGACACATAGATGCAAAGCACTGTGCCAAAACCACGTGACAATTAAATATCGAATATCCAACAAGGAATGAAGAATGATGAATGGAATACAGAAGAAAAAAAGAGGGGATGGTGCAACCTCACGAAAACCATCCCCCTATGTCTCGGCCCGGTAGTAAGCCCGACGCGAGACCCTTACAAGGAGCTAGCGCTCCAAAATATTTAGTTCAACTTAAAGCTAACAGGCAATGTGTACTGTACACGCACGGCATGGCCGTTTTGTGAGCCTGGCTCCCAGCGTGGCATTTTTTGCAAGCCTTTAATAGTATTTTCACTCAGCTTATCGGCGCCTGCAATGCCGCGTAATATTTTAATATCGCTAACTGTGCCGTCGGTCTCTACCACAAATGTGGCAAACACGGTGCCTTGTATACCAATTTCGCGGTACTCAGCCGGAAACTCAACATGTTCGCTGATGAACTCGCCCATATCGCCGGGAAACTTTGGCATTACTTGCGCTACGTGGAATATTTCAGTGCTTGTTGTACCCGATGGCCCCGGATCGGCTTGCTGTATAATAACCGGGTCGTGGGTTGGTGTACCGGTAATGTTGGTACCACCAATGATCATGTGTTCCAAGTCGTGGTTTGTTTTTTCACTATCTTTTTGGTCGGGTGTTTGCACCACAATTGGTACCAGGTGTTGCGCTTGTGGTGGCGGCTTTACATTAGTTGTTTTGGGTGGAACAACTTTAGCTTTAACCGGCGGAGTGTAATAAAAAGCTTTAACTATGCGATTAAATTCTTTAGTAGCAGGTGTAATATCGTGCTTCCAGTATTTGCTTATTAATAATGGCACACCACCGCCAACTACCAATAACGATAAGCTGAAAAGTAAACCCATTAAAAGTGCATTGTTGTAACGTTGCCTTACATAGTAGGCCCCGTAGGCTTTATTACGCCCTTCGAATACAACTTCGTTGCGACCCAGGCTGGTAACATCGTCCCAGCTTCCGTTTGTTGTGTGTCCCATGGTTGGTTGATTTTAAAGTTGGGTCACTTTGCTGCATGCGATGTTGTTTTGATTTAATAACGTGCTGTGGTTTCGAATATTGTACGTGCGTATAAAAAATAAGTTTCAGTTAGTATAACCACGGAGGTGCAAAGGGGCAAAAATGTTGGCGCTAACCACCGAATTTAAATTGGAGTTTTAACAGGGGGAATTTTTTTTAAAGCCAAATTTTACCGTTTTACAGATTAAAAAGGCCATATTAACCGAATTTAATCTCCCCACAGGCCCGATTGATTTTAATTTTATACTAAACTACTAAGCTTGTATAAAGCAAAATAACAGAGAGACGTAATTAAAACTAATTTTATAAAAAACTAAAATTATGAAAACGATTATACTTTTTATTATCTCATTTTCCTTACTAGTGCAAAATGCGATAGCCCAACAACAACCAACAGATACTACATTTGGGAAAAGTGCTAATTACCTTGGCGATGGTGCTATACCTGATAATAGCAGGACAAAGCTTCTGCCTTCCTTAATACTTCCTGTGGCTTTAATAGGGTATGGATTAACCACCTTGCAAAATCACGGCCTTTATAGCAGTTACCAGGCAAAGACCGATATTCAGCGCGCATTTGGTAACCAGGGAGCACCGATTGATAACTATTTAGTTTTTTCGCCTTATGTAGAATTTGGTGCACTGGTTTTGTTTAAGGTTAACTGTAAAAACGATATGGTTAACACACTGCTGATAATTGGTAAATCGGAGATATTGATGTTGGCAATTGTTGAACCTTTAAAATACATTACAAAAGAAGAACGCCCCGATCACTCCGATGATCTGTCTTTCCCTTCAGGCCACACAGCTGAAGCATTTGAAGCTGCTACCATTGTTTACCGCGAATTCAGGTATAAAAGCCCCTGGTATGGCATAGGTGCTTATGCATTAGCTACCACTGTAGGTATGTACCGTATGATAAATAATAAGCATTGGGAAAGCGATGTAATTGTGGGTGCCGGTATTGGTATTTTATCTGCCAATTTGGTTTATGCTACCCACCTTTACCGTTGGGGCCGTAAAGATTATTGCTTTATGCCTATGTATAATGGTACCAGTCAGGGTTTGATGTTTACCTGCACTTTGTAGTTTTTAATATTGAGTTTGTAGAAGTATTCCTCCTTTATTTTGTTGGGCGTTTCCCTCGTGCCTCTGGTCGGGTCCCGCAATGCTGCGGGATCCTCGCTTCACTGCGGGCTTTCCGCTACTATCCCTAACGCAAACTACTATTGCACAAAATAACGGCACGTGAGGTGAAGAGAGAAAATGATAGGACTTGACACATAGATGTAAAGTACTGTGCCTCGTTAAATTAGAACTAGCCCCCAATCACTGAATGATAATCTTCTCCAACCTATTCTTATCGGTTATGGTGTAGATGTTGTTGTTATAGGTATCAGCAAACTTATAAGCGACCGGGCCAATAACAACATCGTTAGGGTTTTGTAAGTTGACAATGGCAACATGCTGCTTGCCGATATCAAACAATAACAAAAAGCCTTTTACAGGTAGCAATGATGAAATGTATTTAATATCCTTAAAATGTTTTGTGAAAAGTAATTGATGTGTTTTCGCATCAAAGCACCACAGGTAATTATTAAATGCTATAAATAACCTAACGCCATCGCTGTTTTCGGCCATATAAACGCCATCGTCGTAAGCACTGTATACGGGCGGCTTCCCGATCGCTGAATCAGGAAAATAGCTGGTGATGTCGTATCGCCATGATGTAGCCAGTGAATCGTAGGTATCGGTTAAGAAATAATGTGTTTCTGTTTTGCCTTTTTTATTTACAATCTGAAGTATCTGCAATGGTCCGGTCGGTAGCGGTAGTTCCGCATCGGAGTAATCATTTGGGAATTGTGTTTCTTTTAAAACTTTACCCGTGTGCAGATCCATAACAATGGTGAACAATTTCATATCGCCATTTTTGTAAGTAACCACCTTGGTAAAGCTTACCGAATCACCATCAACGGTAGTGTTGTCCTCGTAGTTTATGCGTTCGGCATTGCTATCGTTAAATGTAGCTGGGTATTGCGGGAAAAAAGGAGAACTGCCTGCAAAATATTTCGTTTGGAGTCTTTCGGTATGCCATGTGGTATCGGGTTCCCAGGTAAACCTAAAGTGTTTCCAATCGAACACCAGGTTTGCTGAGCCATGGTCGGGGTCATGAGTGTATGATTCAGTCTTAAGTAAATAATGTTGGGTGTTGTCAATTTTCCAAAGTAGTTTAAGCGTGGTGAGGTCAATACCAAAAGTGTATTGCGTAACGTGAATGATAAGTACATTTTTGCAGATCATTTTAATATCGCCATGCACGTTACCGGCAATTTTTGTAGCCACACCCGTTTTAATGCTTACCCGATAAATAGGGCAGTCGAGCGTGTCGTCGTCGCCAATGGCTTGTAAAAAAAGGGTGCTGTCTATCTTGGTGAGGTACGATATGGTATAGTCGTCGATATTGGTGAGGAACGAATCTTTCAACGTGTATTGGTTCAGCATAAAAAGGCTGTCGTGGTGCGTATGGTAAATATTTGTGCTGTCTTCGCAATACAATGCATGCTTACTAACAGTTAATGTTTTTACTTTTTCACCGGTTTTGCCATTTATGTAAATGTATTGGGGGCCTACCTCTTTCGATTTTACATAGAGCTGGTTTATCCTTACCACATCGCCAAAAAAGTTTAGCGGGTTTAAGTCAGGAAAGAGATTGGTTGTTATTGCTGTACTCCACACAGGGTGCTGCATTGCGCTTAATACTGCTGCAGATGTTTGTGCTTTGCAGTAAACTGCAATAACCAGAGTAAGTATGAAGCAGAGTTTTTTCAATATTTTACTGTTGCATAAAAATAGCAAATAAGTTGCTATTTGTTCCCCTGCCGACCTCACCCTTTATCCCTCTCCTTGCTCAAGGAGAGGGTCGGAATATTCTTAAATTATTGTGGCATAAAAATAACTTTTCCGCTAATACCATTTGCACCATCATTACCAGGCAGGCCATCATTGCCTCTGTTGCCTGACATGCCCGATGGATTGCCGCTGCCGCCACTGCCGCCAGCACCACCGCTGCCGGCCATGCCTCCCATGCCACCAGTGCCGGGTATGCTTACTGCAGTAAGTAAATTTAAGTAGGGTTGTGCTGCAGCGTTATAAATTACGGTAATGTTTCCTCCGTTGCTACCATTGTCGCCATCAGTACCGTTACCGCCATCGTCGCCATTACTGCCATCGCTACCGGGCCCTTGAGATGTAATAGTAGTTGTACTTGTTGTACCATCGGCGTTAGTGGTAGTTTCATCAGTAGTGCTTATTATACCATCTGAACCATTACTGCCATTGGCGCCTGTATATCCTTGTGTGCCATCGGCACCGTTAGCGCCCTTGGTGCTGATATGTATAGAGCCGCCCACAGTATTAAATACATAGTCGTACGCCTTTTTGCCAATGCTATCACTAACATGTATATGCATAAGCTTGGCATGTATAAGGCTATCGTCATACACATTAGCCGTAACCTTTAGGTTGTGGCCGGTATTTGCCGATGCAATGTTGCATTGGTAATTTGCCACATAATCGAGCACTATTTGCAACGTATCTTTTATGGCAGGATCTTTAGCTAAAATAGCTATCAGCCTCACTTTGTCGTTTATAATTTTAACAGGGTCGTTATCTATCTTCAGGTCACCCTTCGATTTTGATATGTGGCTGCCACTATCAGCGGCAAGTACAAAATCTTGCAGATTTTTAGATGCAGGAGCCCATTTGTCAACTGTCATTTTGTTATTGTAAGTGGTATGTATGCCAAACCCCACATGGTTGCCGGGAGCTTTAGTAAAGGTGCCTTTGGTTAATATTTTTATTCCGGTTTCGTAGTTGTAAGGTATTTTGCCGGTGAGTAAAAGAGCGCCTTTGCCGCCAAGTAACCATTTGCGGGCATAAACATGCACCGTTACCGAATCGCCTTTTTTGTAAAGAGTTGTTGAGCCACCCATTTTAATTTTACCATTGGTATAGCTGCCACTGTCAACCTCAATGCGGTATTTGGTCCAGTTGTAGTTGCCATTTAATAAGCCACGGGTTTGTTGTAACACGCCCTTGTCAGAATAGCTGACAATGCCAATAGGCACTTTATTGCCAGATATGCGCAATACGTTAGTATCGTATTTTAGTTTAATAGTTTGTTGGCTGCCAGGTGTGGTTTGCGTAAAACCGATAGCTGCAATAAATAAAGCAGCTAGTGTGGTTGGGGTTTTCATAGGGGTTTGGGGTAAAAAGGTTTTAAAAATAATAAATAATTACCTGAGCGTTCTTTAACAAAAGTTTGATGAAGATTTGGTGAGCAGGTTTAATTGCAAAAATTTCAACAAGGTGGTTTTTAACACTTTTTAAGAAATGCTGTGTTTTACCGCAGAGACGCAAAGGAGCAAAATTCCCGTCATTGCGAGGAACGAAGCAATCTTATCAAATTATGGTAGCCTTTATTCAAGGAAAATTTAAGATGATTTATTTGGGCAAGCCCCGGTCATGTCTTCCCCACCAAAGCTTATAGCCAGCAATATTTTCGTAATAAGAAAGATTGAATCTATATGTTCCCGAGTTAATAAATTCTTCTCCCGTTCCACAGAACCCCATTGGCTTTCTGTATCGTATTTTGTTTTTAACTACTCCGGCGACAAGGACTGCAATAAATAGTAGAAATATGCTGAAGATACTTCTCATTTGCTCGCTCCTCTTTTCAATATTTCAGCTCTTAACTCATCAGCCGGAAAGGCAGCGCAGTAGTTACCAATACGCTTTCGCTTACCATTGTATTTATAAAAAAGCACTATCGGGTTTTTGTAATAGTTTGATGTTAAACGCAGCGATCGTAAAAGAGATTGTGCCCTACTGTTTTCTTCTACATACAAATCGGTTAGTTGGTTTATTTCATAAACCTCGTTAGTTTCTTTCTGGCCAATTATTTTGTTAATGGTCATGGTTGTTTTATCGAGCGTAATGGTTTCATTGCCCTTAAATATCCACATTATCCATTTGCTTGTTTCAACAAACCTGAATGCAATTTGTATAAACGCTAAAGGAAACAGAATAAGTAGAAAATTGTTTTTCAAATACAATGGTGCTTTTATAATGAGCAAATAGGCTAAAAGCCCCAACGCTACTAAGGAGAAGGCCAGTTGAAATACGAAGGTGAATTTTAAACCGCTAGCGGGTTTTAACTCGAGTGTGTAAATGTCTGTTGTTTGATTCATAATGGTGGTGTTTGTTTTGTAAAAATAGCAAATAATTATCTGTTAATCTGTGGCTGTTTTTTTGACGCGAATTTCACGAATTTTTACGCCAATTTCGTCCACCATTTACCATTCACAATTCACCATTTTTTTGCTAAGCAGTAGCTACGAGGAAGCATATGCTTAATTGTAGCTTATTTTTTGTGCCTAAAAACCGGTATGTAAAACCGCCGCCGGAACACCTGCTATTGTTTAATTACCAGTTATTTAAGAGCGATGTTGTTCTGTGATTATTTAATTAGAAATTTTAATAAGAAAAATGAAATTTTGGGCACTTTTCTCTCTTTCTTTTTTAAGGGGATATAGAAAGGGGGGTATAAGGGGGGAAAGAAAAATGGGAGTTTTTTTCTTTCTCTCTTTTCGTAAAACGGTGCGGAATTGATGGCTTGAATTATCCCGATAAATTAGTTCGGTTTTCAGGCACAATTCTCTGCAACTATGTGTCCGTTTCTGTTATCGTCACTTTTCACCTCACGTGCCGTCACTTTGTGCGCTGGTATTTCGCGTTAGGGATGGCAGCGGTTACCCCGCAGCGCAGCGAGGAGTAAAAGCGTACAGCCCGACCCGACGTTAGGAGGGGAACGCCCAAGAGTTTAAAACAAATCTAAATTTTTGAGTTGTTGAAAACTAACAGCACAAAATGTTTATTAGTATTTAACATTGTGTTTACCTTTGCAACGTCAAACAAACGCTGAATTTTGAATTCTAAATCTTAAATTTTGAATTGAAAACGGCGAACCACAGTACTCATTTAGAATTTAAAATTCAACATATAAAATTGCAGTTATGGGAGCCATACCATTCAAACACTACTCGCTCGATGCACCCGATGCAGCCTGGGATGCAGATGCCGAAATTGCCAAGGCCGGTACCGACGACCTGCGCGTTATGTGCGCCTGGGACGATGTTACCCGCCCTGAGCAGAAGAACGGCTACAAGCTGCCTCACCACCGTGCCGATACATACCACACCAACCTCAAGGGCCTTATGGCCGCAGGCAATGCGCTGATGGGTGCACGTGGCGGCGTTGAAATACCGAAGTATGATTTAGATGCTGTGAAAGCGCATTTGCAAAAGCACTACCACGAGTTTGGCCGCACTGCTCCCTGGGAGAGCAAAGCCGAATGGCGCTGGTACCAAACCAAAAGCGCAGGCAACAACTCACTGAAAGATGTTGATACCACTGGCCGCACTGTTTGTGGATATTTTGCATCGTTCAACACCACGGACAGCGATGGCGATATGTTTGCACCCGGTTGCTTTGCCAAAAGCCTGAACGAAAACAGTAGTCGCATTATGCACCTGTTGCAACACAACACCCTGCAACCTATTGGCCGCCCCAGCTTGCTGAAAGAAGATAACACGGGTTTGTACTTCGAAACACCTATTGCTAAAACACAACTGGGCGATAATGTGTTACAACTTTACCGCGATGGTGTGTACAAGGAGCATAGCGTGGGCTTTGAGATGATAAACTCTTCAATCGAAGCCCTTCGACAAGCTCAGGGTGACCGTCATGTTGAGCCTGTCGAAACATCTGTAAATGTTATTAAGGAGGCTAAGTTGTGGGAGGGCTCAACCGTTACCTGGGGAGCGAACCATAATACTCCGCTGGTTGGCATAAAATCAAATTACTCACTGCCCAATACTCACTACTCACATCTAACATCACAGAATATTCTCGATGAGGCGCTGGAGCGCAGTTCGCTTATTTACAAGCAGCTGCACCGCGGCAACCTACACGATGATACCTATACACTTTTAGAGATTGAGCTTAAGCAGTTACAGGCTCTTTTGGCAGCAAGGCCGTGCGATCACACTTTGCCCGCTTCAAACGATGCTGAGCTTAATGTGCTCAATAAGATCAATTCTTTGCTTAAACAATAAAGGCATTATGATGACTTGGATATGGCACAATCCTTTGCATCTATGTGTCAAGTCCTATCATCTTCTCTCATCACCTCACGTGCCATTACTAAGGCGCGCTGGTGTTTCGCGTTAGGGATTGCAGTGGAAAGCCCGGAGTGTAGCGAGGACTTGTAACGTAAAGCCCGACCCGAGGAACGAGGGGAACGCCCAAGTAATAATGAATAGATTCTTCGCTTCACTCAGAATGACAAAAACTGAGATTGCTTCGTGCCTCGCAATGACGAATACAGAAATAACAATTAAACACTGAACAATGGAAAACAAACAAGTGGACGCTATCGTGAAAGAAATAAGCGATAACATAAACACCATAAAAACAAAAGGCGAAGCGCAAGATGCGCAGCTAAAATCGCTCGATGCTAAAATAGCAGCCAACCAATGGCAGCTGGGCGATAAATACGAGGCCCTGCGTAAGGACTTCGACCAGATGACTGCTATGCTTAAAAAAGGCAGAATATTTGGTGCTGCCGACCGGGGCATGACCGTAAAAGACTTACTGCATGCACAACGCGAAGGACTGGCGAGTCTGAGGAATAAAGCCGGCATACCGGTAAGCTTGTCGTTAAAGGCAAATCATTTATTTACCAAAACGGCAGGTAATGTTACCGAAGGTAGCAACCTAATAGGCACTGATGCTATACCACCTACCAGGCTCGAAGGTATTTATTCGCAACCCTTAAGGCCGGTGCATATACGCCAGTTTATGAATACTACGGCTACCGATAGTAACCAGATACTGTTTAACCAGTTGACCGGTGAAAACGACGGAAGTGGAAGCACAGCAGAAGGAGCCAGTGCGGCACAGAGCGACTTTACCATTACCGCGCAAGAAGTGGTAGTACGTAAGCTGAACACTTACCTTACCATTAGTAAAGAAATGATGGAAGATGCCGACTTTGTAGATAACTACATTAACACCCACGTAGCCGGCCGCTTGCTGATGCAGGAAGATACCCAGATAATATCGGGTAACAACAGTGCGCCAAATTTGCAGGGTATTGCACCTATTGCATCGGCGTATGCTAACCCAATTATTCCGGGTGCTACACCAAGCAGCATTAACTATTACGATGTGCTGCACCAGGCTGTTACCCAGGCTCGCGTGTTGTACTACACACCAAACTATATTATCATTCACCCGAACGATTATAACGCATTGGTGTTAAGCCGCGATAGTTATGGCCGTTACCAGTTTCCGCAAATGATAAGCGGAGCACCGGGCACCTTCTTTATTAACGGTGCGCAGGTTATTGCTAACACGGCTATGACACAGGGTTACTTCCTTGTCGGCGATTTTCAACTGGGTGCTACCCTTGCTTACCGCGACGAGATAAACGTAACCTTCAGTAATCAGCACGTAGACAACTTTGTAAAGGGGTTTATTACTGTGCTTGTTGAAGAACGCCTTGCCAATGTGGTTTACCGACCAACCGCATTTGTGTATGGCAACTTTAACCAGGCGGAAGCTTCTGGCTCGTAAAGCAAAGCCCCATCCCAACCTTCCCCATTAGGGAAGGAAACAGAGCTTGCTAAAGTCCTCCCCAATGGGGAGGATTTAGGAGGGGCTTCTATTTAGTTCTTTCATGGTTGGTTTGGCCGGGCTTTGTTCTTAGGGACGGGTCCGGCTTTTTTTACAATTAAGAATTAAAAATTAAGAATTACGAATGAAAACGAGGGCGGTTTTTGTCCCCCGCTGGAGGGGGAAGTGGGAGGATTGAACAAGCAAGCCGGTATTTTGCAGAAACAAGGATTTTTCGTAAATTTGTATAGGTTACTCATTAATTATATAGCCATGACTACACTGCAAATAAAGAATAAGCTTATCAGTACCATAAAATCGGTTAAAGACCCTGATGTATTGGAAGATTTGTACAGGTTATTGAATATTGAGACAGAGGATATTGAGAAGCTGAAAATCCCTGCGCGTGTAAAGAAAGCAATTGCTCAAGGACAAAAAGATATTAAAGAAGGCAGACATTATACAAATAAGCAGGCAGACGATCAGATTGACCGATGGCTAAAGAAATAGTATGGTCGGCACTGGCAATACACGACCGTAAGAATATTTTATCGTACTGGATAAACAGGAACCACTCTAAGTTATATAGTATTAAACTGGATATGCTTATTAGAGAAGCTGTAAAACTAATTGCAGAATACCCGTTTATTGGTAAGCCAACAGATGCCAGAGGGATTAGAGCTAAGAAGGTGCGCGATTATTTTATTCTTTATACAGTAAAAGAGAATCAGATACAGATATTAACTATATGGGATACCCGCCAAGACCCACAAGACCTAAAAGAAAGATTGAAGTAATTTGAGGTATGAGGAAACCACTGTATATCATCTTAATATCTGTTTGCCTGTTGATACTTATTGCGTGCCAGCAAAAAAATGGGTTCACTAATAAAAATGAAGCTAAAAATGATATGGTTAATGGACTCAAAGAAGGTAAGTGGATTGAATATTGGGATTATAATCATTATGTAACTGATACTAATAAGGGATATGAAATATACATACTCACGATTTATAAAAAGGGTAAGCCATATGGTATAGTTCGAGAATATTATAAATGCGGAAAAATAGAACGAGAGATCCCTTATGTAAATGGAGTCGAGAAGTGGTATAGTGAAAACGGGTATGAGTGGGGTGAATACCCAACAATAAACGGTAAAAGGGATGGAATCGCTAAAGAGTATTTTAAGGGTATGTTAACAAAGGAAGCCCCTTTTAATAATGGTAAGTTAAATGGAGTGGTAAAGGAATATATCGAAAGTGATAAAGTAATTAAAGAAACTCCTTATTCTAATGATGATAAAAATGGAATTGAAAAATGGTATTACGAAAATGGTAAAGTTTTTAAAGTAGTTCCATATAAGAATGGGGTAAAGGATGGAATTGAAATTGTTTACGGTGAGAAAGGAGAAATTGAATCTAAGCATTCGTTTAAAAGGGGTTGCGAATACGGAACGGGAATAGATTATTATTACAATGGAAAGATTATGTATGAAGTGCCTTATATTATAGATAGTACAGTTGGAAGCTTTAGAAGTGAAATAAATGGCATTAAGAAAACCTATTATGAAAGTGGTGAGTTGAACTTTGAGATGCCTTTTACCAAGGGTAACTTAAATGGAGAAGTAAAAGAATATTATAAAAATGGGAAATTAAAGTCTGAAACTAATTATAAGAATGGGGTGTTTGGTATACAAGGAAAAACAAAACACTATGACGAAATCGGTAACGAAATAAAATGACCAAACCACTGTATATAACCTTACTTATTGCATTGCTTATAACCAGCTGCAAGCAAACGGCCAAAGAGTATTACAGTAACGGCATGCTAAAAAGTGAAGTTCTGCTATCGAATGGCGTAAAAGATGGAATAATGAAGGTATATACTGCTGATGGTAAGTTAAGAGCTGAGATACCTTATGTAGATGGAAAAGAAGAAGGTATTGGCAAATGGTATTGGGATGATGGCAAGATACAGATACTAATGCCTAAGAAAAACAATAAAGCAAACGGAATAGTGAAGTGGTATTTCGAGAATGGAAACCTGAGCCAGGAGATACCCGACAGCGATGGTGTGAAGAACGGATTGGAGAAGCGCTATTACGAGAGCGGTAAACTATTGGCAGAAACCATGTACAGCAACGGCGTTGAAAATGGTCCGGAGCGGGAGTATTTCGAGAATGGTAAATTGAAATTTGAGGTTACCAATAAGATGGGTAAGCGAGCCGGGCTATGCAAAACCTATTACGAAACCGGGTTTATAACAGAGACACCTTACATTGATAATGAAATAAGCGGTACCGAGAAGATATATGATGCCAGTGGCAAGTTATTTCAGGAGACTGTATTTAAGGATGGTGATAAGGTTAGCGAAAAGTATTATAAAGATGGAAAGCTGGATAGCGAAACCGATTACAGTAATGGTACAGAGACCGATCATAAAGAGTTTGATAAAAACGGCAATGAAAAGTAAAATGAAACAGCCCTCTCCAAACCTCTCCCTCGAGGGAGAGGTTTTTGGAAAGAAAACTCCTTTAGTCCTCCCCTCTAGGGGAGGATTTAGGCGGGGCGAATTGGTAACGAAATAAAATAATTATGAAGCTAAAGATAATAATACCTTGTTTTTTACTTCTTATGCCTGTTTTGGTGGTTGGACAAAAGGCCCACCATACCAAATATTTATATGCTGACAGTGGCTTTACCAATAAAGCAGAGGCCAAGAACGTTACTATAAATGGTTTGAAGGATGGGAAATGGATGGAGTATTATAATCTTGAAACTAAAACATCAAATTCTAATCCTTATGAAACAACCATAAACGTACCAACTGCAGATACTAATGCCATGTATTATGATTTGGGTGTTTACAAAGCCGGCAAGCTAAATGGGGTAGTAAGATACTACGAGAATAAAAGCAATAAGTATATGTTTTGGCATTATTTTATCAATGGTAAAAAAATAGAAAGCCGGTAAATAAAGTAAAGCCTAAATGATAACCCTCGTTGACTACAATAACTTTTACGCTTCATACATGCGATATAAAATAATAAAATAACTATGAAACTAAAAAAACTGATTACTTGCTCTTTATTACTTGCTCCTGCCTTTATGATGGCGCAGAAGCATATCCAACAACCACAATACCCCGATAGTGGCTTTATCAATAAAGCAGAGGCGAAGAACATAACCATAGATGGAAAAAAAGAAGGGATGTGGATCGATTATTTGGATTCATTGCGCAGACTTACTACAGATACCAATGCGCCGTATTATGCACTTAATGTATATAAGGCGGGTAAGTTTACTAAGCTTGAGCGCGGGTATTATAAAAGTGGAAAGTTGATGTTTCGCATACACTATGACAATGGCAGGGAAAATGGACGGGAAGAAAATTTTTATGAAGATGGGAAAGTAAGATCGGATGCTATGGTGATAAATGACACTTTGCATGGAACGGTTAAATTCTACTATCCTAATGGAAAAATGAAATCGCTTACTAATTATTTTCACGGAATAAAAGTGGGAGAGGTTAAAGTTTATTATGAAAACGGCAATATACACCAGGAAGCTGAATATTCTGATGGTGTGCCGAATGGCACTGTTACCACATACTACGAAGATGGTAAGCTGAAAGATGTAGATACCTATGACAACGGTAATTTAAACGGGCTAAGCAAAATGTATTACGAAGATGGTAAGTTGGAACGTACAGTAAGTTATAACGAGGGTACACCGGGAGAAATTAAGAACTACGATGAAAACGGCAATGAAATAAAGTAGCATGAATTGGCACATGAAACATTGAAGTGTGTGCCATTATGTGCCAAAATTTAAACGAGCTAAAATAACTATGAAACTAAAAGCAATAGTACTACCAGTATTTTTAATGGGTATCTCTGTATCGGTGAAGGCCCAAAAGCATGCCCATACAGAAGCATACGATAGTGGCTTTACCAATAAAGCCGAAGCCAAAAACAAAATGGTGAATGGTAAAAAAGAAGGTAAGTGGGTGGAGGAATTTAAAAACACTGGAGATACTACAAAGCCAATTTATAGGTTAGCGGTTTATAAAAGTGGTAAGCTAAACGGCATTGCCAGGTATTACTATGCTAATGGAACCGAATACGAAGAAGAAGCATACACCAATGGTACCAGGAATGGGGTTACTAAAGAATTTGATAGCCGTAAACACCTTGTAAAAGAAACTCCGTATATTAACGATACTATAAACGGAGTAGTTAAAGATTTTAATGCGGATGGAACACTTAAAAAAGAGACGTTGTATTATAAGGGGAAGGAAGGAATTTCGAAAAGCCACTAGGCCAATTAAGAATTAAAAATTAGTAATTAAGAATTGAGGAACAATGTTGAACCCAATAGTTTTAAGAGTCCCTTTAGGGGATGGGATGAAAATGAAATACTTGATGAGAAGCTACACACATTTTTTCGACCTGTGTGCAATTGTGTGTAATGATAATTTATTAATGGAGTGAATGCTTTACACAAATACCCTGTTTCGTGTAAAAATATGTAAAGTAAAAAGAAGTCATAAGTGGAAAGTTGTAAGTCGTTAGAGAAACAGTAAATTGTAGTTTGCGTTAGGGATAGAAGCGGTTACCCCGCAGCGCAGCGAGGAGTAAAAGCGGATAGCCCGACCGAGGAACGAGGGAACGCCCAAATGAAATTAGAAATGAAAAGCTAAAAGTGAAAATTAAATAGGAAGGTCTTCGACAAGCTCAGACTGACAATATATATGAAACGCCCCTTAATATATACCATACTACTAACTACGCTGCTAATAAGCTGCCGTAACGATACGGGCTTTACAAACCCAAAGGAAGCTGAGAACATAGATATAATGGGGGTAAAGACAGGCAAATGGCTGGATAGGTTAGATAGTAATTTCGAAATTACTAAAGATACCAACGCGCCTTTTTACAACCTGGTGTTTTACCGTGCGGGTAAAGCCAACGGAATGATACGCACCTATTACCGCGATGGTAAACTGCGGTGCGAATATGCGGCATGGGGTTACAGGCCAGATGATACGGTAAAGGTGTATTACGAAAGCGGAAAGATAAAATCGTTGATACCTTATGTGCACGATACCATTACAGGTACCACGCGAGATTTTTATAAGAACGGAAAACTGGAGCTGGAAATACCCCGTAAAAACGGGTTGTACGACGGGGTTACCAGGAAGTATTACCCCAATGGGCAGCTGGAGAAAGAGACTCCCTGCACCGATGATAATATTGACGGGCCCGAAAAGGCATATTACGAAAACGGCAAGCTGCAATATGTGGCTCCGTATGTTGATGGTAAGCTAAATGGCAATTACACCGAGTATTACGAAAACGGAAAGGTAAAAGCCATTTCGCCTTATGTAAATGGTAAGCTTAACGGAATTAAAAAAGAATATGCCGACGACGGTGCCTTAAGCTACGAGGGCAACTACGAATTTGGTAACCGTACCGGCTTGGTTAAGTGGTATTACGCCCATGGCAAACTGAGTGAAGATGCTATGTATAAGAATGATAGTGTGCAGGGTATAGTACATTGGTATGATACAAATGGCAAAGTTCAATATACGGCGACCTATAAAAACGATGAAATTATAGACGGGAAATTTAAAAGCGATCCGGATGATGATGGAGATTATTCGATAGGTACTTATAAAAATGGTGCGTTGAATGGAACCATGTACTGGTATTATGCCGATGGTAAAGTAGAAACAGAAGTGACCTATGTAGATGGTTTGGCACAAGGCATTAAAAAAGGCTTTTATGAGAATGGCAAACCGAAGTTTACCCAGGCTATGAAAGATGATGATGTCAATGGCATTGCTATATTTTATAAGCCCGATGGAAGTGTAGATTATAAGTGTGTATATGACCTGGGCATTCCGGTAAGCGGAATTGAGCGCAGCAATTTCGAAAAAGGCGGAGAAGGAGCTTATACCGAAGCAACGTATGATAACAGTAAGCTTAATGGCAGTTTTAAATGGTTTTACCCTGATGGTAAGCTGGAGTGCCAGTGTATATATGTAAACGATAGCGTGCTAAGCGGTACTGCACGTAAAGACTATGATGAAGCAGATGGCGGTGGCTATACCGAAGCATGTTATGTAAATGGCAAACTTAATGGCGTTTACAAATGGTTTTACTCCGAAGGAAAATTGGCCGCCCAAATACCGTATACCAACAATGTAGAAGATGGACTGGCTACTTTTTATTATAAAAGCGGTATAAAAAAAGAAGAAATACAGTGGAGGGACGGACGCCGTATGGCAGATGCCACATATGATGAGCATGGCAAACTGATGAAGTAAATAGTGTAAATGGTGAGTTGTAAATGAAATATCACCTAATGTGGTTCGCGTTAGGGATTGTAGTGGAAAGCCCGGAGCATAGCGAGGATCCCGCAGCATTGCGGGACCCGACCCGTCCCGAGTACTCGGGAGAGGGGAACGCCCAAGTAATTAAATGGAATAGATGCTTCATTCTTCAGCATGACAAAAATGGAATAAGAAATGAAAACCTTTGCAGAAACAGAAAGACTGATATTACGGGAGTTGGTAATGGCCGACGACCAGGGTATGTTTGAGCTCGACTCAGACCCGGAGGTGCACAAATACCTGGGCAACGAACCGGTTAAAACCATAGAACAAAGCCGCGATGCCATTAACTTTATAAGGAAACAATATGAAGATAATGGCATTGGCCGCTGGGCGGTTATTGAAAAACAATCGGGTAAGTTTATAGGTTGGGCCGGCCTAAAACTTATTAAAGAACCTGTAAACGGACACATTAACATACACGATGTTGGCTATAGGTTTATAAAGCAAGCCTGGGGCAAAGGCTATGCAACCGAAGCCGCTAAGGCTTGTATAAATTATGGGTTTAACACCCTTGGCCTAACCGAAATTTATGGTTTTGCCAATTTAGATAATGAAGCATCGAAGGCGGTATTGCAAAAGTGCGGCTTGGTATACCGCAACAACTTTACCTTTGTGGGTATTGAGCACGCATGGTACGAGATTAAAAGCGTAGCTTTTAATCAATTAAAAATTAAGAATTAAAAATTGCGAAACAATAATGAGTTCAATATTTAATAATTGAGATGGGATTAATTATAACATTTGCGTTTTTGCGGTAAAATAAATTAAAATGAAAGCGATCTTATTTTTTTCACTTTTAGCGTTTCACTTTTCACTTTTAGCTCAATCAGGCGGTTTTACAAATAAAGCTGAAGCTGAGAACCATAAGATAGATACGGTTAAAGAAGGTAAGTGGATAGAGTATATAGATAGTACAGGCCATGTAACTACTGATGGGGCTGCGCCGGCTTATGTGCTTACCAATTATCATTTGGGTAAACCTGCAGGTGTTGTAAATGGCTTTTTCCGGAATGATGATGCTAAGCTTTTTGAACTGCCTTACATAAATGGTATGAAAAACGGTGTACAGAAAATATTTTACCATAGCGGGGCTCTCCATATTGAAGTTCCGTTTACCAATGATACTGTTAATGGTATTAAAAAAGAATATTTAGAAAGTGGAATACTTGCACAAGAAACGACTTATAAAATGGGTATTCAGCATGGCCTCTTTAAAAAGTATTACGATAATGGCACTGTAAACTGGATAATTCCTTTTGTAAACGGTAAGATAGATGGCGTACAACGTGAATTTTATAAAAGCGGACTCCGCCAGGGGTTATTTGCTTTTGTGGGCGGTGTTGAAACCGGTGTTGACTCTCAGTTTTACGAAAGCGGAAAACCCCAATTTATTACACCTTTTGTAAATGGTAAAAAAAACGGTGTCGAAAAAGATTATTACCCGAGTGGAATACTTAAAGGTGAATACCCTTACCTGGATAATAAGACCGATGGCCTTGTAATAGAGTACTACGAGAGCGGTAAACTAAAAAGCGAAAAGCCCTGCAAGCAAGATCAGATAAACGGTACTGAAAAAGATTATTACGAAAGCGGTTTGCTAAAGGCTGAGTTTCCATACAGCAACGGTGTATCTAATGGTATTGTTAAAGAATATTATGAAAGCGGTAAGCTGAAATACGAAACGCCTATAACCAATGGTAAAAAAAATGGTGTCGAAAAAGACTATTACGAAAGCGGTATACTTAAAGGCGAATTTCCGGTGACTGATGGTAAAACCAATGGACTTGTAAAGCAGTATTACGAAGACGGCAAACTACAATTTGAAGCACCATATACATTAGATAAACGAAACGGAACAGCCAAAGAATATTATGAGAATGGGAAAGTAAAATCTGAAATACCCTATACCAACGACATTATTAGCGGCCCTGTAAAGAGCTATGATGTTAATGGCGCCCCAATCAATTAAAAATTACGAATTAAAAATTAAGAATGCGGCGTTTGTCATTGCGAGGAACGAAGTTGTTTTTATAATCCCGACCAATTGTGGCGGGGCAATCTCAAAGCAAATACTCAGACTGCCACATCCGCCCCGAGCACTCGTGGCCGGACCCGCAGTGACGAGTTACTAACCACTAAAACCACTAAAATGAAACTGACAATTCTTGTCTGTTCGCTGCAAAAGCGACTGACTTTGTTTGCAAACCTATGCGAACACCTACAAACCCAAGCCGATAAATACCCTAACCAGGTTGAACTGCTTTGGCTGGGCGATAACAAAACCATGAGCGTTGGCGAAAAACGCAACAAGCTGTTAAGCCTGGCTAAAGGCGACTACGTTTGTTTTGTGGATGATGACGATTGGGTTCCCGATAACTATGTTGTTGAAATTATGAAGGGCATAGAGCAGAAGCCCGATTGCGTTTGCTTTAATGCTATCTATACAGCAGATGGCACTTCGGTGGCTGTCGAATACAGTTTACAAAATTTATTGAATGTGGATGAGCCCGGCAAACCACGCCTGCGTGTACCTAATCACTTAATACCTATTAAGCGAGAATATGCACTCAAAACCATGTTCCTCGAAAAAAGCTTTGGCGAAGATACCGACTATGGCTTGCGTGTTAGGCGTTTGCTAAAGACTGAATATCGCATTGAAAAGCCACTGTACCATTACCGGTTCTCGGCTGCTACCAGCGAAACACACCGTTACTCACCAAAGTATAAAAAACCTAAACCAAGCCCCATGATAAAGATGGATGTGGTGATGGTGAGTGATGCAGGACTACAACCCGCAGCCCCCCTTAATACCCCCATTGGGGGGGAACAAGAAGTGATCGTTCCAAGCCAAGGCTCCCTCCACAATGGAGAGGGTTGGGGTGGGGCTGTTATGACTCAGGCGGCAATCAATAGTATTGCATCACCCGAGGTGAATGTAATAGTGTTGGAAAAGAGTGAACAGATACGCTATGCCAATGCCGATACTTATTTGCAAAGGCATCCCTTCAATTATAACCAGTGCTTAAACAACGGTGCTACTATGGGTAATGCTGAGTTAATATGTTTTACCAATAACGATGTGGTGTTCCCTGATGAGTTTTTGCACAGCGTGCTGCAAATTATAAAAGATACCGGAGCCGATGTGCTATCGTTCGCTAACCAACATGGTTTCCTTCATCCTGAAATTATTAGCGGCTTTTGTTTTGTAATTACGCGCAAGGCCTATTATAAAATAGGTAAGCTAAAACAAGATTATCTTTTTTGGTGTGCCGATAATGTTACCAGCGAACAAATTAAGCAACATGGACTGAAAGAGGTTAAGAGTCCGTTGCGGGTTACGCACTTAACTTCGGTTACGCTTAAAAAGCTTCCGGCAGATTTGCGTGAGGCTTATACCCGCGATTGTGTGAAAGCCTTTAATCGCGATTATAATCAGAATGTGTTGAACTTAGGAAAGTAGTCGTTAGTCAATGATTGTCATTGCGAGGAACGAAGCAATCCCCTTGGGGCTCATCAGGATCTTTGAAAAATAAATAGAGAACCGAATAATCTCAACGCAAATAAAGTTGATTTGGTTTTGGCACAATCCTTTGCAACTATGTGTCAAGTTCTAACATCGAATCTCTTCACCTCACGTGCCGTTACCCTTGTGCAATGGTAGTTTGCGTTAGGGATAGTAGCGGTTACCCCGCAGCGCAGCGAGGAGTAAAAGCGAATAGCCCGACCCGTCCCGAGTACTCGGGAGAGGGGAACGCCCAAAGAATGATTAACTGATGTATTATTCTGAACTAATCAATAAATAATATCCAATGAAATTTTTGAGCCTGAAATGGGGCAAAGAATATGTAGTAGCCATGGGCGATACTATAGATTGCGTATCGCTGATAATGCAACTATCTAAAAAAGCCCCCCTGCTAATACCAGTGCAAGCACATTGCATGGCAACGGTACCAAGCCTGTTTCCAAAACATGCGGCAGTCGATTTTGTAACCATGCGCAACTTTGCACACCTGCCCGAACTGGAGCGTGAATATGAAACGCTGAACATACATAGCGACGAAACTAAAACCGTAGGCATTAAGGGCCATAATGATATGATTGGCTTGTATATGGCTGCCAACCTCGACTATAGCAAGCGCGATGAACATTGCCCTATACCAACGCAGGTAAAACACGTGGTGCAGTTAAAAGTTCCAACAAGGCCCTATGCTTTTGTACCCGAAGGTGGTAGCCCGGGTACCTATTTTGTAAACCGTAAGTATATCGATCCGTCATTAGATATTATTGTGCCTCCTAAAAACACGCCTATGTTGCAATGGGCATCTATCATTGAGCATGCTACTGAAATACATTGCCATATTACAAGTTGGTGGCGGCTGATAGATAAGATTCCTACACGTGGTAAGCTGTTTATGCATCATTATGCCCGGCAAAGCTCTATACCTATTAACGAGTTTGAGTTTAGGAAGGAATGGGAGCAGTTACTTTAATGTAAATTCTAAATGCAAAATTTGGGCGTTTCCCCAAGCTGCGCAAGGGGTCGGGCTATTCGCTGCAAGTCCTCGTTTCACTGCGGGCTTTCCGCTGCTATCTCTAACGCAAACAGCCCTAACGACTAATGACTGTCGACTAACTACTGCAAAGCTACGGCACGTGAGGTGAAGAGATTCGATGATAGGAATGGACACATAGATGCAGAGTACTGTGCCAAAGAAAGTGAATAGTGAAAAACTAAAAATGAAAATATAACTCACGACTGTTGACTAGCGACTAATCACTATCTTTGCGGCATGGTAAGGGTATTTAAAATAATAGTAATGGGCGTAGCCTCGATATTGATAGGCACAATGCTGCTGGGTATAGTGGCAATTGTGGTGTTCTGTTTCTATAATTTCTTTAGGGGACTGGGGCACAGAATGTAATAGGTGAGGGCCTAAAAAGCTAAAAGGGGAAAGGACCCCATACCTCCCCCCGTTTTAGAGCGCGGTTGCCATAAGTTTTCACCAGACAAACCACAACATCAAGACTATTTAAATAAAATTCGCTTTTCTAACCTCTGTGCTATTGGCGTAATGCCCTATCTAATCACTAGCAAATTAACAAATAGGTAACCTTATAAAATATGATTTAAGTCAGTATTTTTATAAATACCTGCTTTTCACCCCATTGATTTTTAGGAAATGCCTGTGTTTACAATAATATTAGAAGTTTCTAATATTATTTAAAAAAGTAAAGGAAGTCTGGTGTTTTAAAGCTCTAAATAACTAATTGTTATCGGCGTTTATTTGAAGGTCGTAAAGGCGGTTGTCGGTAAGGTCGTACTTAATGCTTAGGTAGTTAGACCCACCGCCTTGTACCATAACCATTTGTTTAAGCCAGTCCTTTACATATTTGTCTTCTTCCCAAAACATGTTTATGTAAAGTACCCTGTGCCCATCGGTAGTGGTATAACCAAAGTACTGGCGACGGTATTTCTTAAGGTGACGGTAAACATCGGGCAGCCTTTTAGTAGTATCGCGTTGTTGCAGCATTTGCTGGGCTATAGCGTGTTCGGCCTTATCAATATCGGGGAAGCCGGGAGTAAAGCGCTTGGTGTTGTGTACAATATCGGTACTGTACGCCATGGGAAATATAGCACAGTCGTAGCTATCGGTCTTATAATGCCATGCAGCAGTAGAGTCCTTTAGCTGAGCATTTGCAGCAACTGAAGCAATAAAAATAAGCGCTACGAGTACAGTTTTCTTCATTCCTGAGTTATAAAATGGTATCCGACGAAATGGAACTCTACAAAAATATAATTTGTTTGCAATTAAGCAACAGATAAAAATCAATAAAACGAAGATTGTTAGGTGTTTAAGCCCTATTGTTCAAAAACAACCTGCACCGTATGCCAAACCCGAACAGGTACATTATTTATAAGGGCAGGCTGCCAGTGTGAATAGGCTGCCAGTGTTTGTTTAGCAAGGTTATAAAATTGACTACCACAATTATTATATACCAGGCTATAGCTTCTGCCCATTTTATAATAAATTACTCCTTCAGATTCAAAGCTTATTAACTTATATGCAGATACTTTTCCATCGGGTTCGATTAATAGTTGTATGATCATATACGGTACTGCCAATGGCCCCGCCACATGTTTAAATTTATTATACAGTGCTGTATCGTAATGGGCCTGGAAAAACTCACCCTTTGAACTGACGTGAATATTATTGTCGGATAGGCGTGCCGGTGTGCAGTAGGCTTCGTTAACCGTATCGGTAATAATGTTGGCCATAAGGCAGCTATCGGCTTTGGCCGTTATTTGAATTTTGTACCAGTTGCCGTAATGTAATTTCAGTATCGAATCCATTGCAGCCATGTAACAACGGAAAGGGTTAAACCCTTCAAAGCCTAACCTCGATTCGGACATAAAATAGTACCTAAGGTTGTTTGCTTTGCATATGGCAGGCATATACTTTAAATGTAAGGGTGTGTTTATTGCACTTTCAATAAAGTAATACTTACCCGCATGGGCATCGTTAATGGCGCGCTGGCGTTCGGTAGCGCAAGGTTTATCTACCGAGTAATTGAAATTACAAACGGTATCGCAAGGCATTAGCAAGAAGGCGCTATCGGTTTGAGCTTGCGCCATGTAACTAATTAGTATAAATAATATAGATAGCTTAAAGCGCATAGTTGCAAATATAGGATGATAGCATTAAGTTTTAAAACTCTCAACCACTTATACCCCCAACCCCCTAAAGGGGGCAGAATGCACGAATGGTGTTAAATCCCCTTTAGGGGTTTGGGGTAAATAAACCTAATACGTAATATTAGGTTTTATGCGCCCGAAGCTATACGACAGAGTAGCAGTAAGATTACCGTATTCCATAACAGACTCGCTGCGGTTGGTGGATACCTGGTCGGGGTTATTAGGTGAAATGATAGTAGTAGTAGTATGGAAAACAAAAGCGCTATAAAGTACATCGGCATAAAGCATTAGGGCTAAATGCGTATTTAGCTTTTGTCCAATACCTATACCCGGGCTCATGGCAATACCTGTTGATGTTGAAGAGGTAGTACTTACTTTGTAAGCCTGGTAGCCGTTGCCATTGGGTATATTAATACTATAGTTAAGTGCGGGCAGGGCACATATCATTGGGCCAATCATTACCCTTACCTCAAAAGCAGTGCGGGTAGTGCGTTGTGGTAGTTTAATATTTAAACCGCCTAGTAAGTAATAAATGTTGTAATGTGCTGTGTTGCCTCCGCCAAAGGTTTTGGTTTTGTTAGTATCAAAGCCGAGTGGGGCATAAGCCGAAAGATTAAAACCCGGAGCGCTATAGCCAAGCACTGCCGCAATGCCCCAGTACGATTCTTTAATAGCAAATAATGCTGATGCACTTGCTGTTGGCCCGTTGGTTCCCCAAAAAGGCCGAACATCGGTGGTGGGATTTTTGCTCAGGTTCTCGCCATAACCTACACCGACAGATATGAGTGAATACATATAATGCGGCCGACTGCTATCGGCTTGGCTAAAGGCAAATGAACTTATTACTAGTGCTGCTGCAAGTAGAAGGTGTTTCAAGCGGCGGTGTTTAATAACAAATGTACAAATATGGTGAATACCCCAATCACCTGCACCCCCATCCCCCTGAAGGGGGTAAAATGCACGCACTGTGCTAAAGCCCCTTTAGGGGTTTGGAGTAAT